>Ga0181535_10002125_pt1 | contig 24656 bp, 20 predicted proteins | sample PEATcosm2014_Bin_44_FD_119774 | JGI IMG/M metagenome (GOLD analysis project Ga0181535, IMG submission 119774) | Peatland microbial communities from MTU Mesocosm Facility, Houghton, MI, USA - PEATcosm2014_Bin17_30_metaG | ecosystem: Environmental > Terrestrial > Soil > Wetlands > Peat | place...
ACGGGATAAAAGGTGCTCGCGGAGCAAGAGGTGTCTTTCGCGGAAATGGCGCTGCGCCCGGCGTCCCCACCCGCGCACGAAGTAGTAGTTGAGCGTGCCGCCCATGACCGAGCCCAGGACCGGCACCAGGCGGGCGAGCCCGTTTTCTGCAATCTCGCCCCCGGCTTGAATGGCGATGCGTTCCACAATGCGCGGCACGAATCGCTCGATAACCTCTTTGCGCAGCAGGTCCTTTCCCATATCGATGCCCGCGGCGCTGGCGGCCGCCACCCACAGATCCGCCATGTCATCTTCGCTGGCGTATTCGAAGCCGTGTATCAAACTCAGCTTCTGAATCATGCGCCAGGTGATGCCGCCCAGAAAGCCGACATCGGGGAGAACCGACAGCACACCGCCCAAGCCCGTTCCCGCCCCTTCCAGCATTGCCATCTTCATCGAAGCGCGAATGGTCTTATCGGCAAGATAATCCACGACCGGCAGAGGTATGGAATTCATTGCGCGGAAGGAAGTGATGGGTAGGCTATAAGCGCGGCGGATATGGTGCAGAAATTTATCGGGATTCACACCCACGCCGCGATAGGCGCGGAGCAGGCCCGCCTTCATTCCCTGCTCGACCCTGCTCCGGACCCAGGATTTGCTGGAGGGCGCCATGTTGGTTTCGATGCCTGCCGCTTCTAATAGGATGCAGAGCTGCCGTCGGTCCGTTCGATTTCTGCAAATTACACTTGAATGAGGGTCACAGTCGGCTGACGAAAGTGGCGGTTTCACGCCAAGGCGCAAAGGACGCCAAGGTCGCAAAGGCGAAGACCTGAGGGGCTCTTACTTCGTGTGCTCAAGGGCCAGCACGGCATAAGCCGTCGCGGCATCGCTCATGAAACGGCCGGTATAAGAAGAGAGGTCGTGTTGTTTGTTCAGCGAGTAAGCGAGCCATCGACCGTCTGACTTTTCCTGGTTCGACGTCAGCCAGTCGAGGCCCTTCTTCAACTGGGGCTGATCTCGATTCATTCCGGCTTCCTGGAGCGCCAGCGTAACGGCTCCCGTGGCATAGCCGTCGCTCTTGGTCTCGAGAGGCGTGTTGTCATGACGTTTCCAGTCTCCGACAAACGCAGAGAGGCTGAAGCCGCCGTCCGCCTGCTGCTTGCTCAGCGCGTCCTGAATAATGGACTTTTGCTGTTCCGGCGTCAGAAGTCCCGGCATCTTCGTCGATGCCCAAAGCAGGGTAACGCGATCAATCAGCCTTTGGGATTCGGAACTTTGACTAAGATATTCACGCAGCAATTTCACATGGTTCTGAATCTGAGGAGTGTTTTGATAATTCGCCGGCGCGCTGGCCACGGCAATCGCTGCCAGCACCGCCCCATAATACTGGGAATCGCCCTCCCATGGCGCGTTGTGGAACTGTAGCCAGGGCCACGCGCCTTTGGCCTCACCCGTCTTCAGTTGCTCTGCCCACATGTTCTCGAGGGCCAGCAGCGTGTCGCCGCTCGGCTTGCCGGCGGGCGCATCGTAACCGACCAGAATCAGAGCGTTGAGAACGGATTCAGTTCCGCGCGATTCGGAAGTCTTGGGAAACCCTCGCTTGGCGTCGGGATAAAAGGGCTCAACTTGCTTCCACATTCGAACCCGCTTAGTAACGTTCGCCAGAAGCCGGCGCTCCTCCGGAGAAGGGCCCTGTTCGGCGAGTGCCGCTCGCAGGGCGGGCCGCGCCATCGCATAAGGCACCACCGTGTGGCAGGAGACGCAGAAGGTTCCATGGTCACGAGCCGCCACGTCCCAGCCCATCCACCAGGTCATTCTTCCATCAAGGTACGCGGCGGCCGCCTTGCCATTCCAGGAGGCGGAGCCGGCAGTCGAGGAAGGCCCATCCCTGGCGAGCATGGTCACGGCGAGACAGCCGGCGGAGATGCAGATTGCGAAGGTAACCGTCCTCATGAAGTTTCTTCCCCCTCAGGTCATTGCCCCTGCGCTAAGTATAAAGCCATTGGGGTTTCTTCTCCACTGCTAATGCGCAGATCTCCCGCACGGCGAATTAAGTCGCGCCTCTTCGTCGGGCCGAGGTTTGCTGTACACTCATAATCATGAGCATCAAAACCCTCAGTAGCCGTGAAGTGTACCGGAACGCCTGGCTGCGCGTCCGTGAGGACGAGGTGGAGCGCAGCAACGGCGTCCACGGCATCTATGGCGTGGTGGATAAAGACGACTGCGCCATCATCCTGCCCATTCAAGGCGAAACCATCTACCTCATCGAGCAGTTCCGCTACACCGTGCAGGATCGCTGCCTGGAGTTGCCCCAAGGGGGTTGGGAGACCGCCGGAGTCGACCCCGAGGAACTGGCGCGGGGAGAACTGCGGGAGGAAACGGGCCTGACCGCTCAAAGCATGACCCGTCTCGGGGCGCTTTGGATCGCCTACGGCTTCACGCATCAGAAGCAGCATGTTTTCCTTGCTACCGGACTGGCGCCCGCCGAACCCGATCCAGACCCCGAAGAGCACGATCTGACTCTGCGAGCGGTCTCGATTCGGCAGTTTGAGGAGATGATGCTCAACGGCGCCATCCGCGATTGCAGCACCCTCGCCGCTTGGGGCCTCTACAAGCTTTGGATGGAACGACGGGAGCATTCATCGCCCGTCCAGCGCGAAAACGAAGAGAGTGTGAAACAATTACCGCCGTCATCCTGAGCGAAGCGAAGGATCTCCGCAGGTGGTGTCTTAGGTGAACGACTTAAGCGTAACCGCAGAGATCCTTCGCTTCGCTCAGGATGACAGCTTTAAGGGTAACCAGACGCGCAACACTCACGCCAAAGCAATTTTCGGGAACCCGCATGAGTGTGTCGGCGTATTACTCATCAGGGCGATTGCGGGTGTGAGAGGGCAGAGAAGTGGTGCGGGCGTCCCGTCCGCGCTAACTGGTTCTCGCGGCACTGCGTCTAAATGCGCGAAGGAGGTAGTCCTATGGGGTTCTTGACCGGTCAGCTCAGACAGGTGCTCAGGAGGCTCGGGCGCGCGCCCTTCTTCACAGCCGTCACGCTGCTGACGCTGGCGATCGGCATTGGCGCAAACACTGCGATTTTCAGTGTGCTCGAGGGTGTTTTGCTCAAGCCCTTGCCTTACTCTCATCCTGAGGAATTGGTCGCCGTCTGGCTGACTGCCCCGGGCTTAACCCTCGAGAATGTGAATCTATCACCATCAACCTACTTCATCTTTCGCGAACAGAACCGTACCTTCCAGGATATCGGCGTCACTGAGGGCTACGCATTAAACGTCACCGGCCTGGGGGAACCTGAGCATGTGTCGGGCCTCACAGTCACCGACGGCGTACTTCCGATTCTCGGCGTCACTCCGATGCTTGGCCGTCTGTTCACGAGGGCGGATGATTCACCCGGCGCCGCGGATACCGTGATCGTGACTTACGGCTACTGGCGCCGCAAGTTTGGCGGCGACCGCGCGGTCATTGGAAAGACCATCACAGTGGATGGCAAAACTCGCCAGATTATCGGCGTGCTACCGCAGGATTTCCGTTTTGAAGACTGGACTGACTTGGCCCTGATTGTGCCGTTGCAGTTTGACCGCGCCAAGACCACCTTGGGCCAATATAGCTATGACGGCATCGCTAGGCTCAAGCCGGGAGTGACCTTGGCGCAGGCTAGCGCTGACGTGACTCGCATGCTCCCCATCGTGGTACGGAGTTTTCCGCCGCCACAGGGATTCAGCCTGAAGATGTTCGAGGGCATACGGATTGGGCCGAACCTCCGCACCCTGAAGCAGCATGTGGTGGGCGACGTGGGCAAGGTCCTGTGGGTTCTGATGGGTGGTCTCGGGCTGGTGCTGCTCATCGCCTGCGCAAACGTGGCCAACTTGCTTCTGGTCCGGGCCGAAGGACGGGAGCAGGAACTTTCCATCCGCGCCGCCCTGGGTGCGAGCCGTGCCCGCATTGCGGCGGAGTTGTTTCTCGACAGTTTGGTCCTGGCGCTGCTCGGAAGTTTGCTGGGTCTGGGTCTGGCCTATGGAGCGTTGCGGGTACTGGTTGCCATGGCGCCGGCGGGCCTGCCTCGCGTGGGTGAGATCGGCATTGACGGCAGGGTTGTATTTTTCACTTTGGCGCTGGCGCTCCTCTCGAGCCTGCTTTTCGGTTCCATTCCTGTTTTCAAGTATTCGGGCGCGCAACTGGGGACAGGACTGCGCGAGGGCGGGCGAACACTGAGTGAAAGCCGGCAGCGGCACCGTTCACGCAGTTTCCTGGTGGTCGCCCAAGTGGCGCTGGCGCTGGTTCTGCTAATCGGTTCCGGATTGATGATCCGCACCTTCCGCGCCTTGACTGGAGTTGACCCGGGATTCATTGCGCCGTCGCAGCTTCAGACGTTTCGAGTCGATATTCCGGACACACAGGTTAAGGAACCGGAGCGCGTGACCCGGCTTCAGGAAGAGATTCTGCATAAGCTCGCGGCCATGCCGGGCGTTGCCTCCGCCGGCCTCTCCATGAGCGTTCCGCTCGATGGCAGCGAATGGGGCGATCCAATCTTCCTGAAAGATCGCGCTTACGCTCCCGGCGAAATGCAACTCCACCGGTTCAGGTTCACCGCCCCGGGCTTCTTCAAGACCCTCGGCACGCCGCTTCTCGCGGGGCGCGATTTCACCTGGGATGACACTTACAATAAGCGTCCGGTTGCCATCATTTCCGAGAAAGTGGCGCGGGAATACTGGCCCGACCCCATGAGCGCTCTTGGCAAACAGATCCGCGTGGCTCCGAAGGATGACTGGCGCGAGATTGTCGGGGTGGTCGGAAATACCCGCGATGACGGCATGGATAAGGACGCGCCCAAGTCGGTGTATTGGCCCCTGCTTGTAGCGCACTTCGAGGGCGACGATGTTGACGTGCGCCGCTTCGTGACCTACTCGATTCGCAGCCCGCGTGCGGGCTCGGAAAGTCTGATGAACGAGATGAGGCGGGCGGTATGGTCTGTGGATCCGAATCTCCCCTTGTCCGATGTCCGCACCCTGGATTTTCTCTACCGGCGATCCATGGCGCGGACTTCCTTTACGCTCGTGATGTTGGGCCTTGCGGGAGGAATGGCTCTCCTGCTGGGCGTCGTAGGCCTCTACGGCGTGATCGCCTATTCGGTGTCGCAGCGCCGGCGGGAGATCGGAATTCGCATGGCGCTTGGGGCGCATAGTCAGCAACTGACGGGAATGTTCGTCCGCCATGCGTTGCTGTTGACCGGCGTTGGAGTGGTCTGCGGACTGGCTGCCGCGCCCGTCCTGACGCGCCTGATGTCGTCCCTGCTGTTCGGAGTCCGGGCCGTCGACCCGGTTACCTACGCTGCGGTGTCGCTGGGACTGGTCGCGACGGCCGCGCTCGCTGCTTATTTCCCTGCGCGCCGCGCCGCCGGTGTTAACCCCGTAGAATCGCTCCGGGCGGAGTGATGGGCAGTAGGGGCAGCCGTTGGGGCTGCCCCTGCAACTCCTGCCACATTGAGTTTTTTCCTACCACGAAGAGCCCCATCAGCGGTATTCTCATCTGCTTTGCACAACTTCTGAGGATGGATTGAAGGGGGTGGAGAATGGCGAGTGGTCTTAATCGAAGGGACTTTCTAAAGGCGGGTAGTGTGGCGACCGCTGGGACTTTTATGGTCGATGGTTTGAAGACCCATCTGCTGGCGGCTGAGGAGCCGCCTGCCGCGCCCATCGCGGCGAACGATCAGATTCAAATTGCCCTCATTGGCGCGGGAGGCCAAGGGTCCGGAGACACCCGAACGGCTCTGCTGGTGCCGGGCGTGAAACTGGTGGCCGTGGCGGATTGTTACGACGGCCGCCTGGCGCGTGCCAAGGAGAATTGGGGCAACGATATCTTCACGACGCGCGACTACAAGGAGATTCTCTCCCGCTCGGACGTGGATGCCATCCTGATCGGCACGCCCGATCACTGGCACAAACAGGCGGCTGTCGACGCGATGAATGCGGGCAAGGACGTCTATTGTGAAAAGCCCATGATCCACATATACCCGGATGGTCCGGAGATCATTGCCACAGCGAAGAAGACGCAACGCATTATTCAGATCGGCAGCCAGCGCGTCAGTTCACTGATTTATAAGAAGGCGCAGGAAATCATGCAGTCCGGAAGCCTCGGGCATATCACTGCGATCAGCGCCTGGTGGGACCGCAATTCGAGCATCGGCGCCTGGACCTATTCCATCGCCCCCGACGCTTCCGAGCAGACCATCGACTGGCCGCGCTTCCTCGGCACGGCGCCCAAAATCCCCTTCAATCCGGAGCACTTCTACCAGTGGCGAAAGTGGAAGGCTTATGGCACCGGTGTGGCAGGCGACCTCTTCGTTCATCTTTTCAGCGGAACGCATTTCGTCACTCAAACTACGGGCCCCAATCGCGCCATGGCCACGGGCGGCCTGCGATTCTGGAAGGACGGCCGCGACGTTCCCGATGTGCTGCTGGGGCTGTTCGATTATCCGCAGGGATTCAACCTGGCGCTGCGAGTCAACTTTGCCTGCGGCGGCAGCGAGAGCGAAGGATTTGTGTTCAACGGCACGGAAGGCTCGATGACCATCGGCGATGGCGTCACACTATATCGGGTACCGCGCGAGACCGAGCCGGGCTACAACATCGAGACGTTCACGCAGGCGATGCAGGATAAATTCCTCGAGGAGTATCGCAAGAAGTATCCGCTGACGCAGCCGTCGGCGGGGTACTCTGCCGTGGAGAAATTCTCCGTTCCGGAAGGGTATAGCGACAGCTACGATCACCTCAAGAACTTCTTTGCGGCGGTTCGATCGCGCCAACCGGTCGTGGAAGACGCAGTCTTCGGATTCCGTGCGGCCGGCGCCGCGCTGCTGAGCAATCTGAGCTACGAGCGCGGGGCGGCGGTTCGCTGGGATCCGGACGCGATGAAACTCCTGTGAACTTCCAAAGCGTTGCCCTCTCCCTTGGGGAGAGGGTGACCCGCGACGGCGTTTACATCAGCCGTAGCGGGCCGGGTGAGGGGTGTCTCCGCAGGAACACGAGGCATGCATCAGTGTTCGAAGTAGGCGCTGGTGGTCACCCAAAAGCAGATATTCTTCGTCCCCCGTATACGCTGGTTTTAAATGATGATTCGAACGCAAGTGACCCCTCACCCGTCATGCTCCGGCTGATGAATGCGCCGGAGCATGACACCCTCTCCCCAAGGGAGAGGGCTGTGAGTTTTATTCCCCCTCTTCTCGCCTAGCGAAGGTCGCCGATGGTCACGGCCTGACTAAGCGGCGTGCTCGCGGAATTCCCACCCACAACTATCTTGTACTCGCCAGAAGTGAGTTCCCAACTCTCTTTCGCGACATTGAAAATCGAAAGATACTTGGGCTCGACGGTCACAGTCACCGCTTTAGATTCGCCCGGACCAAGCGAAACCTTCTCCCAACCGATGAGGCGCTTGAACGGCTCGCCTGCGTTCGCAGGTAAAGTTGCGTAGACCTGAGCGACCTCCGCCCCGGCGCGCGCGCCTGTGTTGGCGACGCTGAAGCGCACCTGCAATTGCGCACCTTGGGTCACTTCCAGAGCGGAGTAAGAGAAAGATGTGAGGGACAGGCCGAAGCCAAAGGGGAAGAGAGGCTCTTTGCCTTCCGCTTCAAACCACTTGTAGCCGACTTTCAAGCCTTCGGTGTAGTTGATATCAAAGGGTGTCTTCTGCTCCTTGGGCTCGCCCCCCGCCGGCGCCGGCAGCATGCCCGCAATGTTCGCATGGGGAAGGTCGGCTTCGCTCCTGGGGAAAGTAACAGGCAGCTTGCCGGAAGGGTTCACGTCGCCAAACAGCACGCGCGCCACGGCCTCGCCTCCACGAATCCCCGGATACCACGCTTCGAGGACCGCGCTCACTTTTTCGAGCCAGGGCATGATCACTGGACCACCGGTTTCCAGCACCACAATCGTGTGGGGGTTCGCGGCCGCCACCTCGTTCACCAGCGCATCCTGGTTTGAGGGCAGGGAAAGATTCGGCACGTCGTGGCCTTCGGAGGTGTGCTGCCAGACGAAGACGATGGCGACCTCGGCGGAGCCAGCCGCTTTCGCCGCGGCTGCCGGGTCGGTGCCCGGATCGAAGCTCACCTGCGCGTTGGGCGTGCGGGCCTTGAGCGCGCGGAGCGGAGAAGAGGGATGCCACACGATCCCGCGGTCGTACGGGACGGTTTTGCCTCCTGCCGGATTGACCTGGTCGGATCCAGAGCCTGAAAGCACTCCGACGTCGGCGTGCGCGCCAATCACTGCAATCGATTTGATCGCCGAAGCCTCGAGGGGTAACTGACCGTTGTCGTTCTTAAGCAGCACCATGCCGCGCTCGGCGGCGCGTTGCGCGACGTCCGCGCCCGTAAAGGGATTAACCGGATGTGCCTCCGGCGGATTATCAATGATGCCGAAAGCGAACTCCGTTCGCAGGATGCGATGCACCATATCGTCCAGGCGTGAAACAGGGACTTCTCCTTTCTCCACTGCGGCCTTCAGCTTATCGCCAAAGTACCGGCCACTGGGCATTTCCTGATCCATCCCGGCGAGTGCTGATGGGACCGCACTGTGCGCAGCGCCCCAGTCCGTCATGACCCAGCCCTTGTAATCCCAGGCCTTTTTCAGCACGTCGCCCAGCAGGTAGGGATTCTCACAAGCAAAGACACTGTTCACCCGGTTATAGGCGCACATGACGGTGCCGACATCGGATTCTTTGATGGCAATTTCGAAGGCCAGCAGATCGGTCTCCTGCATCGCGCGCTTGTCGATGATGGCGCTGCCGATGAAGCGGCCCGTCTCCTGGTCGTTCACGGCGTAGCGGTTGATGTTGCCGATCACCAGCTGGTCCTGGGTGCCTTTGAGTTCCCGGCCCAGCATCTTGCCGATCAACAGAGGGTCCTCGCCCAGGCACTCGAAGTTCCGCCCGTTGCGCGGCTCGCGAATGATGTTGGCAGTGCCGCCCAGTGAAACGTTGAACCCGAGGTCGCGGACCTCTTTGCCGAGTTGAGCGCCGTATTCATAGGAGCTTTCGAGGTCCCAACTTGCCGCGTTGGCGAGCGAGGACGGCAGCGCCGTCGCGTATACCCCGCTCGGCCCGATGATCACGACGCCCGATCGACCGTCGGTCATCTGTAACACAGGAATCCCGAGTCTCGGAATTCCCGGCACGTACCCGGCGCCGCGAAGCCAACCGCGCCGCGCGGCCTCTCCCTCCACGCCGTGCACCAGCGTGATCTTCTCGGCGAGCGTCATTTGCTGGATGACCAGATCGGCGCGCTTGTCGGGCGACAGATTCCTGTCCAGCCACGGACCTTTGACTGCGGGTTTGACCGCGTCCTTCGCATTCTGCGCGGAAGCAGTCGACAACAAAGTGCTCGCTAGTAGTAGGGCCGAAATCCCCGCCATTTTCAGTACTGTTAAAAGACAGCATCGTGACTGGCTCTCATTCATTGCCGCTCTTCTCCGTAGTATGAAGATTTACAGCGCGGAACCGCAGCTTGCCCGTCCCGCGAAGGCGAAGAGTATAGCAGCAGGCGAATGCTTGCGTGCAACAACTTCGTGGGGCCGGATGCACGTTGGAAGGATCGGCAGGGCGCCAAGGCAGCGATCAGAATTTGTCATCCTGAGCGAAGCGAAGGATCTCCGTAGTTTGGCATGGCTGAGCAATTTACTAACAACTGCGGGGATCCTTCGCTTCGCTCAGGATGACAGGTGCGTTTGCAGGGATGACAGGCGCGCTTGGCTGGACGACAGCTCGTTGCTGCTTGTGCACCCTGGAAGGACGTGGCCGGGTTTAGGATGATTCGCCGGAACCGATCATGCGTGGCCGCACGCTGAATCCTCGCGTCGCCAGCGCAAGGTAGATTATCCCGATGAGGAACCAGATCCCTCCCACGGCTCTCGCGACGTTGTCCAGATTCCACCACATGATTCCGCAGAAGACCGCGCCGAACAGCGAGAGGCCGGAATCTACGATTGTCCTCAGCCTGCTCCGATGAGGCCGCACGAAGGCGAATTGCCAAAAGGCGGCAAGGTTCACGTTCATGAAAGCGAAAAAGGCCCCGTAATTCTGGAGCTCTCCGGCATGCTCGAAGGCGTTCCCGAGGTGTTGAAGGGCGATGGCCCCGGCAAAGACAATCCCGCCGATGATCAGGATGTTGTAGGTCGGAGTGCTTGATCCAGGGCTGAGGTGTGCGAAGACTCGTCGCGGCAGCACGTTGTCTCGTCCCATGCCATACAGCAGGCGGGCGGCGCCCAGGATGCCGGCGAGGCCGCCGCCAATGTCAGCCAGCAGGATGCAGAAGCCCATGGCGTGGAACAGGCCTGGCCCGCCCACGCGCCCGCAAACGTCCATGAAGGCCGTTTCCAGGTTCGGCAAGGTCCGCCAATCGGGCCAGACGCGCTGGCCAAGGTAGGCCAGGAATCCGCCAAACACCCCCGTGAACAAGCAAACCAGAACGATGGCCAGCAGCACGTTGCGCTTGGGGTTCTGCGTGTCCTCGGCCAGCGTGGTAACCCCTTCGAAGCCGAAGTAGGTGAGCACCGAATAAGAGGTCGCAGTCCACACCGTACGGAGAGCGAATGTCCTGGGATTGTAGAAGGGCTGACTCGAAATCAGGCCGCCCCAGCTTTGGTTGCGAAACAGGAACCGGACGGCAAGCAGGATGAATATCACGGCAACGAAGGACATCGCCGCCAACAGGACCTTGTCCGACAGCGCCGAGGTCTTAATCCCCCGCAGATTTGGAGCGACCATGATGAACACCACTAAGAACATCCCAACCACGAAAGGCACCTGCGGCAGGTAACGCGCATGGATGACGATGGCAACCAAGATGCCGTTGACCAGCGGCGTCAAACCGTAATCGAGAAGCACCGCCCAGCCCACCAGGAATCCCAAGTACGTGTTCAACCCCTTGCCGACATAGGTGTAGGCCGAGCCGGCGGAAGGGTAGATCGCCGCCATGCGGCCGTAACTGAAGGCCGTGATCAGCATGGGAAGCATCGCCAGGAGGAGCGTAGTTACGTAGTGGCCGTCGGAGAGTTTCTGGGCGACTCCAAAGAGCGGCACCGAGGCGATGGGCTGCGTGAGTACGATGCCGTAGAACACGAGATCCCACAGCGTGAGGACGCGGCGCAGATGGGGCGTCTGCGCGTCGCGCGATGGCGCTTGTGATATCAGTTGTTCCATGGCACCCTGAAAGAAAGGCGTGAACTCGCAGTATACCATTAACCCATGAGGAGGGACGATGCCAGGCCCAGGTATGGAGTTGATAGGTGAAGAGGAGAAGAAGGAAATACTGGAAGTCTTGGAAGCGGGGTACCTGTACCGTTACGGCAGCACCGACGATCCGCGCTTCAAGGCCAAAGTGGTGAAACTTGAGCAGGAGGTCGCCGGGCGCGTCGGCGTGCCTTACGCCGTGGCGCTTAACTCCGGAACCTCGGCGCTGCTGGTGGCGCTGATTGGGCTGGGCGTGGGTCCTGGCGACGAAGTGATTGTGCCGGGATACACCTTCATCGCCAGCATCTCGTCGATCATCTACGCGCGCGCGGTGCCTATTCTGGCGGAGGTCGACCGCACGCTCAACCTTGACCCTGCCGACGTGAAACGGAAGATCACGCCGCGCACCAAGGCCATCATGGCCGTCCATATGCTGGGCAATCCGGCGCGGCTGGACGAGTTGAAGGCCATTGCGGAGGAGCATAAACTGCTGCTCATTGAAGACTGCGCGCAGGCGTTTGGGGCACGCTACAAGGGCCGCGGCGTCGGCTCGATTGGGGATGCGGGCACCTACAGTTTCAACGTTTACAAGACGATCACGGCGGGTGACGGCGGCATGGTGGTGACCCACGACGAAGCGGCCTACCGGCGTTTCTTCGGCCTTCACGATCAGGGGCACTCACCGCTGCGCGCGGGCGTGGAGGTCGGACGCCGACCTTTTGTGGGGCTGGATTTCCGCATGACGGAATTGACGGCCGCCGTGCTGCTGGCCCAGTTGAATAAGCTGGGGACTATTCTGGAGCGCTTGCATGCCAACAAGCATCGCCTCAAGCGGGCGATCAGCGAATTGCCGGGCTTGGAGTTCCGCGAGATCAGTGACGTCGAGGGCGAATGCGCCACACTGCTGACGGTGTTCCTGCCCAGCGAGGAGATTGCGCGCAGCCTGGCCAAGGACCTCGGCACGCGCGTGGTGGCGGATTCGGGCTGGCACGTTTACTCGAACATGGAGCAGATCCTGGAGAAGCGCACGCCTATCGAAACCGGCTGCCCCTTCCATTGCCCGCTGTATACGGGGCCGGAGCAACGGTATTGGAAGGGCATGCTGCCGCAGACAGACGCCCTTCTCGCCCGGGCGATCAACATCGGCATCGGCGTGCGTGATCCGGGGTTGGGCTCGGAGTTCGGCGTGACGGTTCGCGATGGGTTCGACGTGGTCGATGCGCGCGCGGAGCAGTTCCTGCGCGCGGCGAGGAAGTATCTCTAGGGGCGGCCCTTGTGGCCGCCCTGGGGTGATCGCAAAGGGCAACCCCCTCACCCGACCCGCGACTGCTGATGAAAGCCGCCGTCGCGGGTCACCCTCTCCCCCAAGGGGGCGAGGGCGGATTCCTGAAGTAGGGCCGGCCCTTGTGGCCGCCGCTACTTCTTGGCTTTGACCAGCGCGACCGCACCGGCCGCTAATTGCACAGTGGCGAGCGTCCGGCCCTCGGCGTACGTCACTTGGACGGGTTTGGCTGCAAGCGCCTCGGCAACAGTGTAATGTCCCCGGAAGCTCACCGTGACGCTCTCCGCATCGCCCCAATTCGACAGAATAGCAATCGGCCCGGAGGGATGGGCGAGGCCGCGGAAGCAGACCTTATCCGAGCCTTTCGTGAGTTGCACCAGCGCATTGCCTTGGGCCTCGAGCGCCGGCTTGACGATGAGCCGCTCGACGAACGGATTGCCGCGCTTGAAATAGGCGAGAGTGAGCGCCGATTCGAAATAGAGCGCCTGCCCCTTGCCCAACCGATGGCGCGTGGCGAAGGGTTTGCCCTCGCGATCGCGCAGCACGACTTCCGCGCCCTTCAGTTCCAGGGGCAACTTCCACAACTCTCCCGCGCGCTCGTTCTGGCTGGTCACCGAATAGGGCTCATCAGCCTTGACGGGATAGATATCAGAAGCCTCGACGCCGAATACGTCGCCGAGGCCGCCGGGAATGGTGGGCCGGATTTCGCCCATCTCCGTCTTCCACGCCGTCAGCCCATCCGCCCAGAGTGTACCGCCCCGGCTCACGAAGTCGCGCAGCGCGGCCACGCCCTGGTCGTCGATGGCGTAAGAATAAGGCGCGTAGAGTACAGAGATATTATCAGCAAGGGTCTTCTTCAATTGATCGATATCCACAAACTGAATAGGGATGTGGGCCCGATGCAGCGCCAGGTAGCATCCCAGGAGAGAATCTTCCACTTCCTCGCCGCGATGCTGGGTCCTCTCATCCAGGCTGTTGATGATGGCGGATTCCCGGTTGTAGAGGATGGCCACCCTGGCCGGCTGAGGTTTGGCTTCAGCCAGGTAGGCATTGCGGCTCAAACCGTCGATAACAGACTTGACGGCGGGAAGCCTGATGGACGGCTTTCCCTCCAGACTTACCAGGCCCCACTCGCCAGCCTCGGTGCCGCCCACGCGCGGATGCCACAGCCAGAAGATGACCGCCTTGCTCCCGGCGCCGAACGAGTCCCAGAGCCAGCGGGTCATGTCGTCCGGCGAGGGATTCAGCGGAAATCCGCCGGTAAAGATGGTCGGACCGCTTTGCAGTTCCGTGACCCACCACGGCTGGTCGCCCGCCGGCGTACCGATCAGGTCGAGCCGGTAAGCGTAGCGTTCACCGTATTCGGAATGCGCGGCAGAACGGGGGAAAATCCAGGCAGGATGAACCGAAGCGCCGAGGATATCGACAATACGTTTTTCCTTCCAGACGTCCTGCCCGCCGGCGCCGCCCGTGGGCGCGGTGACATTGATGTGAGTGGGGTGGGCCGTATCCACCGCTTCGATTTGGCTCTTGATCCAGAGGAGTTGATCCACCAGGTTGTCGATGTTGAACTCGCGCCAGTCCACTACGCGATGGTAGTCAGTCCAATACTCGGAGAGTTGATCGGGAGCGATCTGCGCGCCGGGAAACGCCTCCACGGGTTGAAACCAGTGCCGGTTCAGCTCCGCCACCGTTCCGTACTTCGCCTCGAGCCACTTGCCGAAGGCTTCGAGGGTCGAGAATTCTGTGTCGTACTTCTCCGGCTCGTTCATCAGCAGCCACACACCCTGCGCCGTGTGGCCCCGGTAGCGGTTGACGACTTTCGAAATGTAGGCGGCTGCATGCCTGCGGATTTCCGGATCGTTCAGGTTTGTGCGGTTGTGATAGAAGGGCGTCTTCCGGATCCATCCCGGCGGGTCTTCGGCGCAAAGTGTGGCCACGATCTTGATCCCCGATCGGGCCGCCGCATCGTAGATCCAGTCGTAGCGCGTGAAGTCCCAGTTGCCCGGGGTTCGTTCGATATCGTCCCAAATGATGAAAATGCGAGCCAGCGTCAGCCCGTTCTGGTGCATCAGGTCAAAATGGCGCTGAACGCTCTCCTGGGTCTCGGTTGGGTTCAGAAAGAATTCCGCGCCGACCCGCACTTGCCGATTCAGTTCAGACAGTTGAGGGTCCGCATTTTGTCCACACCGTGCCACCGAGAAGGGAAGCAGAATGGCGCAAATCAGTGCCGTGGTTAGATGGCTGTCCTTTGTTTTCATAGACATTCCCGGATCGTTCGTTGAAATTCAGAGTCGAGAATTTGAGAAGCTGAGAAGTCAAAAGTCAAGATTCCATAGCTCCACACCTCGCCTTCTCGATTTATCGACTTCTCGACCTTGTGCTTTGTTTTCATAGACATTCTCGCTTTGTTCCGCCAGTTATCGAGTCGGCGGATGGCGCAGACCCCTGATGTTTGGGGTCTGCGATCCCCCGAAGGGACAGGGTCAGGACAAGTGGTGCGCTCTGTCCGACCTGCGCCGTCGGCGCATCGAAGACGTTCAAAGGCAACGTCTACGCCAGCCCGTGACTTTTTGACATCTTCCTTTGTTTTCATAGACATTCTCGCTTTGTTCCGTCAATTCCCGGTGGATCTTCGCTCGAGCTGTCCGCGGAACACCACAGCGGCATTCTGCCCCACCGGCCCGTTCTAGCCTATATTATTGGGCGTAGCTTGTCAAGGATTTTTCGTTCGCCTGGCGGATTTTGCGGTTGAGCTGCCGCATACGCCGCCGAGTGGAATCTGTGTCTCTTAGTGGGAATGCGCTCGTACTGGGATCTAGGGCAACGCAAACCGGACCAGGAAATCGAGCAGCCGTTCGGACTGGAAAAACTCGGGGACCTCTTCATGGCCCTTGCCGGGGACCACGTCGACCTCCGCGCTGCCTCCCAGAGCCTTGTAGCGGCGCGCCAGTTCCAGAGTGTTCTGCTCGAGGGGGACAACCTTATCGGCATCGCCGTGAATGTGGAAAATGGGGACCTTGGCGCGCGCCAGGGGCGCCAGGCGGTCGATGGGGTTGTTCTTGCCCAGGTGCTTTCGCATCTCCGCTTCGCTCATCCCGTAGGCCTTCAGGATTCGGTCCCCTCCCAAGTGGGGCCAGGCCGCGAGGTTAGTGACCGGGTAGATTCCAACGATGCATCCCACATTGCGCGGGCGTTCCACGGCCCAGTTGTAAACCATTATCCCCCCGCGGCTTTGCCCCACGAGACAAGGGCGCGGCGACAGAGCGTATTTCTTGCGAACGTATTTGTAAAACTGCGTGTAGGCTTTCCGCCCTTGAGCGTTCCCCCAGGATTCCCCCACGTCGACACCCGCGATCCAGACCCCCTTGTCCAGCAGGCGGGTGAATAACCAATCGAGGGATTTATTGGGGTACCGCCCCATCTCGGGTCTCGCCTTTACAAACGTGGGCGCATACCAAACCCACGGCTTCTTCCCTGCGGTTTCAGGCCCATTCGGCTTGATGACGAACCCGCTTCCACCCGGCACGGTGAAGTCGAAGCGAGTGGCGCCATACTCCTTCGACTCGACCTGCGCCAAGGCACTTTGTCGCGGCAGGATCAGCAAGGCGAGGGGCAATGCCAAGGCCAAAAGCCACCAGGGTGTGATTTTTGAAGACAGAACCGAAGGGTGTGTTGAGCTCATAGGTCACGCGCGTCAGGGAAGTATACCTGCGGCGGCATCGCGAAGGGAAGAAATTACGCAGGCTTCCAGGTGGCAAGGTGTAGGGGTAGGGCTTGCCCTACCGTCGTCGGGCTAGTAACCCGCTGGGGACGGCAAGCCGTCCCCCTACATCGCAGGTTGCTATCGTGGGATTGGGGAGGTGGATTCCCGCTTTCGCGGGACTGACGATCCAAGGGCGAGTTTGGGGAAGCGGACTCGGGACAATCGACGGCTGGAAGCTGACAGCTGAGAGCTTCCTCCCTGACACACGGCACCTGAAATCTGCCCCCTGCGCAATATGGAACGCAGTTTGCAGTGAGGGCAGTGGGAACAGGCTTTTACGCAGCGACACAATGTCTGATCCTTGCGAGGGTTTTATGGACACTATGGTTCTACTCTTTACCGTTTGGGCCGTGATCACCGTCCTCTTCTTGGTCCTGGTCGTTCTCCGTTCTCGACTGACCAAGAAAGAAACCGACTGGATCCCCCTGAGTGATGACGCGAAGGAAGACCAAGCCATTGAGGCGCAAAAGGTTATCGAGATGAAGACCCACAAGTTCGCTATCCCCATTCGCGCCCTGGGCGTAGCCTGGATCGTCCTGGCGGTCGTGATTCTCGGCTTCTGGTTCTACCACGGAATTATGACTCCGCCTCCGATTAAATAGGCAGCGACCCGTTGATTCCCGCGTGGCGGGCCTGCGGATGGCTGGAGGATTTCTTTCCACCCTCATCGCCGGCTTCTGGGGCTTTTGGGGCAGAATCGAGAACTTCCACGCGGGCAGGTACATCGCCAACCTGAGGAAGAACCTCGCGCGGATGGTGGGCCCGTGCGAATGTCCAAGGACTCTGGTTCTTGAGCCGAAGGTTGGGCTTAGTGGTGGGTTCGAGAGTTTTCCCGCTAGGCTTGCGTTTGCAAATTGCGCTGGTCTGTAGCGCTGACCTTCAAGTCAGCACTCGCGCCCTACAATCCCAGTTGCTGCTTCAGGTCTTCGGCGTTGAAAGGCGAACAGGAGAAGACGTGGCCGTCCACGTCGAAGGTGGGAACCTTCCGTTTGCCGTTGTTGGCGATTTTGACGAACTTCGCTGCCCGAAGGTCCTCTTCGATATCGATCTCCTCGAAAGCCAGCTTGTGCTCCTCCAGAAATCGTTTGGCCTGGCGGCAGTCCCCGCACCAACTCGTGGTGTAGACGCGGATATTCATAAAGGACCGAAATTCGAAACTCGAAATTCGAAACTCGAAGAACGAGATTTGGAAAGAGGACTGTTCTGCCTAGCGGGATCTTGGCTTACGAGTTTCGAGTTTCGAATTTCGAGTTTCCGTCCTCACCCGTGGCCGTGGTGCGCAGCCTCGAGGCGGGCGATGGCGCGGCGCAAGGATTCGCGAGCCCGTTCCATGTCGATCTCCGGGTCGGAAAAGCGTTTCAGCCGGTCCTCAGCTCGCTCCTTGGCTTTTTGGGCGCGCTGGACGTCAATCTCTTCGGCTCGCTCAGCGCTTTGCACCAGGACGATGACGCGGTCGGGAAGCACCTCCGCGAACCCCCAGTTGACGCACAGGAAGTGCTTGGCGCCTTCACGAGTGTAGCTAAGCTCGCCGGGCACGAGTTCGGTCAGCAAGGGAGCGTGGCCGGGCAACACTCCGATATACCCGCCTTTGCCCGGCACGGTCACCCCAGTCACGGCGTCGCGCACCAGCAAGCGATCAGGGCTCACGATGTTGAGTTGCAGTTCAGTTGGGAGAAGATCACTCATGGGATTGAGTCATTGAATCATTGAGTCATTGGGTCATTGGGCCATTGAATCATCGGGCCATTCAGTCATTGGGCCAATCGGAGATTCATTTAATGACTCAATGACTCAATCGCTCGATGACTCAATTTTCTTACGCTGCCGCTTTCAGTTTTTCCGCTCTCTCGAGCGCCTCCTCGATGGTCCCCATCATGTAAAAGGCCTGCTCGGGAATGTCGTCGTACTTGCCTTCCACCAGTTCTTTGAAGCCCTTGATGGTGTCCTGGAGCTTCACGTATCGGCCCTCGAGCCCCGTAAACTGTTGGGCCACAAAGAAAGGCTGGGAAAGGAAGCGTTGAATCTTGCGCGCCCGCGCCACCGTCAACTTATCTTCTTCGGAGAGTTCATCGATGCCCAGGATGGCAATAATGTCCTGGAGGTCCTTGTATTTTTGCAGGATCGCTTTCACGGCCCGCGCCACCCGGTAATGCTCGTCGCCGACGATGCGCGGATCGAGCACGCGGGAAGATGAAGCCAGCGGATCCACCGCCGGGTAGATGCCGATTTCAACCAGTTGCCGCGAGAGGACGGTGGTGGCATCGAGGTGGGAGAAAGCCGTGGCCGGAGCGGGATCGGTTAGATCATCGGCGGGCACGTAAATGGCCTGCACGGAAGTGATGGAGCCCTTCTTTGTGGAAGTGATGCGCTCCTGGAGTTCGCCCATTTCGGTTGAGAGGTTAGGCTGGTAACCGACCGCCGACGGCATGCGCCCCAGCAGGGCCGAGACTTCCGAGCCCGCCTGGGTAAAGCGGAATATGTTGTCGATGAAGAGCAACACGTCCTGTCCCGCCACGTCGCGGAAATACTCTGCCACCGTGAGGCCCGTCAAGCCGACCCGCAGGCGCGCTCCGGGCGGCTCGGTCATCTGTCCATAGATCAATGCGGCCTTGGATTTATCCGAGTTTCCCGGCACCACCACGCCCGACTCCGTCATTTCCAGCCAAAGGTCGTTGCCCTCGCGGGTGCGCTCACCCACGCCGCAAAAGACGGAGACGCCGCCGTGTTTCAAGGCGACGTTATTGATCAGCTCCATAATGATGACGGTCTTACCCACGCCGGCGCCGCCGAATAAACCCGTCTTGCCGCCTTTTAAGTAGGGCTCGAGCAGGTCCACCACTTTGAGACCGGTCTCGAACATTTCGAGGTTGGTATTCTGTTCTTCGAGTTCGGGGGCGTGGCGATGGATGGGGTAACGTGTGTCCGACTCAATCGGCCCCAGCTTGTCGACCGCTTCGCCAATCACATTCATCACGCGGCCCAAGGTCGCCTTTCCCACGGGAACAGTGATGGGTTCCCCGAGGTCAATCGCCTTCATGCCCCGAACCATGCCATCCGTGGGCTGCATCGCCACGCATTTCAGGCGTCCTTCGCCCAGGTGCTGTTCGACTTCCACGGTGACGTCAATCGGTTCAGGAACGTCAAAGCCTTCCGAGGTGATCCGCAGGGCATTATAGATGGGCGGAAGATGACCGCCTTCAAACGCCGCCACCACGACGGGGCCGGTGATTTCAACCACTTTGCCGATGTGTTGCTCTGTTGCCATGAGAAGTCCTTTATTGGAAGAAAAGTCGAGAGTCGAGAGTCGAAAGTCGAGAGTCTAAGAAACACCTTTCGACTGCTATGGTACGCGTGAGCATCCGGCGCCTTTCAACTTTCGACTCTTGACTCTCGACTCTCGACTTACGTCGCTGCCGCGCCGCTCACCACCTCGATGATCTCGCGCGTGATGGCCGCCTGGCGTACGCGATTCATATGGAGCGTCAGAGAGTCGATCAGTTCGGCAGCGTTGTTTGTGGCCGCGTCCATGGCGGTCATTTGGGCGGCCAGTTCCGCGGCCCGCGACTCAAGCAGGGCGCGGTAAACTTCGATCTCCACGTAGCGCGGCAGCAGCGCGTTGAATATCTCCGCCGCGGGCTGCTCGTAAATGTAGTCGATCAGCACCGCATCCGACGCCGGCTGCACCGGCTTGACGGGCAAGTACCGCTCCAACCGGACGCGCTGGGTCATGACGGATTTGAACTCGTTGTAAACGAAGTCGACCGCGTCCACTTTTTGTTGCGTGTAGAGATCGATGATCTCCTTCGCAATTTGTTGAGCGTTCGAAAACTCCAGGTGCGCGAACAGGTTGATGTGCTCTGCAAGCATCTGAAGGGAGCGCCTCCGGAAGGCGTCCCGGCCTTTGCGGCCGACGGTAATAATCGAGACTTGCTTATCGCTATGGGTCGCGATGTATTCCTGGGCAGTGCGGATCAGGTTGGCGTTGAACGCCCCGCACAGGCCGCGGTCGGCAGTGACGAGCACCAGGAGGACCCTTTCGATGGGCCGCACGGCAAGCAAAGGGTGATCTCGCTGCTCGGTGCGGGCGGCTATACTCTCGAGCAGCGTCATCATCTCATTGGCGTACGGGCGCGCGTTGAAAATTGCATCCTGCGCGCGCCGCAGACGAGCCGCCGCAACCATCTTCATGGCGCGGGTAATCTGCTGCGTGTTTTTCACCGACCGAATGCGACGCCGAATATCAAGTAAAGTTGCCATGTTCCTGAGACTTAACTCTGGCTGTCATCCTGAGCGAAGCGAAGGATCCCCGCAGTTTGTAGTTAAGCGCCTGCCATTCGAACTACTGAGATTCCCCGATTTCTGGGGTCCGATGGACCCCATCGGGGTCCAGAAATCGGACTTCGCTTCGCTCAGAATGACACGCCCAGGGGCGGGGTGACAGGAGGTCGACCCGCTTCCCCCGCTATTCTAAGCCACCTTTTCCTTTTCCTTCCGATCCGTCCGGAATTTGGCTTTGTACTCGTCCAGCATCTTGCGGATCTCCGCTCGCAAGGGTTCGTCGATCTGTTTCTTCTCGACGATCTGGCTTCCGACCGCCGGGTAAGAGTTATCCATGAACTCGTAGAGCCCCTGTTCGAAGGGTTGGATATCCTCGATCGCGAGATCGTCGAGGTAGCCGTTAGTGCCCGCGAAAATGATGGCCACCTGTTTTTCAACCGGCAGCGGACTGTACTGTCCCTGCTTCAGAATTGCGGTCAAGCGTTGCCCGCGGTTGAGTTGGGCAAGCGTGGCTTTATCAAGGTCGCCGCCAAACTGGGCAAAGGCGGCCACGTTGTTGTACTGCGCCAGGTCCAGGCGCAGCGTGCCGGCCACCTGCTTCATGGCTTTGATCTGGGCGTTGCCGCCCACGCGCGATACCGAGAGGCCCACATCCACGGCAGGCCGGACGCCGCTATTGAACAAATCGGTCTGAAGGTAGATCTGGCCGTCGGTAATCGAGATGACGTTGGTCGGAATATAGGCGGAGATGTCGCCGGCTTGCGTCTCAATGATGGGCAGGGCCGTCAGTGATCCGCCTCCCAGTGGGTTGCTCAGTTTCGCGGCGCGTTCCAGCAGGCGCGAGTGCAGATAGAACACGTCGCCGGGATAGGCCTCGCGGCCGGGAGGACGGCGCAACAGCAGCGAGATTTCGCGATAAGCCACGGCGTGCTTGGAAAGGTCATCGTAAAGACATAACGCGTGCCGGCCGCTGTCCCGGAAGAATTCGCCCATGGCGCAGCCGGCATAAGGTGCGATGTACTGCATGGGGGCGGGGTCTGAGGAGCTTGCCTCCACCACGATGCTGTATTTCATCGCGTCATGTTCTTCCAAAGTTTTGATCACTTGCGCGATGGTTGAGCGCTTCTGGCCAATCGCTACGTAGATGCAGATGACGTCGCCACCGCGCTGGTTCAGAATCCTGTCGAGCAGGACGGCGGTTTTGCCGGTTTGCCGGTCGCCGATAATCAATTCGCGCTGGCCGCGGCCGATCGGGATCATGGCGTCGATGGCTTTGATTCCGGTCTGAAGAGGCTCTCGCACTTTTTGCCTGTCAATCACGCCGGGGGCCAGTCTCTCGATGGAGAGATACTTCTCATTCAGGATGGGACCCTTGTCGTCGGTCGGGCGGCCCAGCGCATCCACAACCCGTCCCACCAACGCCTCGCCAACCGGCACCGACAGAATGCGCTTGGTGCGCTTGACCGTGTCGCCTTCCTGAATCTTGACGTAGTCCCCGAAGAGCACCGCGCTGACCCGGTCTTCTTCCAGGTTCAGCGCCAATCCTGCCACATCGTGCGGCAGTTCGAGCAGTTCGCCCGCCATGACGTTGTCCAGGCCATGGATGCGCGCCACTCCGTCGCCGACGGAAATGACCGTGCCCACTTCACTGACGGAGACGCCGCGGTCGAAGTGTTCAATCTGCTCGCGAATAATTTTCGAAATTTCATCTGTTCTAATCTGTGGCATTTGCTTGCATCTCCCAGGGAGTCGAAAGTCGAAAGTCGAGAGTCGAAAGTCGAGAGTCTAGAACTCCACTATCTCTTGAGCCTCCACTCTTGACTTCCTAGGCGGCTGTCGCGAGTCCCACCTTCGTTCTAAGACCAGACAGCATTCGCGCGATTTCACCAACTTCGTTGAGCATTACATCGGAGGAATTCCGCGCTAGATATCCCAAATCGCGGCTGAGCATCAAAAGGTATTCGGTCTCCACCAGTGACCCTTCGGCGATATTCAGGAATCGCGAGTACTCCTGGTCGCTTTGACGCTTTGATCCCTCGGCGATATTTGTAGGCACGGAAGCCGCCGCGCGTCGCAACTGCGAAATCAGACCATAACGCTCGACAGGCGGAAAGCTGACGGTAATTCGATAAACCTCGAGCGTTAGCTGATGACTTCGCTGCCAGACTTTGAGCTCCGTGAAGCGCTGCATGGTTCTTTCTAGGGATTCAACCCCGTTCTTCTTACTCTCGACTTTTGACTTTCGACTCTCGACTCTTCCTTACCGCGCCATCAACTGCTCCCGGATGCGCGCCAGACTCCCTCGCACTGACCCGTCGTACACCGTGCTCCCGATCTGCGCCATCATCCCGCCCAGCAGCCCGCTCTCAATTCGAAAGTCCAGCTCAACCTGTTTGCCGGTTAACTGCCGGAATCGCGCCGCCACGCCTTCGCGCTCGGTTGTGGAGAGGTCCGCCGCCGACGTAATGGTTACTTGCACAATTCCCTCGCGGTCGTTGGCGATCTTCCGGAAAGCCTGAGCGGCTTCTACGAGCATGGGCATCCGGTAATTGGCGACGAGAACCCGCAGAAAATTCAGGGTCACGGGAGATTCGCCCAATCTCTGTCCAATCGCCTCCAGCACCTTTATCTTCTCCGGCAGCGCCACGGCGGGCGAATCGAACACCTCGCGCAACTCCGGGCTTTCGCGGTAAGCCCGCTCGAAGTCCTCGAGTTCCGCAAGCACTTTGCGGTAATCGCCGCTTGCCGCCAGAACGTCGGCCAGCGCGCGGGCGTATCGGTTTGCTATCACCATGGGCATAGAGAAAACCTAGTCGAGCAGTCGAGAGTTAAGAGTCGAAAGTCAAGACTCAACCGTCGACACTGACGAGTAAGCGGACTCTTGACTCTTAACTCTGCTTCACTAGTTTGGCCGTTCATTCTTACTTTCGACTTTCGACTTTTGACTCTCGACTGAACTCAAGAAATCAGCCACCAGCTTCTTCCGCCCCGCATCGTCAAGGCGCTGGCGAATAATCTCCTCCGCTAACTTCACCGCCTGTTCAGCAGTGTACATTTTCAATTCCAGCTTTGCCGCTCGCGCTGCTACGTCGGTCTGGGCGCGGGCGGACTGGAGGATCTTTTCGGCCGCCTCGGCCGCCGCCACCTTCAGCCGCTGGCCTTCGGCCTCCATTTCGCGGGCGGCAGAAGCCTTGAAATCCGCAATCTCTTCCTCCAGATGCTTCAGCTTCTCTTCCACGGCTTTGAGTTGGGCCTGGGACGCTTCCAGCGCTTTGCGGCCTTCCTCAAGTGCGGTGCGAATGGAGGCGGAGCGCTGAGCGAAGAAATCAGCCAGGGGCTTTCGCAAGATGTACGCGAGCGCCCCCACAAGTATAGAGAGGTTAATGACCTTGTAAATTAACTCGCGCCCCTCCTTTTTCCCCTCGTCTTCAGATTCGGGCGCGGGAGCGTAGGCGAGGCTGCCGTTCGAAGCGGGAGTACGGGCGGAAACCTGCAAGGTTGCCAGCCCCAGGCAACACGCGGCTAACAACCCTCCGACCAGGACGCGACGGGAAAATACCCTCAAGGCCTTATCCCTCCCCCAACGGCGTTCCCACCACGGTGGCGGCGATCTGATGGCCTAGAGACTGGCAGGTGGCCAGGAGCTCCTTTTCGCTTTGAGCCACTTCTGCCGCCAGTCTGGCTGCGGCTTCTTTGGTCAAAGCCTCTGACTGCTCTCGCGCCTTGTCGAGTGCGGCTTGCCGGTCCTCGAGCATGGAATGCCTGGCCGCCTCCCGCTGGCGGTACACTTCCTGCCGAGCCGCCTGGAAAGCAGCATCGTGCTGACGCGCTTTCTCCTCCGCCATAGCCGCCTGCTCCCGGGCGCGCGCCATCGCACCCGTGGTCTCTTCCTCTCGCTTCTTCATCACGGCCGTCAGCGGCTTATACAGGAATTGGTTGAAGATAACGAAAAGCACGAACACAAAGATGACCGTGGGAACGGTCGAGGCAAAAAGATTCGCAAGTATGGACAGTATGCCGCCCATTATTAAAGTGCACCCTCACAGATATCCATCGGCGTCTCGTCAAAGACAGGAAATTTAGCACGCCCTTTTCGGGGGTGTCAAGGAATCAGAGAACCATTCACCA
>Ga0181535_10002126_pt1 | contig 24654 bp, 27 predicted proteins | sample PEATcosm2014_Bin_44_FD_119774 | JGI IMG/M metagenome (GOLD analysis project Ga0181535, IMG submission 119774) | Peatland microbial communities from MTU Mesocosm Facility, Houghton, MI, USA - PEATcosm2014_Bin17_30_metaG | ecosystem: Environmental > Terrestrial > Soil > Wetlands > Peat | place...
GCTTGGGGCTTTTGACGCGCGACTTTGCGCAGGTGGGCTCGCTTTGCGCGCTCCGAAACCGCGTTACTGGCCATCTCGCTGTCAGAGTCATCCTTCCTGATAGCAACCAGCAAATCATCTACTGCGTAATGAAAGCTAAGCAGTTGAAGGTATGGTTGGAGTCTGAAACGCGGATCCGGATCCGAAGCCAGAACATCTCCAGGGACCAAGGCCGGTTCGGCCGCACCGTCGAAAGCTTCGATTTCAGCCCATTCTAAGCGAACCATATCCAGTGCCAAGCCTGCGCGTGGTTGAAGGTGTTCCGGATGGCTTCGTAACCACCACTCCAAGCGAGAGCCCAGGTTTCGAAGAGTAAATGACTCAGAAGGACACTCGATAAGGTAGGCCTTGCACAATGCTTCAAATCGCCGTGGGCCGATGATCGCCCGAAGACCTCGGAAGTCCTCGTCCAAGGAGGCGAGTACGCGAAACCAGTATTGGCGATTGTAGATCTCAAGACGCTCAAATGAGCTCAGGCGATCATTCGGTTTGATGAACTCTGCGGCCACGTCGTGCAGGGACCTGCCGTCACGAGTATGCGGCTGCATCTGCTCGTCGTTAGTGAGGGGTTGCATGACCGCGTCTAGCATGCGGTGTTGGATTTCGAGCAGATTCATGATGTGACCGCCATCTCTGCGACGAACTGATTCGCTTTAAGTGCTTCGTTGTGAACCTCTTCAAAGGAGGGAATTTTGTCGTCCCACTCGAGAAGCGTCGCCGTGCGGCCTGTGCGTTCGATGGCGCGAGAATAGAGATTCCACACCGGATCAATCACCGGATGATCGTGCGTATCCAGAATGTATTTTTCGAACTTCGAGTGTCCTGCGATATGAATCTGCGCCACTCGCTCCGGTGGAACCCCGTTCACGTAATCCAAGGGATTGAAATTGTGGTTTCTCGAAGAGACGTAAATGTTGTTTACATCCAAGAGAATTCCGCAATCGGCCAGTTCTACCACTTCAGTGAGAAACTGCCACTCCGTCATCTCCGACGCATGGAATTCGGCATAACTGCTCACGTTCTCAACTGCGATCGGAATCTCAAGGAAGTCCCGTACTTCGCGAATTTTCTGCGCGGTATGGCGAGCAGCCTCGAACGTGTACGGCATGGGTAACAGGTCATGGCTGTACGTGCCGTCTACACTGCCCCAGCAAAGGTGGTCTGTGAGCCAGGGGGTCTGGGTCCGCTTGACCAGAGTCTTGAGCTTTTTCAGGTGCTCCCGATTCGGCGGTTCTGGGGAACCAAAATACATGGAAACCCCATGCTGTACGACCCGGTAACGATCGAGAATCTGATCGAGGACATGCAGCGGGCGCCCGCCATCAATCATGTAATTCTCTGAGATGATCTCGAACCAACTCACAACCGGTTTCTCAGCGAGAATATGCCGATAGTGAGGCACGCGAAGACCTATCCCAACTCCAAAATCGGTGAATCCGTTGAAAGGATTTGCTGGCATGTCATTTTTCCCAAGAAAAAATAGGGCCGGGACACTCAACCCCGACCCATTGGGGCTGAAGTGCGTTAGTTCTGCTGCGGCTTGGGTTGATCATCCGTTGGTGGTTTCGAACCATCGGTTGCGCAGCCGCCCTTGCCCTTGCAATCGTTCTTGCCAGCATGCTTCTTGTCGCCGCCGCCCTGACCCTTACAGTCGTTCTTCCCCTTACAAGCATGCTTTGGAAGTTTGTCTTTGTCCGTCTTCGCGTCAGTGCCGCCATTATCTTGCATGCTCACGGCCCGGATTCCGGCATTGTCTTGGTTCGTCGTTTGTGCTTGAAGCTTCGCGCTGCTGCCAGTTAACAAGCCGGCAAGCGCCGCCCCAGCCAACATGGCCTTCATGGAAGTACTCATCTTGTTGCTCCTTTTGCGAACTGATTTTGCATCTCGGTACAGCAACACTCGTTCTCAGGAGAAGCCCAAATCCCCTGTTTGGGAGGATTAAAGTAAATTGTCGCAAGTCATCCCCAGGTTGGAGGAAATCTCGCTGTTTTGCTCCCGATCAGCTGAGTATCACTTTCTGGCCATACGATGTGGGATCGGACAAGAAAGTTACAACCGGGAAAAGAATGTGAGCCCGGGGGATTTGACCTTGATTTCGACCTGCACTCTCAACTCGACAGAGCGGCGAAAAAACCTAATCCGGGTCTACATCGGACTTCGGTTGATTGGACGAATTACCCTGAAAAATGACTCCTCTGAAGCATCGCTCGTGACCAGTTTGTGCTGATGTAACTTCTGACGATCTGTGAACATCGAACCGTTGAGTTCCTGGGACACGTTCACGAATGCAATGCTCTGCTGATTTCTCAGGCTGGCAAGAGTCGCGCTGCACGGGCGCCTCCGAATCGTGGAAGAAAGAATGAACGTCCCATGAATGACTTTCACGTGACTGAGAACGCCATGGCGGAAAGTGGGAAAACCACCAACGCCGGAGACATTGATCTCCCGTACGCCCAATCGGCTGACCAACCTGCAACCAGGGTGGATCGTGATGAAGACTCAGGCATTCGGAAGTTCCGTACCGGAGGGGGGCGCTGGAAGACCGGGAATCAACGAACCGTTCTCTATGTAGATGACAACCCAAAGGCCGTAAGAATGCTGAAGTTCGTGATTGAAGGGAGCGGATATAAGGTTGTAGCCGCCCGTGACGCAGGTGAGGCGTTGGAACGGATGCAGCAAAGCGGGTGTGACCTGGTCCTGGTGAACTATCGAATGCTAAAGATGATTGGATCCGACCCGATACTGGCCATTAAGCGCTTCAGTCCTGGTACTCCTATCGTCCTAATTTCTGGTTATGCTCTTCTGCCGCCGCAGGAATTGAGCCAGGTAGACGCTCATGTAGGCAAAGGCGCGACCCTGGACATCTTGCTGGACAAAATACGAGCACTCGTTGTAGCACATGAGTCGAGCCCCGCTCCTGCAAGCGGCTCACTCGAAAAGCGAAATGAGACCAAACTTTCAGCTTAGCGATTAGGCACGACGCTCTGTTGTCCTCCCCGACCGCATGTTACTGCATGTTTTTATAAAACAGAAACCTGGAGTTAGGAATGAGGGGAAGTATAGGCTCGTCTTCGCTGTTAATGATCAGCGCGCTTTCGAAAGTTGCGCTTCTGACCTACGTGCTCGCATTTTCTAGAAGTACCGGCAGCAAACCCACAACGATCATGGCCCCTGGTGGTCGCATCGATGTGTTTGTCTCCGGCGAGGGAGGCGCCGTTACCCAAGAAGACTTGATTGGCTGGGTCAGCGCTGCTTCCAAGTCCGTCTCCACCTATTTTGGTCGCTACCCTGTACCTCACGTGGAGGTACGAATCACTACAACCGAGGGCAGGGGCGTTCGCCATGGCACAACCTTTGGTTCGCCAGCTCGAATCACCATTTCAGTCGGCCGCGACACGACTGTGGCTGATCTCAAGCGGGATTGGACTATGACCCACGAAATGGTCCACTTGGCGTTCCCATCGGTGCCTGAGAGACATCACTGGATTGAGGAAGGAACTGCCACATACGTGGAACCGATAGCTCGAGTACAGGCGGGGATTCTGGCACCTTCGAAGATGTGGAGCGACCTGATCCGCGATCTCCCTCAAGGACTGCCGGGCCGAGGAGATCAAGGGCTCGATCGCACCCACACGTGGGGACGCACCTACTGGGGAGGAGCCCTATTTTGCTTTCTTGCAGACGTGCAGATCCATCAGAAAACTCAGAATCGAAAAGGTTTCGAAAGTGCTTTACGAGGGATTCTCGCTGCCGGCGGTAACATTTCCGAGGACTGGCCACTGGAGCATGCGCTCAGAGCCGGAGACGAAGCTAGTGGAACGCGTGTACTCGAGGACCTCTACAAGGGGATGGCAGACAAACCTGTAACAGTTGATCTGCCAAATCTGTGGAGAGAGTTGGGAATTCAACGATCTCAGGACGGCGGCGTTTCTTTCGTCGATGATGCCCCACTGGCTTCGGTCCGCAAGTCTATTACTGCCGGTCCCGATTCACAGTGAGGTTCCGGTTAGGTGGGTGTTAAGCGGGAGTCTGTTGCGTAGGCTCTTGTCCCCTCAAATGGAATCCGTTATCCCGACTTCTCAATTGTGGAGGCGACACTTATTTATTCGCGGTTCACCGCGGCAAACGCCTTCTGATCCACGGACAGGCTATTGTAGCGAAGGGCGGCGATTAGCGCTGCATACACAGCCGAGTAGAGGAGTTGAACCCCGGCAACATCCCAGTCCTGACGAAGCGCAGTACCGAAGGTCAATGCCAACATTAGAAGGCCACCGGCGACCAGAGCCTCTCGGGTACGAAAGCCAACGATGATGAGAAGGCCGAGCGCCGCTTCTAGCCAAGGCAAAGCATATCCGAATGGCACAACAACGGCCGTCGGAAGGACAGTGTTTTGAAACATTTTGATCAACCCGCTGACGAAATTGCCAATGCCACCCAGCAGACGGCTGGTACCGTGCAGGAAAATGTTGAGTCCGAAGGTAACACGCAGCAATGCGTAGGCAAGCGACGAATCGTCGAGGCGCCGTGGTGTCACAACCATGAGGTTTCAATCTCCAAAGAACACCCTGTTTGTAGAGTGCAAGGTCTAAGTGATTGCTCTTCTTACGCAAGCGTACGCCGATGGCCGTCTGGACAGGCGCGTAAGTAAGAGCCATTCTCGCGAAGTGGGCACTTCGGATAGGTGTCCACTTGCAGCGGTGGGTGTTGAAAAAGTGGCTTCTGATTCGATTGAAACCGCACCGGTGCGCGCGGTCCAGACCGCGCGCGTTGGCGTGTTGTCAAAAAGGTGATCACGTGGCTGTGGGATTCAGAAGTGTGAAGAAGGTTTCAGATCAGCTGCAAACAAGAGAGGATCGACCTGTGTCACTTTCAGGACGCCGCAGCATCTAGTCAACGAGTCCATTGAGCCGCCAAACCAGCATCATTACTGTTGCCGTTGGTTGGGTCCCAGCACCGAGGAGGCGTGGTTCGATAAGACTCATTACTTCGCATTGCGGAAGGAACGTTTCGTGTCACTTCCATCCGGTTCCGGAATCACATCGCCCGTGCCCGTGGACGACACCGAGCAAAACTCAGCGGTCGAGACTCCGATCCTGGCGATCGAGCAAAGACCGACTCAAATTGAGCGTCCCCTGCCACCCAAACGGGGGCCTTTGGCATCTTTGAGGAGTCATTGGCCGGAATATTTGATGGAGGCCGGACTGCTGGCCGCCTTCATGGTTTTAATTTGCATTTTCGGCGCACTTTATGAATTCCCGAATTCCCCCGCGCATCGAGCGATCATGTCTGGTTTCCTGCGGCGCCTTCTAAGGGGAACGTCCATGGGATTAACCGTAATTGCCATCATTTATTCACCTTGGGGCAAGCAGTCGGGGGCACACATTAATCCTTCCGTGACACTCACCTTTTTTCGTCTTGGGAAGATCAGCGGATGGGACGCCGTCTTCTATATAGCTGCGCAGTTCGCGGGTTCGGCGTTGGGGGTGTTCCTCGCAGCGTTTTTCTTAGGACGAGCGCTTGCCGATCCTGCGGTTCGTTACGTTGTAACTGTGCCTGGACCCACAGGACCGTGGGTGGCACTTCTATCCGAGTTCACGATAGCGTTCGGTCTGATGTCACTTATCCTCTACTTTTCCAATCATCACCGTCTCGATCGCTACACTGGCCTCTTTGTCGGTCTTCTGATCGCGATCTACGTTACCGTGGAGGCGCCGTTCTCCGGAATGAGCATGAATCCGGCCAGGACGGTTGGTTCCGCGTTCCCTCCCTTGATCTGGGATGGACTCTGGATTTACCTGACGGCTCCGCCGCTCGGGATGTTGACCGCGGCGGAGTTGTACCTCTGGCGGAGCGGACGGACGGCGGTGAAATGCTGCAAGCTGCACCATAATAATGATAAGCGTTGCATTTTTTGTGGATTGAATGGGGGATTCGCGTCCTGAAGGTAATCGCTGCTGGCGGCGGGAAACTCGCCTAGCATCAGTTCCCATCCGGGAAACGACTTGAGACAAGCGCGGAACGTTTATGACGCAAGAAGAGATTCGGCTGTCGGAATCTGGGACACGCAAGAAGCACTGGAAACGCTGGGGTCCCTACCTAAGCGAGCGTGCTTGGGGCACGGTGCGGGAAGACTACAGCCCATATGGCAGCGCCTGGGAATATCTTCCACACGACCATGCCCGTTCGCGCGCCTACCGCTGGAATGAGGATGGCTTGGCGGGCATCTGCGACCGTCACCAGTTAATGTGCTTTGCATTATCTTTCTGGAACGAACATGATCCCATCCTGAAGGAGCGTCTGTTCGGGCTGACGGGCAATGAGGGGAATCACGGCGAGGACGTCAAGGAATACTACTTCTATCTCGATAGCACACCTACGCACTCCTACATGAAGTATTTGTACAAGTATCCGCATGCCCCGTTTCCGTATTCGCAACTATTGGACGAGAATCGCCACCGCCGTAAGGACCAGCCAGAATTCGAACTGCTCGACACAGGCGTGTTCGACGAAGATCGCTATTTCGACATATTCGTCGAATACGCGAAAGGCGATGTAGAAGACATCTTGATAAAGATCAGTGTTTCTAATCGTGGACCTGAAACCGCGCGTTTGCGCGTGTTGCCAACCATCAGGTTTCGCAACACCTGGGGTGGGGACTCAACTCGACCCGTGATGAACCAGATTGCCGGCGCGATTGAACTAGACCATCCGAGCTTGGGCAAACGCTGGCTCTATTCCGAGGACTCGCCCGAACTGCTATTTACGGAAAATGAAACCAATTTCAAGCGGTTATTCGGAGTGGGAAACCGTTCCAAATGCGTGAAGGACGGCATCAACGACTACATCGTTCACGGCGTCAAAGAAGCCGTCGCTGCCGAATCGAGCGGCACCAAGGCCGCCGCGCATTATCAGCTCGAAATCGGCGTTGGTGAAACGGCGATTGTGCGACTTCGCCTCAGCGACATCGACTTCTCGGGCGTGGCCGAAGCTGCGTTCGAGGGCTTTGATGATCTCTTATCGACCCGAAAGACTGAAGCCGATGCGTTCTACGCTACCGTGATACCTCAAGAACTCTCCTCCGACGCGCAAAATGTCATGCGCCAGGGATTTGCCGGCATGCTGTGGTCCAAACAGTTCTATCACTATGTGATTAAGGATTGGCTCGAAGGCGATCCGGGCAATCCTCCCCCTCCCGCCGAGCGCCTAGGCGGCCGCAACAAAGAATGGTCGCACTTGTACAACGCCGATGTAATTTCGATGCCCGACAAATGGGAGTATCCCTGGTACGCGGCGTGGGACTTGGCGTTCCACTGCGTAGCGTTGGCCCTGGTTGACTCTGATTTCGCGAAGGAACAACTCGTTCTCTTATTGCGCGAATGGTACATGCACCCGAGCGGACAACTGCCTGCGTATGAGTGGGGCTTAGGGGACGTGAATCCTCCGGTTCATGCCTGGGCCGCTTGGCGTGTTTACAAGATCGACAAGAAGCGAACCGGGAAAGGCGATCGCGTGTTCCTGGAGCGCATTTTCCACAAGCTGCTTCTGAATTTCACCTGGTGGGTAAATCGCAAAGATGCGGACGGCATGAATATCTTTCAGGGCGGATTCCTCGGACTTGACAACATCGGCATATTTGACCGCGGCGCACCACTGCCAACCGGCGGTTTTATCGAACAGTCTGATGGTACGAGTTGGATGGCGATGTACACCCTAAACCTCCTCGCCATCGCGCTGGAACTGGCTAGCGAAGATCCGGCCTACGAGGATGTCGCAAGTAAGTTCTGGGAGCACTTCATCTACATCGCCAATGCGATGAATCATCGTGGCGATGACGGTGTAGGGCTGTGGGATGAAACGGATGGTTTCTTCTATGACGTGCTGAAGTTCCCGGACGGTAGGAAGTACCCGATGCGCGTTCGCTCCATGGTGGGCCTCATCCCGCTTTTTGCCGTCGAGACGCTGGAACCGGAAATGCTGGACCGGTTACCCGGTTTCAAGCGACGGCTCGAGTGGTTCATTGACAACAGGCCGGACTTGGTGAAAAACCTAGCCTGCATGCGCACTCCCGGAATGAGGGAAAGGCGGTTGCTCTCTACAGTCTCTCCTGAACAGTTGAGGCGGGTGTTGCAAATCATGCTAAACGATCGGGAATTCCTGTGTCCGTACGGGATCCGCTCGATGTCGCAATATCACCGCGATCATCCCTACGTGCTATCAGTGAATGGGATGGAATACCGGGTTGACTATCAACCGGCGGAGTCGACAACTGGCCTATTCGGGGGAAACTCGAACTGGCGCGGACCGATCTGGTTCCCGGTGAACTACCTGCTGATCGAATCGCTGCAAAAGCTCCATCACTACTTCGGCGATGACTTCAAGGTCGAGTTACCGTCAGGTTCGGGCAACATGCTCACGCTCTGGGAAGTGGCTGCGGAATTGTCCCGGCGGCTGACGACAATTTTCTTACGCGACGAACAGGGCCGACGGCCATTGTATGGTGACCTGAAGAACTTTCAAAATGACCCCAACTGGCGCGACCTGCTGCTTTTCTACGAATACTTCAATGGGGACACTGGCGCGGGGCTTGGAGCCAGTCATCAAACAGGTTGGACCGGTCTCGTCACCAAACTGCTGCAGCAGAGCGGCGAGTCTCCCAAACTCACAAGGCGTTCAATGTTGGCTCCCGTTGCGTTCACCAAATAAAGATCGAAAATGCGCGCACGGAAAATAGGGAGAGAAAGTATGATCCGTTTTGGACGAGACGTTTGCGACAATTTAAATGAGGCCTTGCGTCGCGAATGGCTGGAAACGAATGGCTTGGGCGGATTCGCTTCCTCTACCATTATTGGCTTGAATACGCGACGGTACCACGGCTTGCTTGTGGCAGCCACGAAACCTCCGGTCGGCCGCTACCTACTTCTGTCCAAGCTGGAAGAGACTCTTCTGTTCGACGGACGTGCATTCGATCTCTCTACGAATCACTACCCAGGGCTCGTGCATCCCCAGGGGTTTCGCTATCTCAAGGAATTTCGCCTTGATCCCTTCCCTGTATTTACCTATGAGATCGAAGGCATCGAGATCGAGAAGACGGTCTTCATGGTGCACGGCGAGAACTCGACGATCATTCAATATCAACTCGGGAACGTGAGCAGTTCCAAATCCCTCCCCGAAAAGATCGCGCTCGAACTTAGGCCCCTCATCGCCTTTCGCGATTACCACAGTACAACTCACGAGAACACTGCTCTGAATGCCGTGGTTGCGTCTTTGCCTGGAGTGGCGAGTATCACTCCCTATATTGGCCTGCCGTCTCTGCACCTGGCACATAATGCCGGGCAACTTGAAAGCGGCAATGCAAGTTGGTACCGCAATTTCGAATATGAGGCCGAGCGCGCACGAGGACTCGATTTCACAGAAGACCTTTTCAACCCTTGCCTCCTGCGCTTTGATCTGCGTCCCGGAGCAGGTGCGATGATCATCGCTTCGACGCAGCCGCACGATGCCGCAAGTGTGGACGAGTATCGCCGAGCAGAAATCTGCCGTCGAGTTTCAATCGTCAGGCACGCACCGATGAAAGACGCTTTCGTCGAGTCGCTCACTACCGCAGCCGACCAGTTCATCGTCGCGCGAGGCAAGGAGAAGACGGTCATCGCGGGTTATCACTGGTTTACCGATTGGGGCCGAGACACCATGATTGCCCTGCCCGGCCTGGCCCTAACGACGGGCCGTTACGACGTCGCGCGCAGCATTCTGCGCAGCTTTGCCCGCCATGTCGATCGAGGCATGTTGCCAAACCGTTTCCCCGATGCCGACGAAGCACCCGAGTACAACACGGTCGATGCAACGCTGTGGTTCTTCGAGGCCGTTCGCTCCTATCTGGGCTACACCGATGACATGGACTTCGTGGACAACGAGCTTTATGGCGTTTTGACCGAGATCATTTCGTGGCATGTAGGAGGCACGCGCTTCGGAATCAAGGTTGATTCGAACGGACTGCTCAGCTCAGGCGAGCTTGGCGTTCAACTGACGTGGATGGATGCGAAGGTGGGTGATTGGGTCGTTACGCCCCGCCGCGGGAAGCCTGTCGAAATTCAGGCCCTTTGGTACAACGCGCTGTGCGTCATGCAGGATATAGCGCGGCGGCTTGGAGACGAAGTCAGCAATCACCGTTATGGGGCCATGGCGGCTCTAACTAGCGAGACCTTCAATCGACTTTTCTGGAACGAAAAGACTGGGTGTCTCTTCGATGTCGTGAATGGCGGCCCGCCGGACGCCAGCATCCGGCCGAACCAGATCTTCGCCGTGAGTCTTCCTTACACGATGCTCAATCCGACGCACGCGAATCGCGTGTTAGACGTCGTCCAAGAGCATCTGCTCACACCCTTCGGCCTGCGAACCCTCACCCCAAGCGATCCTCAATATCGCGGCCGCTACACGGGGGACCAGGCCAGCCGGGATGGCGCTTATCATCAAGGCACGGTTTGGCCGTGGTTGATGGGTCCATTCCTCACTGCATACATAAAGGTGCATGGTAGAAGTGAGCCGGCGCGGCGACAGGCGGAATCTTGGCTCTCGGCCTTCAAAGATCGGCTGTCAGACTCCGGACTTGGCCAAGTCTCTGAAATCTTCGAAGGCGATGAACCCCATCGTCCGGTCGGCTGCATTGCGCAGGCATGGAGCGTGGCAGAACTACTGCGTGCCACGGTGGAAGATGTTTATGGTGTCCGCCCGGAAGCGCGAAACTCGTCGGTTCTGGAGGCTTTGCCGGTCTGATGGCGTGAAATCCCGGGATGAAGCGGAGACAAATTCGACAAAGGAATGTGGCTTAGGCGATGTGAGATGCATCTCTTCATCCGGGGCTTAGCGAAGGAATGAAAGGATCACAATGTCTAATCCCGTATATGTATCCAAGGTTCAAATTGAACGGCGCTCAGGACCTCTCCGAATAGCGCACCTGCCAGGCGAGTCGCAGCCAGTAGTCTTCAGCGTTCATGGAGCCATTGCCGAGCATTATGGACTGGATCCAGCAAAACTGCGCGAATCGCACGCAGCGACGCTCGATTATGTTGTGGCCGCCCTGGGCGGTTGAATGATCGGAACCTTCGGGGGCGCGCTGGATGCGCGCAAAATAGATGCGAGCAACGGCCGGTTGCGTGCTGAGGTAAGAGGGGAGATCGAAATCGATCAGGGAGTTCTGGTAATTCGCAGAGTTCACGTTCATTACTTCCTTGATGAAACCGAACTCGTCAGAGAGATCGTTGAGCGCGTCCACCGCGTGTACGCGGATAAGTGTCCAGTCTACAAGACGCTGCGACCTGCGTTTGAAATTACGTCGGAATTTGAACTTACAAGGAGCAACGCGACGGAAGGTACTCAATGACTCTTCAGCAAAAGCTGGATGACTTTAAAGCACAGTTCGAATCCGGAGGTCCGCCTCGCAATACTCTCAAGTCCATAATCGAAATCTTTCATCGGGCCACGGAAGAGCTGCGCCAGTCCGGATTGGCCGAACGCGCTTTGAAAACCGGCGATCGGGCGCCGGCATTCACTCTCAACAACCAGGACGGAACCCCGATCTCTTCAGTGGAACTCCTTGCCAAAGGCCCACTGGCAATCACTTTTTTTCGTGGTCACTGGTGACCCTACTGCGTCATGGAGCTGGAGGCTCTACAAGCTGCTTTGCCCGAAATACAGCGCCTGGGAGCCAGCCTAGTGGCAATCTCCCCGCAATTGGAGAGGTTCGGACGCTCGATCCACCGTCGCCTCAATCTGGGCTTCGATGTACTGACGGACCGTGGGTTGCGAGTAGCGAGTCAATTTGGCTTGGTATTCGTACTTCCCGATTACCTCAAGACGGTTTATCTGCAGTTCGGAAACAAGCTGGATGAGTTCCACGGCGAAAACGCCTTCCGCTTGCCCATGCCCGCACGATACGTCGTTGACCAACAGAGCGTGATTCGTACCGCCAATGTGAGCCCGGATTACACCAGACGTCCCGAACCCGGTGAAACCGTCAGCGCGCTGGAGGAACTCACGAAGGCCGGAGGCTGACGCGAGACGGCGAGGCCCGGACTTCGGCTTCGAAAGGTAGGTTGTCCCGTAAGCTAGGGGACAAGCGGCTTCGCGGTCCTAATCATGCTCCAGAGATGAAGCGAACGGCGTGTAACTTTGCTCGCCGAAACACATCTCACGTCATAGTTGTTAATACGTCGAAGCAATTTACGGAGAAGAATAATGGCGCGCATCGCAACAATTGATCCTCAAAGCTCCACGGGTAAAGCGAAGACTTTGCTTGACGCAGTTCAGTCCAAGATGAAAATGGTTCCGAACCTCATGCGCGTACTCGCCAGTTCCCCCGCCGCATTAGAGGGATACCTCAACTTCAACGAGGCGCTGAGCCGCGGCTTGCTTAGCGGCAAACTGCGCGAACTTATTTCTGTCGTAGTGGCTGAGGCAAATGGCTGTGAATATTGCCTCTCTGCCCACACGGCAATTGGGAAAATGGTGGGATGGAAGGAAGAAGACATTCTGGCCGGCAGGAAGTTCAATTCTGGCGATCCGAAGATCGATGCAGCGCTGCGTTTTTCCCGTAATCTCGTGTCGCGCCGCCGGCAGCTTGACCAGGCGGAGATTGAAGCACTGCGAACGGCTGGCTACAGCGACGGCGAAATCGCAGAGATCATCACGAATGTCGGGCTCAACACGTTCACAAACTATTTTAATAATGCCGTTCAAACCGAAATCGACTTCCCAAAGATTGATTTGAAGAAGGCCGCCTAGCGTATACATCGATCAAAGAATCCCTGAAAGCCGAAGCGCTTCGCTTTGCAAGCATCGGCTGAATGAAAAAACTGAGCGCCTGGAGAGAATATGGATAAGTTGGCCATTCTTGTACAACTAGAAGCAAAGCCCGGCAAGGAGCATGAAGTTGAACAGTTCCTAAAGTCGGCACTACCATTGGTTCAAGCTGAAACCGGAACCACAACCTGGTACGCGCTGAAGATGGGTCCATCGAAGTTCGGTATCTTCGACACGTTCGCCGATGAAAAGGGACGCAATGCACACCTTGGTGGCGAAGTCGCGAAAGCCCTCTTCGCAAAGGCCGAGGACCTGTTCGCGAAACCGCCCCTGATCGACCAGCCGGAAATACTGGCTGCAAAAGCGCCGCGAGCCTAGGAGAAAATGATGGGCTCACGTCTAGATGTGAGCCCATCGTTAATTAAGTGCGCACTCTTCGAACCGTTCCTGGCGTGACTCGCGTAAGGAGACGGAACTGTCGTTGCCGCTCATTTTGCCGCTTTTTCCTTCTTCCATTTTAGCGCGCTCGCGCGAACCGGGGCGGAACGAGCCCTTCGCTTTGAGTGGGACTTGTAACTTCTTTTGCACGGCTGAATCTGATCGGCATGGGCAAGAATATGTTTCTGCTAACGCTGGTCTTGGCAGGTACAGTGGCTGCCAGTCAGGCGCATGGTAACTCCAATCACCTGAGCGGGCAGACTTCACCCTACCTGAAGCGGGCAGTTTCCCAGCCCGTGGACTGGTATGCCTGGGGTGCCGGCGCTTTTCAACGGGCAAAACAGCTCAACCGCCCGATTCTATTGGATGTAGGGGCCGTTTGGTGTCCGTGGTGCACCCTCATGGATCGCGAGACGTACACCAACGCCTCGGCCGCCGATTACATCAATCAGCATTTCGTCGCGGTAAAGGTTGACTTCGATTCGGCTCCAGAACTGGTGGCGCAATTACAACGCGCACAGGCTGTGCTAAACCTTCCTGCAGGGTTGCCTCTCACCTCTTTCATCACTCCAGACGGAAAGCTGTACTTTGGCGGGGGATACCTGCCCTCCGAGCGCAGGGGTGACAAACCACCATTCAGAGAAGCAGCGGACGAAGCTCTGACGCGTTATGCCGATCAAGGCAAAATCGAAAAAGAATCATTTCAATTGGAGATTCCGAAGTGACCATAAAAAAGATTGTCCTGCTCCTCGGTGTGTTTCTGCTGGTGGTGCCTGCTGCGTTCTCCATCGACAACCTGAAGCTCAATGAGCACCTCGATTACGGAAGTGACAGCCTCGACGGTCCACTCATTACTGGATCGGACGCTCAATCAGGATTTGTTCCGGGCAAACCAAACTATGTGATCATGTACGGCGAAGGATGCTTTAACTCAAAGAGGCAGGCACGCCGGACGGTTGAACTGTACAACAAGTACCGCTCCCGGGTGCACTTTGTTGTCATCGATCTTGACGTTCAACGCTCGCCTGAACAGCAACAATTGGTCAAGCTGTACTACAAGGGCTACATCCCTCACGTGCTCGTCTTGAATGGACGTGGCGAACCCGTCTACAACCAATCTGGCGAGGTAGATTCGCGAGTGATTGAAGACCTCTTCAACAGGACCGGCAGCCAGTGAGAAGCGAGATTTCCGTGCATTCGAGTGATGGGAGACCGCTCAGGAACGTGCGACTGGAATTTGTTGGCAAACCCGGTTCCACTGTCGGCGGATCTAGCGGATCGGGAAAGCCGTAGGAAGACTTCTGCTTGAAAAAGCGGAGGCGATCGTTATTGTGGGCAAGAACAAAAGCAAACTCTTTGTGTGCCGAAGCGGAATTGGGTTCATTCGGACCAGTGATCACAAACATACGGACGTCGCAGACACAGCACAGTTGGATCTTCTTCTCGCAGAACTCGACAGCAATGTCGCCGCCGTCAATCTGTTGATTAACAGTGCCGGAGTTTTCGTTCCCAAAACCTTTGTTGGAAAATCAATTGCCACAAATCAGGATGCAGAAAGCTCCAGCTGCTAAACTCGCCCTCATTGAGCTTCTGAGTGCCGGCAAGTACCCGTCATCGCTCCGATAGCCGCTTACTCTTTCGCTCCGAACAGCGACGTGCGCACGACTTGTTCTGATTTCGTGTCGAACGTGAACACATCGGGTCGAGCATAATGCCCGGAAGCATCGAAGGTCATGAGCTCCTGGTCAATTTCGTTCAGGTTGAGATCGGCAACGATTAGCTCTTCGCGATCAAATACGGGTTCGACAACATAGTGAGTGTCGGGCCCGATTATCGCGCTGCCTCCACGCTCCAGCCAATCTCCGATTTCACTCTGTGTCTCGCTGGCACTCTTCAACTCCGGCGGGAGATCCCGAGCGGGCATCATCAAGCCAACGGCCAAAACGAAGCAACGCCCTTCAAAGGCATAGTGGCGGCTGCATAATTGATGAAGGTCGTGCGCGGTGGGCCACACTGCGACGTGAATGTGTTCGCCGGAATTGTGCATGGCCATCCGGGCGAGCGGCATCCAGTGCTCCCAGCAGATCAATCCTCCGATGCGGGCGCTTTTCGTCTTCACCGCGCTCAGTCCACGGCCGTCGCCATGACCCCATACCAGGCGTTCCGTATAGGTGGGCACCAGCTTGCGATGATGATTCGCCAACTTTGCCTCGGATGAGATCGTCAGCAAACTGTTGTAGAGTGTTCCATTTCCCGGACCCGCTTCAACCCGCTCGTTTACTCCCATCACGATGTCAATTTTCAGGTCGCCGGCTGCTTCACACAAAGCTGCGATTTCGGGCCCGGGAACAGTTACGCTGTTCTGCCTTAAGCGCGCGAACACCTGCTTGGTGGCCGGATGCTCCCATAACGCAATGTTTGGACATACATCGAGCCACGCGGGATAGCCTGGCAGCCACGTCTCTCCGAATGCTACCAGTTCGGCCCCTCGCTTCTTCGCATCTTGAATGATTTGAATTGCCCGAACCATGCTGGCGGCTTTGTCCAGATAAACTGGAGCGAAGTGCGCAATTGCAACCCTGAAAACTCGTGTCTCGATCCGGTCGCTCTGACTTCCCTCCTTGGCTTTGAGCTTGCGGGGTTTTGTCATCTTTGGATTCTCCAGGAAACTAGAGGCAGCCTTAGCCACTTACGTTTTGTCCCTTAAGACACCACTTCCAAAACTTCAGCCAAGGGCTTCTTTGTAATTCGAGGCACCGCAGCATCGGCGGACGGGTACCCGGCAGGAATCAATAGGTACGGCTTCTCATTCTTGGGTCGGTTCAGAATCTTGCCCAGAAATCCCATGGGGCTGGGCGTGTGAGTTAATGTGGCCAGGCCAGCCATGTGTAAAGCAGTAAGCAGTATGCCCGCTGCAATTCCCACCGACTCCATCACGTAATAATGCTTAGTCTTGATCTCCTGCCCCTCTGCACCTCGACTCAAACCATAATCAAGCCGAAAAATGACAATCAGGTACGGCGCGATCTCGAGAAACGGCTTGTGCCAGTCTGTGCCTAGTGGCTGCAGTGCCTCAAGCCACTCGCGAGGAGCGCGCCGGTGATAAAACTCTTTTTCTTCGGCTTCTGCCGCTTTCCGGATCTGACGCTTCACCTCTGGATTCGAGACTACAACAAATCGCCAAGGCTGCTGATTGGCGCCGGAGGGTGCGGTAGCCGCCGCCTTAATCGCCGTCTCAATTAACTCGAACGGCACGGGCTCGGGGGAGAACGACCGTACGGTGCGCCTGGTGCTCATGGTTTGGAAGAAGCCCGAGGCCTGCCGCAATTGTTCCCCTGCAGCAAGACGCGCAAATCGTAACGGTTCCATTTGGGGAGAGTGAGTCCAATCTTTTTGTGTTCTCATCACGATGAATGCTCTTCGCCGATTTTGACGCGTTGCTCGGAATGAAAAAACGGGTGCGTTCCCAGATGGGCCGCCGAAAGAGCCAACTGGAAATTGACCTGATCGGAGCATCGCCAACATCCAGGAAATGTCTCTCCGCGTAGGGCCAGGACATAGTGGGCTTCACTGTGCCGTCCCGAATGGACGACCTTGTAAACGCCTGAAAACGGCACGCTCCCCCCAGCTTGAAGTATGTTTGCCACCCGCCACTCTGTTGTCTGTCAAAGTGTGCCGGGCACCAGATCAGGTTCAACCCTCGGCGCGCCGCCGGTGGTTCTTACTTATGCTGAATCGGTTCCGGAGAACGCTCCCGATCGAGCGGTATTACTCGCACATCCCAAGAGAGTTCAGATTTCTGGGGTAAATAGCATTTCACGCTGTCGCAGGCCTGATAGAAGAATATACCCCTCAAAGTGACTGCCTTTGGCTGTGCGATAGAGCCGATAAACGCACGGTCGGCCGAAACCACCACGTCCTGTTGAACGCGAAATTTGCCTTCATATACCGACACCGACTCATTGATTACCGGAAGAAACAGCACTCTTGGATCGGGGTAGCGGGGCGGCAGCAACTTGAAATCTGGCGAGGCCTCCATTGTTAGTTGGATCGGCTTGTAGCCATGAACTCCAGGAGCGTAAACGTGGGTTCCTGGAGGGAGGGAGATTTCGGCCGCTACGGTGAAACGGCTGCCAGGACCTACGATGTCGTCGGATTGCAAGAGCGCGAGTTTGATATTAGGTGCCGCCACCTCACGACCGTTGCCTTCTACCAGGTCAGGAAACAATTTGAGGAGCAGGCTGGTTCCGGTTTCGCGGTCGGTGTACGCCGCCTCGAAGAACTTCTCCTTGATAATCCCATTTGGCGTTACGTAAAAGTATCCTGGGTATGCCATATTTTTGGTAAATCCGGGCGCGTTTGCGTTCAAGACCCCATAACGCCGAATGATCTCGGACTTCGGATCTGCGATTAACGAATACCCAATGCTGTGCCGTTGAGTAAAATCTTCCAAGATCGCCTCCGAGTCGTAGCTGAGTGCCGCCAGCCCGAGGCCCTGCCGCTGGAACTTTTCTCGTGCATTCTGCAACTGGACCAGTTGCTGCTTGCAGAAGGGTCACCAATCCGCCGAACGAAAGAAAACCAGCACCAGACCGTTGCGCCCCATTAGAGACGAAATGGTTTGCTGTTTGCCAAACTGATCTCGCGCCTGAAATGTCGGAGCGGACTTGCCCACCGCAACGCCCGGCATGTCCTGAGCTGTAGCACTGAATCCGATTCCAAGAGAGATGATGACGCCTACCAGGAGTAATCGCATAGTCCCCAAGACTGTCTCGATTCCGTTCGCCGCTAGAGAAGAACTGCGAATCCACGCGGCGCATTTAAGTCTGGTAGATGCAAAGCGCCATCAAAAGTTACGAGTCAATCTTTTGATCGGTACAGCCTGACACTGGGTCGCCCATGATTTCATCGGACCAACGCGCCAAAGGCCAGCAGACTCATCGTTCAGAATTGCAGAAAGTCCGAAGTGTTCATCTATCACGAGTTGAGTTGTAAAGCTTTACTCCAGCCGTTGAACAATCGGACAATTGATGGAGAATTCAGAGGTTGTGAATGGAGGTCCGGCTGGACGGCCTGTAAACAGGCCATCGAGCACGAAGGTGAGAACGGTGCAGTTGTCCGCGAAAACTGCTCGCGATTGCTTATCGGTCCCGAGATCGGTGCGGTTTCTACCCAAGTAGGACAGGCAAGAGTACTCCCAGGACCAGAGCGAAAAACCACAACGCTGGCGCCGGCGTCCCTACCGGACGGATCCGGCGCAGTTCTCGGGCCGCAAATTTCGGATCGAGGACAAGCCAGCGGGTGTATCGGCGCTCCAGCAAAAGAAAGGTCAAGGCAGTCACAGCGCCATAAATCAAGTGGCCCACGAGGGACGGTAAAAGCGCCGAAGCTGCATCGGTGCTCCAGTCGCAGACACCGGTAAGCATAAGAGGCAAAAAGGTCATGGGTCCGAGATACCACCAGATCAGACCAAACAGCCAGCCCCACCCCAAGCCCAGACCGAGACTCGAAGCCTCATTTCGAAAGAGCAGTCCATAACTCATGCCGATCAAGGCGCTGATGAACAGATGGATCAACAGACCCCCAAAAAGGGAAAAGCCGCTGCCTAGTCCTGCAATTTTCGGCAGTATCCCGGTCGCAAGCATCACCGGACTCGAGATCAAACCACCGACGAGGCCAGCCAGAGCTCCCCAGCCGACCGAATGCAGGATATGAATGCCGGGTCCTTCGGCTTCCCGATTAAGCGGATCGCTCTGAATGAACAGCCGAACCCACACGCGGTCCAAGGTGGCGTAGGCGACGCCGAGGATCAACCCATAGAGGATATGCCCAACGAGCGAACCGAAGAGTTCACTGCCGTGTTCCGCCGACCAGTCGAGCGGTACTCTGGCGGCAATGGGTAGAAGAGTTAGCGGCCCGAGAAACCAACAGAAGATCCCGTAGCCGAGCCCCCAACCCATCGAAGAGCCGTACCCGCGGATGTCACGCTGGAAGAGCATCCCGAAGGTAGCGCCGATGAATAGCGCGACGACGAACTGCAGGGTTATATTCTCGGTACGGGAGTGAAGTTCCCCGACCCCGGCAAGCAGCGGGAAGAAATCGCCCTCGGACATCCAGCGACCGAAAATCAAGCCCCCAAAGGTGCCAGCAAGCCCACCGGCAACGATGGCGCGACCCATACGGAACGATGTCTGCCCGGCTCTTGAGCGAAGTCCGCCCCGAATGCCCAGGCCAACGCCCACGGGCATCCCCAGGCAGAGCAAATAGGCTACAAGCTCCGGAAACTGCGCTCGGGCATCGCTCAACATGCCCATGGAACGCTCGTTTCCCTTCAACATAGGCAAAATCCCGGCAGGGATCAGCATCCACAGAAGCAGCGCGGAGGCCACACCCCAGATCAATCCAGCACCGGCGCTGGTTGCGCGCTTGGCGAAGAACAGCCCAAAAGCGAGCCCAAAAAGACCGCCAAGCAACACGCCATGCGTAAGCGGGGTTGTCAGGATTGCGCTCCGCAGAGCTCCGCCCGCCGCACCCACTCCCAGTCCTATCAGAGTCTCAATCCAAACCTGGCCGGCAACCCCGCCCCCGCTTGTGACTTCCGCTCGAATCGAAGACTCTAAGGTTGCCATGATTAAGATCTCCTACCGGAGGACGTCTATCGCAGATCAATGGTCTGGACAATATCTCGGGGAAAGAAAAGCTCCGCGGTCCAATCCATCAGCACACGAATTTTTCGCTCGATACCCGGAAGTTTCGATAAGTAGATGCCGCGCCACATAAGCCAGGCGAGCAACCCTGAAAAACGCAGGGATTTGGTGCGGACAAAAGGAATGGTCAACTCGGCACATGCCGTCTGGTGGCCGACAACGCACAGCGCTCCCAGAGAATTGAAGTGGAAAGTCCGGGGTTGGCGCCCTTCCAATTGGGCGTGGATATTCTTAGCCAACACTTCCGCCTGGCGAATTGCAAATTGGGCCGTCGGTGGGCACATTTTACCGGTCTTCCCGTTGCTTGCCGATGCACAGTCGCCGAGCGCCCAGAGACCTTTGTGATTCTTCACGGCAAGTGTGTCATCCACGATGATGGCGCCGCGTTTGTCTGTGTCCACGGGTAATAACTTCAGCAACGGATTCGGCGTCGTGCCGGCGGTCCATACGAGAGTCATTGCGCGAATCTCGCTGTCGCTAAGAATGACCACGCCAAGTTGTGCATCTGTGAGACGAGTATCCAAGCGAAAGCGGACGCCGCGGGCTTCCATCTTTTGCTGAGCATACCGGGCCAGGGATTCGCTCAACTCTGGCAGGATACGGTCGCCCGCATGCACCAGCACGATGCTCAGCTCCTCGGAATGCAGGTTCGGATAATCGGCAAGAATGCCGTGGGCGAAGTCATTGAGGGCCCCTGCGAGTTCTACGCCGGCGAAACCTCCTCCCGCGATTACAAACGTGAGAAGCTCCTGGCGATGTGAGGGATCCGACTCGCGGTCGGCCAGTTCGAACATTTCAATTACATGGTTGCGAATGCGGATGGCGTCAAGCAACGTCTTGAAGCCGAAGGCGAACCTCTGAACGTTCGCCATTCCAAAGTAATTTGAAATCGAGCCGAGTGCCAGGACCAGATGGTCGAACTGGATTTCCCGTGGCGGATCTGTGCCGTGATCAGTGCGCAGAATCACCCGGCGCTGCTCGATGTCAATCGCCGCGGCGGATCCGCGAATGAATTCCGTCCGATGCAGGCTGCTTCGCAATGGTGCGCTTATATGGCTGGGTTCGAGGCTGCTCCCCGCCACTTCCGCGAGCATCGGAGTAAAAAGAAGAGCGTTTGTGTCGCTCACCAGGGTGATGAAGACGGAGCGGTCCGCACGGAGTCGTTCTTCCAAACACTCCGCCGTCCGCATGCCGCCGAAACCCCCGCCCAGAATCACGATCCGTTTTGTTACAGGCGGCACCTGCAACCGGGATTCGGGCTCCGGGCCGAGCACATGCTCTGCGATATCACTGAAGCCTTGGGTGATGAGGCCGAGCGAGGCGCTGTACAGCACCCACCCAACCAGGGCTGGAAAGTGTGCTCGCATCTGCTCTGCACTCCACTGCGGCATCTGCCCGGAAACCAATGGGAACGCGATCACGCTAATCAAGCCCCACAGTGGCACACCCAGTGCACCCGCAGCCATTAGGTTGTCCACATAGGCGCCGCGGGTAGGACGCGAAATGGCGGCATAGGCTGCACCCACGCCGATGCCCAAGATAACGCTCCACCGAGGATGGCCGAGGGTGGCCACTAGTGGCACGCTAGCCACAGCTCCAGCCAGCATTCCCAGAAAGCTTCGCCGGATAAACTGGTTCATTCGTCTTTCGTGACAAAGTGCTGGCTGGGATCGCCAATAGGGTGGCGGCCATGATCCACGGCAGAAACGCAGCATGGATCGACTAGGGTGAAACTCACGATCGCGTTAGTCAACATGATTTCAACGATTCTCCACCTGAGTTCAGTAACACAGTCAAACGAGGCTTGAAACTTGAGAGCAACGAGACGTGCATGTGATGGCTTTTTGAAAGAAAAAGTTACAGCGCATGTGGCTGCTCTCTGACCGCTTATCGCTGTGTCACCGGGCAAAAGGTCATTGGATCGGCATGGCTGCGTCCGGCATCATGGGGGCTACGTCCACGTTGTCAATGTAGAGATTGATCTTCCATTCTCCGCTGGAGCTTTTCTGCCAAGTCTCGAAATATCTCTTTCGGGTGGTCGTCGACTCGCCACCTTCCCTCGGAGTCAAAGTGAGGCTATGCCAGCCGTAATCAAAAGCCGCATTAGCAAATACACGAATAGCGATGATGGTGACGATAAGAGTGGCTTGATGCTGCTCAAAAAGGTTCGTCATGCGCATTCGAAATACAGACTTCGCATCGGCGCCAAAGAAGCTTGGTTTTCCGAAACTCATGTCTGTAAACTCGTCCGCGAACGCCGTCAACAGGAGATCGACGTCCCCCGCGTTGTAGGCCTCCCTAAGCCTCGCCTTAGCGACATTTATCTCGTAGACGTCGTTCATAGGGTTACCAATCTTCCCCCTTCACAACCGGCCGTCTTTCGACAGTTTGCGCTCAAGTTTCTGATATAAACGATCGCTAAACCCTGCAGGCAACACAAACGCCTTGGCGTCGCCAACCAACTGCACTACATTACGAGTCCCATCCAGTACTGCCGTACAATGTTTGCAGCCTTTGAAATGTTCCCGCATCCTGGCGCGTAATTGCGGAGTGATCTCGCCGTCCAAGTAGTTTGAAACTTCTCGCCAGACTTCTTCGCAACTGATTTCTATCACCATGGTCTCACCTGTTTGTATTCCCTCCGGCCGGCGCTCCAACTCCCATCCATACCTGGTGCAAGGGCGTCGCGCATCTGAAGGCGGGCACGCAGGAGGCGTGTTTTCACCGCGCTTTTTCCGATGCCGAGCCGCGTGGCGGTTTCTTCTATTGTGAAGTGTTGCACATCTCTCAGCACCAACACCTCCCTGTGCTTGGGCGTCAGGGAGGCTAGTGCCCAGGTTAGCGCTTGCCGCAGCTCTTTTGTTTGCAATGCCTCAGAGGGTATCTCGCGCCAGTCGGCGAAGTCTCGTGGAACATAATTCCCTTTGTCATCCTTGCGCCCGTCGTCCAATGAATCATGCAGTTTATGGCGGCGTTCCTTTCTCAACTTCATGAGGGCTTCGTTAGTAGCGATACGCACCAACCAGGTGCTAAATTTCGAGTCACCACGAAACTTGGCAAGATTGGTAAATGCCTTGAGAATGGCATCCTGGGCCGCCTCCTCTGCATCGGCCTCATTCTTCAGAATGGCTTGAGTAGCCATGAATACTGCATGTTCGCAAGGACGCACGAGTTCGCGAAAGGCTTCGTGCTGGCCCCTGAGCACGCGCTCGATCAGTTCCGATTCGAGTGGGTCAACCTGAGATTTGGTGAAAGCCAATATTTCTCCACCGGCTCGAAGACTGGGCGCGAGAAGGGCTGTTCGCCTGAGAGCGACAGACATCATCTCGCTGCCTCTTGCTGCCTCAACCGTCCCGAAACTCTGCAGACATGCTCCGCAGCCCATGTGCGTGGGATGCTATTTGGCCTTAAAAGTGACATATTCTCCCGTAGCTTAAGGATTAACGATCGATTAGTTGAGATTCGATGTCATGCCGTCCGCAGTGCGTAGTAACCCACGAGACTCTGGTCATCGGAAGTTGGATAGTCCTCGCTGAAAGCCTCTAGCGCCGAGAGCAAAACTTGACCGACCGTGTTAGTGAATTGACAGTTTGCACGGGCAAATTCCTGCCAAACGCATTAATCCTTCATACCCGAGTTCCTCGCCAGCTTCGTTTGTCGACTCACCGACTCCCTCGGTATGGAGGATCAAGAGATCCCATGTCTGAGGGGCACCGCTTTCGGCACGTACTGGGTGCCGGGGATCAGCCCAAGCGGGATGCCTTCCACAGTCGCCTGTCGGCAGGGCGTTTTTTGATCTAGCCAATCCTAACCCGTAGGATTCCGCAGACCAGCAAAAGTTACGGGTCTAGAAAAGGTAAGGGTCTAGAAGTGAGACGCTGCACAACTCGCCCTCGGCCTGAAGTGGGCAGGATCCGTTTGCCACTTTTCTTGGAATCTCGAATCACACTGTCACCGGGGCGTTGTAAGTATCAGAACCACACCCCTTGCACCAATGTGTGGGATAATTTCGTGTGGCTGCCCTAACTGAAACCAAGACTCAAAGAGCATGAGCTTCCCAAGAACACCGGCGACCAGGTCCAGTTCGCCGCGACAGAACCCTGAACTCCCAGCTGCTGCGTCCAACGATGAGCAAGAACCTCTTCATGCAGCGCAGTTGGAGCTTCAGCGCGCAAAGACCGAACTGGACCGGATGGCGGCGGAACAGCAACTTGCTTCAGAGTCCTTACGCGCCAGTGAGGAGTTTAGGAGTCGGCTGATCACTGGTAGCCGGGACTGCATCAAGGTCCTCGATCTCGAAGGCCGAATACTCTTTATGAACAAGGCGGGCATGCAGGCGCTAGAAATCTGCGATGCGGACTTGTCTCCGGACAGTTCCTGGATTGATTTCTGGGAAGGGGATGACAGAGAAGCGGCAAGAGCCGCTGTAAAGGAAGCGGTAGCTGGGGGAACGGGACACTGTGCCGGCTATTTCGCGACCCGAATAACCGGCCAGCCGCGATGGTGGGACGTTGTGGTCAGTCCCATTCTTGATGCGGATGGAAGACCAGAGCGCCTCCTCGCGCTCTCGCGAGACATTACCGAGCACAAGAAAAATGAAAGTGATCTGCGTCAGGCGATCCAGTTCAATCAGGAAATCATGGATGGCGCCGCGGAAGGCATTATCGTCTACGAC
>Ga0181535_10002127_pt1 | contig 24651 bp, 38 predicted proteins | sample PEATcosm2014_Bin_44_FD_119774 | JGI IMG/M metagenome (GOLD analysis project Ga0181535, IMG submission 119774) | Peatland microbial communities from MTU Mesocosm Facility, Houghton, MI, USA - PEATcosm2014_Bin17_30_metaG | ecosystem: Environmental > Terrestrial > Soil > Wetlands > Peat | place...
ACGCCGACCGCGCCGACCAAGGCCGCTTCGCCCGGCGCGCCGTCGACCGCCAGGAACTTCGACTTGATCAGGTCGCGCGCCGTCTGTTCGAGCGACGGGCCGCAGACCAGCACGTTCGGCTTGACGCCGAGCGGCCGGCCGTAGTCGCCCTTGAGGTTGATCATCGCCGCGCGCGCGGCGCGGAAGTTGGCGCGGTTGAGCGGCGCCTGGCTGCCGTAGGCGAACTGCCAGAAGCCGAAGCCGGCGTTGCAGCGGCCGTCGACGCCGAAGACGAATTCCTTCTGCATGAAGACGCGGTCGGACGAGCGCGGGTCGGTCTTGGAAATGAAGTCGAACGCGCGGCGGGTCTGATAGACCAGCGGCTTGACGTAGCGGGTGGTGTCCATCAGGAACCACGCCGGGCCGGCGCCCGCCTGCACGTTGGAGACGCCCTGCGGATTGCCGTTGGCGTCGAGCACCGGATGCTCGGGGTCGAAGAAGTTCTGGCCGTCGTAGCACGGCGTGGCGAAGCCGGCGTCGAGCAGCGGGAAGACGAGCTCGTCGGGGAACTGCGCGACGGAGCGGCCCATTTCGGAGAACAGCGGCGCGAAGACGCCGTAAGTGTCGTCCTCGACCGACTCGCGCGGCACGCCGAGCGTCGACTCGAAGGTCTTGTTGACGATGCGATAGCCGTACGCCTTGATCGCGTTGACGACGCGGTCGCCGATCCATTCGCGGATGCGCGGCACCTGGGTCATCCAGCCGTAGTTCTCGGCCGAGGCGGTCGACGGCACTTCCATCGCGACGCGGCCCCATTCCGGCTTGACGTCGCCGAAGGCCTGGCTGAAGCGCGTGTTGAAGCCCTCGAACATCGCTTCGAGGAGAGCGGGGGTAATCGGGCGCGGCGCCATTTGCGAACTCCGTTAAGCCGTCGACGACGGCGAGCTGGTTAGAGGAAGCGGACCCAGACGCCGCCGCTCGGGTCGATCGCCCACAGCCAGCCGGCCTGCGGCTGGGTGGGCGCGCCGGCGGCGGGCGCGCCGGTCTTCGACACGGTGTTGTCGTCGACCGCGTAGACGGGCGCGCCGACGTCGCCGAGCGCCAGCGGATCGGTCGCGCTGTTGTTCATCAGGAAGGTCCCGACCTTGGCGTCGACCGTCAGCGCGCCGGCGGCGCCGCCGAGGTTGTTGGCGTCGGCCTGCGCCACGCCGACGACCTTCAGCGCGACGTTGGCGCTGGCGGGAACGGCGACGGCGGCCGCGCCGGCGCCGGACAGGGCGACCATGCCGCCTTCCCAGACGGCGGCGTTGGCGGCGACGGGGAACCGCCGCGTCGTGACGGTGGCGAGTTCCTTGATCAGGCGGGAGGCGACGAGGGCGGTCATGGCGGGCCTTTCAAACGGGTTTCAACGGCGGCGGCTTGGACGCGCGCCGCGGGCGGGCCTCAGGCGGCTTCGGCGCGCGCGGCGGCGCGCTTGGCGATGTCGGCGGCGAACGCCTTCGGATCGATGCCGAGCGCCTTGGCGACGGCGAGCTGTTCGGAATTGAGCGCGACGCCCGCGGCGCCGGGCTCGTCTTTCTTCGGGTCGACGATTTCCTTGAACAACGCGGTCGGCGCCTTGGCGACGTACTTCTCGAATTCGGCCAGGCCGGCCTCGGTCGCGCAGGTGGCGAGGAAATACTCGCGCGACGCCGGCGCGACCTTGCCCGCCTTGATCGCGCCGTCGATCGCCGCGGCGACCTTGGCGGCGTGCGCCGCTTTGCGGTCGGCTTCGATCTGTGCCTCGGCGGTCGTCGCGCGGTTGAGCGCCAGCTCGTAGTCGGCGCGCGGCACGAACTTGGCGAGGTCGGGCTGATGGGCGGCGTTGAGCGCGGTCGACGTCTTCAGCGCGGCGATCGCCGTGACGATTTCGGGCGAAGTCGCCGTATCGGCCAGGCCGAGGGCGGCGGCGATCTCTTTCAACATCGAGTGCTCCTGCGCGTTGAGGGCGGTCATGACGAAATTCGGCCGGTTGACCAGGCTCGCGCCGATCAGCGCTTGAACCGAGCCGTCGGCCGGCGAAAAGGTGAAGGCGGGCGAGATGAAGCGGTATTCGCGCGCCGCGATGGCGAGCTTGGCGCGCGGCGTCCATTCGACGCGTCCCCAGATCTCGCCGCCGTTCCGCACATCGAGCTGTTCAATCCAGCCGGCGGCGGGCGCTTCCTGCCCGTTGACCGCCAGGCGGTCCTGGGCGTGCTCGTAGTCGATGACGAACGGCGGCGAGAACTGAGCGACCAGACGGTTTACATCGTCGACCCTCCAGATGCGGCCGTCGCGCCCCTGCAGCGTCGGACCGGAGGGCATGAGCTGCACCCAATCCGGCGCGCCGCTCTCCGCCGCGAGGGCGATGGCGACGCCGGCGGCCGCTGAAGCTGCGGCGTCGCAGAGCGCTAGCAAGGGGGTTGCGGTTTTCTCGGTCACGTGGCTAATTGGCCGAACGCGACGCGCCGCCGCTTTGGTGAAGTTGTTCACCCTGCGAGCGTCAGACCGCCGCCGCTTCCCGATGCCCCGACAAGGATCGCAGACCCTCTCCGACGTGCGCCAGGCGCGCCTGGTCGTCGCCTGCGACCGCTGCGGCCGCCATGGCGACTATGCGGTCGCTCGGCTGGTCGCTGAGCGCGGCGACCTGCGCCTGGTCGATTTCCTCGCCGAGCTGACGGCCGGCTGCCCGCACCGCGCGACGCTCGATCTCCATCAGCGCTGCCAGGCCCATTTCGGCTTCGGCCGCAGCTGACCGCCGCCCGATTTCGCCCCCCGACGCGCCGCGGGCGGTTTTGACGCCCGACCGTCGCCCCCAGCTTCGCCGTTAAAAGGCCATTTTAAGCCGTGGGCGCGAAAGTCGGCCTCGGCCGCTCCGGTGGCAGGCGCCAAGGGCCCCGAGGCCGCTCCTAGGCCGCCTAAATCGATCCGGGCCGCCGCGCCTCTATTCGCCGCCGATCCGGTCGAGGCTTTCGAGATAGAGACCGCCGCCGGCCGTCGCGTCGGGGCGCAGGGCGGCGCTCCAGGTCTCGCCGGCCAGCTCGCCGGCGACGACGATCATCCCGGCGACGTCGGTCGCCGCGCCTTCGTCGATCAGCGCCTGGACGAGGGCGTAGCTCTCCGGCGGCGCGCCGATGCGTTCGGCGTCGGCGACGCTCAATCGCACGGTGAACGACGGCGCCTTCAGCCGGTCGTGGATCTCCGGCGTCAAGGCGGCGATCGGCACGGCGATCTGGCCGCGGTTGACCATCGCCGGATCGCGCGACGCCGGGTCGAAGCGGATCGTTCCCGAGGCGATGCGCTTCAGTAGCCACGAGTCGGCGAGATCGGCGACCGCCGCCTCGCGCGCTTCCGGGCTCATCGCGTCGACGCGGCCGGCGATGAAATCCGCCGCCGTCCGCGCGCGCGCCATGCCGGGGTTCTGCGCCCAGCCGGGATCGATCCCGACCGGGACCTCCTCGACTTCGCCGGTGCGCTTGTTGACGAAGCGCTGCGTGCCGAAGTCGACCGGCTCGTCGGGGTCGTCGGCATTGTAGCCGTAGCGGTCAGCCTCGGCGTCGGAGAGCTGGCGCACGCGGCATTCGCAGCCCCAGCCGTTCGGCGGGTAGTGCGTCGCCCACCAGGCGCTGTCGACCGGCAGGATCGTCCCGACCCAGGCGAGATGCTGCGGCCGCGGATGCTCCGCCGTGGTGTGCAGGTATTGCAGGAACGGCAGCACGCGCTTGGTGCGCTGGATGCGCTCCCACTCGCCGGCGGCGTAGGCCGAATTGACGTTGGCCCAATAGATCGTCTTCAGCCGCGCCGGCGAGCCGAGCTGGACGATGCGCTCTTCGCCGGTCAGCGGGTCGAGCTCGCGCGCCTTGCCCCACCAGCCCTTGGCCTTGAGCGCCGGCTCCAGTCCCTTGGCGAATTCGGCGTAGTCATGGCGCTCGGCGATCGCCTTCGACAGCGCGCCCTTGACGTCGCCGAGGATGTCGTAGCCGGCGCTCTTGGCGACGGTGAAGGCGTGGGCGTGCTCGTCGAACGACAGGTCGCGCCAGTCGAAACTCGGCGTCAGGCCCTTGGCGTCGAAGTAGCGCTGCACCTCGGCCGGCGGATGGTCGAAGACGCCCGACAGGTCTTTGGCGTCGGCCATGGCTTACGGCTTGCCGAGGCCGAGATCGCCGAGCGCCCGCGCCTTCAGGCCGGCGGCCGCCAGGCTCTTGGCCAGCGGGTCGGCGTCGATCTCGCCGGCGAGCGCGTCGAGCGCCGCCTGGAATTCCTCGAACGACCGCGCCGCGGCCGCCGCCGCCAGCACCTTGGCGACGATCGGCGAGAGCTGCGGTTCCCAATCCTCGGCCCCGGCCGCGGCGAGCTGCTCGACCTCGTCTTTGGCGATCGTCCCGCCGCCCTCGGCGTTGAGCGCGATCCGGTTCCAGGCGCGGTCGAGCTGCGCCGGGTTGAGCGCCTTTTGCGCGCTGGTCTTAGCCGCGGGCGCCGCCAGCAGGTCCTCGTCTTTGTCCGGCTCGCCGAAGCCGATCTTCTCGCGCGCCTCGCGCATCGAAACCTTCAGGCCGAGCGGCACCAGCACGCCGAGCGCATTGGTCACCGCCGCGACGTCTTCCGGCTCGGCGACCGGGAAGATGGCGTAGGGCTTCGGAGCGTCGGCGCCGAAGTTCAGCTCGACGAACGGCGCCACCAGGTCGCGATTGATCGTCGCCGCCGCCTGATCGGCGTCGTCTTCCTTGATGTCGATCCTGACCAGGTTGTGGATCTTCGCCTGCGCCAGGCCGCCGGCGTGGCCGTCGGTCGACATCGTCTGGCCGAGCACGACCTTCGAGATCTGCTCGTCCATGTAGCGAGCCATGTTCTCGAACGGCTTGTCGGCGAAATTCTTCGCTTCGATGAAGTCGATCGCCATCGACTCGGGGATGATCGCCGCCGCGTCGACGGCGATCGAGGCGACCGCCTGCAAGAGCTTGCGCCGGTCCTCCGGCGTCGCCGCCGGGTGATACTTGCCGACCCGGATCGGCATGCCGAACACGTCGAGGAACGCCATCCAATCCTTGATCGTGTAATTCTTGAACATCCAGCCCCAGGCGGCGAGGCGGGCGAAGCCGCCGCGGATCGGAATGCCGCTCTTCAGCTTCGGCGTGTGGACGATGAACTTCGCCGGCGGCAGCGCGACGCCGTCGATCGTGCCGAGCACGGCGAGGCGAACCTCGGAGCGCGAGACGAAGTCGAAGGTGAAATATTTCGGGTCGCGCCACTTGTAGGCGGCCGGCCGCCACAGACCGTCGCGCTCGCCCCAGACGATCTCGATGCCGGAATAGCCCTTGCCGAAGGCGTCGGTGAGGTCGCGCATCATGTGGCGGAACTGCGGCTCGCCGAGCAGGTCGAGCACCGCGTCGGCGACTTTCTTGTCGACCCGCTTCTCGCTCGACGGCTCGACCACCGCGCGCAGACTGGAGATCGCCCGCTTGCGGGTCGACAGCACCGAATTGTAGTGCAGGTCGCGCTCCTCCATCTCCTCGGCGAGCTGGAGGTAATAGCGATGGTCGCCGCGCACCGCGTTGCGCAGGATCGTCGCCATGCGCTCCGGCGTCAGGCCGGAGGCGACCGATTGGTCCCAGAAGGCGCGCACGCCGATCAGCTCGGGCCGCGCGATCTCTTCCTTCAGCGTCTCGCGCTCTTGCAGCGCCAGGTATTTTCGCGCGTCCTGGCCGTCCGGCCCGAGCACCGGCGACGGGCCGTGCATGCCGGTCTGGTTTTCTTCCGCGATCAGGTCGCGCGGCGTGCTGCGGTCGATCATGGCCAGGTTCCATAGTCGGCGACGGAGGCAGACGGGTCCGCGCCGGCGGCGATCAGGCCGCTGACGAAGCCTCTGACGTAGTCGAGCCCGGCCGGCGCGTTGCACTTCGGGCAATACCAGCTCGGCGGCTCGGCCTCGACGCGAACGAAGCGATGCGCCGCGCAGGCGTCGCGCCGCGCCCGCTCCTCGAGTTCGCGCCGCAAGCGCTCGCGCTCGAGCCGCATAGACTCGCGCCCCTCGGCGGCCGAGATCGTCGCCTTGAAACGCATCGTCCGCCGGGTCACCACAACCCCTCCTTGCCGCGCCGCTCGTCTTCGTCTTCGTCCGGCCGCTCTTCGCGCGCGGTGCGCGGGCTGTCGTAGTCGTAGGCGATCATCGCCGCGCGGGTCGCCGCATAGGCAAGCATCAGCGCCACCGCCGAGTCGCCGTGGCGATCCTTCGCCTGTCCGCTCTTGACCGCCGGCATGAACGGCACGCCGCCCTTGACCTGGACGAGGCGAAGATCCGAGGCGATGTCGGCGTCGGCCGGGATCTCGATCGCGTCGTCTTCAAACGCCGCTTTCAGCGGCTGCGCGTTCTCGCGATACCACTCGACCGACAGCTTGACCGCCTCGCAGCGCAGCGCGCCGAAATCCTGCTGGACGTATTCGGCCATCGACATGCCGAGCCCGGTCGCGTCGTGCTTCGACGCGCCGAAGCGCGGCAGGCGCGCCAGGACGTACTTCTGCACCTGGCGTTGCTGGTCGAACGGGATGCCGCGCATCTCGACGACGAACGGCGTGATCCGCCGCAGCGTGCGGGCGATCGCCAGCACCCACAGCACGGTGAGATCGGAGATGCGGCCATAGTCGCCGCCGGCGTAATGCCACAACGCCGGGTCGAGCGTCTTCAGCACGGGCAGCAGCTCGCGCTCGCACCACGCCTCGACGTCGACCTCGCGCAAGTGCGCCGGCCAGAAGGTGAACGCAGTCGGCCGGGTCAGCCGCAGCACCGGAATGCCCGGCCGGGCGCGCGCCTCGATCAGCGGCCCCGGCAGCCATGTCCCCGAGCCCTCGCTCGGGATGCAGAACAGCTCTTCGTCGGCGGCGTCGCCGTATTCGCGGATGATGCCGGCGCGCCAGGTCGCTTCGGCCTCGACCGACCAGGTCTCGCCGGTGCGCAGGCAGACGCGCTGATAGAGCCCATCCTTCAGCGCGTCGTCGAAGTCGAAGCGGACGAAGCCGTAGCCCTTGCTCCCCGACCGCGCTTCCTTGACCAGCGCGTTGTAGTAATTGTCCTCGCCGTTGTGGGTCGAGATGACCAGCACCCGGCCGCCCCAGATCAGCAGCGCCAGCGCCGCCTTCATCAGCTCTTTCAGTTCGTCGTGGAACGCCGCCTCGTCGATGATCACGAAGCCCTGGCGACCGCGAAGCGACCGCGGCCGCGAAGCCAGGGCGACGATCTCGAAGCCGGACGCGAAGCGGACGCGGAAGGCCGAGATGCCCTTGTCCGGTCCGTCGTCGAACATGAAGTCTTGGACGCCGCCTTCGACCAGCGCCTCGTCGAACGCCCGCGCCCACATCGCGCAGCAGTCGATGAACTCGCGCGCCATATCGAGGTTGTAGCCGATGTACAGGCTGTCCATCCCGCCTTCGGCGCGCGCCGAGGCCGAGGTCAACACGGCCTGCGCGCCGACGCCCCAGGTCGCGCCGGTGCGGCGCGACTTCTCGACGATCGTCACGCGGAACTTGGCGGTCGTCGCCAGCAGCTTCTGCTGATAGCCGAGCAGGATCGCGCCGAGCGAGGCGCGGCCGTCGAGGCCTGGCCCGGCGATCAGCGAGGTTCGGCGAAGCTCCGCCCATTCCTTCTCGGTGATGGCGCGCGCCGAGGCGATCTCGGCGGCCGTCGGCAGCGCGCTCATCGTCTCACCCCGCGCCGCTGAGCGCGTCGCGCACGGCGCCGATCAGCACCAATGCGCCGCAGGCGACGACGACCAGGCCAACGGCCCACTGTGCCGCTCCGCCTTCGTCGTCGACCATGCCCTCATGCTCGTGCGCGTGGTCGGCGCGCTCGTCGAGCATCATCACGACGCCGAGGAAGATCATCACCGCCGCGGTCGCCCAGATCATGCCTCGCTCCTGCGGATGACGCCGAGCTGCTCCATGATCTTGGCCCGCGTCTCGGCGGTGATGCCCTTCTCCTTGGCGACCTTCTCGACCGCCTCGCCGACCTTGCGGCTCGCCGCGTCGAGCGCCCGCCGCTTGGCTTCGCTGGAAATCGTCTGCGCCTCGACGCTGTGCTTGAGGGCCCGCGCCAGCTCCATCGCCCCTTTCGGCGTGAAGGTCCCGGCGTCGGCGTCGAGCATTTCGGTGATCAGCGTCTTGATCAGCTCGCCGATGACCACGTTGGCCTCGTCCATCCGCTCGGCGGTGAACTGTGGCGCCAGGCCTTCGAACAGCGCCCGGCGTTCGGAAAGGCGCGCCGCCGCCGCGGCGACGCGCATCGCCTTGCGGTTGAAGGCGCTCTTGCTGATCAGCGGGCAGTTCTTGTCGGCGAGCCGGCCGTTGAGATCCGACAGGATCTCGGCCTGGGTGCGCTTGCGCGCGTTGAGCTCGCCCATCGCCCAAAAAATGTCGTCTTGCGCCTCGTCGGGCGCCATATCGAGCGACGACAGGCGGCCGCGGCCGAGGCGATCCGCGCTGGCCATCTCAGATCTCCGGCGGCGAGGGCCGCTTGACGCCGTCGAGCGCGATGCGCCGCTCGACGTGGTCGAGCCCGCGCCGGGTGATTTCGGCGATCAGCACCGAGCCCGCTTCGGTCAGATGCACGGCGCCCAAATCGGCGAGATAGCGCAATTGGGTGTGCAGCCATTCGCGGGTGCGGTTGATCGCCCAGCGCTCGGCCAGTTCGTCGCGCAGCAGCGATGAATTGAGCCGCCCGTCCGACTGCTCGGCCAGCAGGCGCAACGCGACCAGCCGCGCCTCGTGCTCCATGATCGCCGACAGACTCACCGATGATTCTCCAGCATGCTTTCCTGCAACCGCTCGGCGATCGCCTTGATCGGCGCGACGCGCTCGACGATGACGTCGATCTGGCCTTTCATTTCCGTGATCGCCAGCTTCAGCGCATGCACGGTGTCGCCGTCCGGCAGGTGCTCGACGGTGCTTTCGAGCTTGGTCAGGCGCGACTCGTGATCGTCGCGCGACTCGCGCAACTCGCCGACGTCGCGGCGGTTGCGCGCCGTCGCCGCGGCATAGAGCGAGAGCGCCACGGCGCTGATCGAACCCGCCGCGCTCAAACCCTGCCAAATCTCGCTCCAATCGAGCATCGCCCCCTCACTTCCTCAGCTTCGCCGTCAGCCCGTCCGCCTCGGCGATGTCGAGCAGCAGCTTCGCCGCCGCGGCGAGCCGCCGCGCCGGTGTGTTCTGGATCGGCCGATCGGCGCAGACCAGCGCGGCGTCGCGCGCCAGCCGCGTCCGGATCGCCGCGACGACGCCCGTCGCCTTGATCGTCGCCAGCGCCGCCGCCGCCGGGCTCGCCGCCGGGCAGACCTGGCTCTCGATCGCCACGACGCGCGCCGCGGCGGCGTCGACGGCGATGAGCGCCGCCGGCCCCTTGGCCAGCGTGGCGCCGGTCAGCGCCGCGATGACGAAGGCGACGATCGGCGCGGCCATCTCACGAAGCCGAAGCGGCCGGCGTCGCGCTCGCCGCCGGCGCGGCGGTCACCGTCGCCGGGTAGCCCGCCGCCGTGCAGATGTCCTTGACCGCGACGTTGGCGACATTCGCCGCGAGGTCCTTGGCGAGATAGGCGTTGACCTTCGCCGCGGCCGACGAGTCGGAAAGGATCGACGCCGCCAGCGCGTAGGCGCCGCACTGGTAGGGCGCCAGCAGCTTGGCCTGCGCGGTGAGATTGTTGACGATGGTGATGTCGATCTGCACCAGCGCGTTGTTGAGCGCGACGGCGCTTTGCGTCGCCGCCTGCATATTGGCCAGACCCTGGTTGAACGCGGTCTGCGAGCAGCCGGAGAAGGTGAGCGCGAGCGCCAGCGCGATCATCGCATAGGCGGGCGCGAAGACTTTGAGCATGGTCGAGTCCTCAATGGAAAGCGCCGGAAGCCGCCGGCGCGCGGATGAAGATCAGCGGAGGCCGTCGAGCGCCTTATCGACAGCGACGGCGCAACGATCGAGCGCGTCGCGGAAACGCGCGCGCGTTGCGCTCAGAGCGGCGATCAGGTCCGACGGTCTCTCGGCGTCGGGTCGGGGAGGCGGCGTGACGCCGCTCCCGCCGCAGATTTTCTGCGCTAGCAGCTCGACGCGCGAGGACATCAGGTACATGCGCACATCGAGCAAGTGGAGCGCGGCGAGTTCGGCGGCGACAGTGCGCTCGATGCAAACCGCGTCGGCGCGCCGCCTCGGCGCGCGCTTCGCCGGCGTCGGCGTCTTGGCCTTGATGCGGGTCGTCGTCATGTCGCGTCTCCTAGAGCCCGAGCGCGGCGAGGTCGGCCGCGTAGCGTTGGATCGAATGGTTGGCGGGAATTTCGCGGCAGATGCGGCCGATCGCGTCGAACCGCGCCAGCGCCTCGGCCGTGCCGGCGATCGGCGCGCCGATCGGGCGCGGCCAAGTCGGATGGTTGAACAACGGCCGCGACGGCAGCTCCGGCACGATATCGCCGGCCCGCGCGTATTCGACCGCCTGAAGGCCCTGGCGCACGAGATGGCCGAGCCACGGATTGAGAAAGCCGACGCGCGGCGCGCCGAACGTGACGACGCGAAACTTTCGCCCCGGCTGGCGCGCCGCGATCAGCGCGCCGAGCATCTGCGCCAGCGCGCCGCCGAGCGAATGGCCGACCAGCGAAATCAGCCGATCGTCGCCGGCGATCGTGCGGGCGACTTTGCCGTAGAGCGCTTCGCCGCCGCGGCCGAAGCCGCCATGAACGAGGCCCGCGCCGGGAACCCAGTGCGGCGCCGCGCTGAGGTCGCGCAGCCAGTCGAGCGGATCGAGCGGATTGGTGCCGGGCATGACGGCGACGAGCTCGTCGTCGCCGCGCGGCAGCAGGTCGTATTCGCAGTCGAACGCCGCGCGCCCCGACCACGGCCCGCGATAGGACCGCCCGGCAAGATCGGCGAGCGCGGCGTGCGACAGCATCGGCGTCAGGCCTCGCGCTTGCGCACGAGGGTCAGCTCGCGCGGGTCGAAGTCGTCCTCGATCAGGTCGCCATCGTCGTCATGCCAACGGACGACGACGCGGCCGCCGGCGACCGTCTTGACCGTCATGTGCAGGCGGTCGGAATTGAGCCTGACGAGGTCGCCGATCGCGAAGGGCGCGGCGGACTCGGCGGCGGGCTGCGGCGACATCGGCGTTACGACTTCGAGCCGATGGCGGAGTTGGTCACCGCGCGCAGGCCGATGACGACGAGGCCGATCGCGGCGGAGACGCCCGGCGAGACGCCGAGCGACGTCCAGTCGACGCCGCCGAGATAGGTGATGGCGGGCGGGACGACGACGAGCGCCAGCCCAAACGCGACGGTCTTAAAACCCTTCATGACGTTGCTCCTCGGTTTGAAACCCGTTTCAAGCCGCCTTGGCGGCCGGTTCCTCGCGCAGCGCGGCGACGGTCGCCGGGTCGGGCGACCAGGTCGGCGTCAGCCCGTGCGTCGTCTGGAAGGCGCGCATCGCGTTGCGGGTCAGCTCGCCCCAGTCGTTGTCGACTTTGAGCGTCGGCGCCGCGCCGAAGGCGTTGAGGCGCAGTTGCAGCCAGGCGACCGAACCTTCCGCCGGGCCGGCCGGCGGCGTCGCTGTCAGCCTGGCGGCCGTGGCGACCAGCGCCGGGTTGGGAACGAGCGCGGGCAACGCATCCATCGCGGCGAGGATGCGTTTGACGATGTCGTCTTTGTCGAAGGCGCCGCCCGCGGCGTGCGGGCATTCAAAGTGTCCGTCGGCGGCGCACTCGCGGTGCAGGTGCAGTCCGGAGACGCCCTTGACATAGCCGTCGGGACGCAGGCCGAGATGCTTGTGCAGCACCGCCGCGGCGAAGACGAAGTTGTCGCGCACCTTGGCGCCGTCGCCGCTGTTGAAATCCTCGGTGTTCCAATTGCCGGCGGTCTCGATGCCGATCGAGGAGAAATTCCAGCATGAGCAGTGCGTGCCGCGGACGCGCAGATCGCTGAAGCCGACGATGTGGTCGGGGCCGATGAACAGGTGCGGGCCGTGCTGCCAGCCGAGGTTGGTCTCGTAGTAGCGCTGCAAATTGGCGACGCGCTGCGCTTCGGGCGTCTCTTGCCATTGCTTCAGCGTCGGCGAGCCGGTGCCGTGCATGACGATGAATTTGGCGTAAGGGCCGATCGTCAGCGCGGCGACGTGGGCGGCGAACTGCTCGCGGCTATAGAGCGTGCCGTCAAAGCCAGGCCACATGGGAAGCGCTCCGAAGCCTTCGAGAAAGGCCGCAAAGCGGCCTGCGCGATCAGGCTTAGGAGCGGAGCGATCCCGAATGCAGGGTGAACAACTTCACCAAAGGCGCTTCGGTCGCGCTGAGCGGGTTGTTTAGCCCCGCGCTTCGCGCTTGGAAAGAGGCGTGAAGAGATCGGGCGCCGGCGCCATTTCGCGCAGCTGCGCCTTGGCCTTGAACACGGCGGGGCGGGTCACCGACGACATCATGGCGATTTCGTTGGCCGACAGCGCGCCTTCGCGGATCGCCTCGCGCAGGCGCCGCGCCCGCGCGTTGCGGCCCTGGCCCGACACCGGGTCGGCCGGCAGGTCGATCAGCTCGCCGCCGTAGAGCTCGCACAGCAGCGCCGCGCCCTCTTCGCCCATCGCCTCGCCGATCCACGGCGCGGCGCGCGGATTACGCGGCACCGAGATGCGCAAGCCGCCGCGCGCCCGCGCCAGGCCGAGCGCGCTTTCCAGCCCCGCGCCCTCGGCGATCTGGCGATAGAGATCGGCGAGCCAGACGTATTTCACTTGTCAACTGTCCGCGCTCGCGCCGTGGCGTGTTCGGGCAGCACCGTGACGACGACGCCGGCGCAGACGAGACAGGACAGGCCGTCGGCCTTGACCGTGAAATCGACCGCGCCGAGCGCCGCGGCCGCTTCGGCGGCGCGACGCAGCGACACCGTCAGGCGCTCGCGCAGATCCTCGACGTCGAGGCCGCCGGCGCGTTCGAGGAAGCGCACCAAGGCGTGGTCGGAAACCGCGAGGATCATGGCATGCCTATCCGGTTAGCGGCCACGAGCAGCGAGCGCCGCCATAAGCGACTTGGGAGGGTCCTTCGGAGTCGTCTTCGAGACTTCGAAGATCAAGTCGCCAAAGCTCTTGTGTCTGTTCGCGAACGCCTCGGCCTCGCGCTTCGTGGAGAACGTTTGTTCCCACGCAGGCATCGTCTCGCCATACACGACTCGATAGGTCATCTCAGCGCTCCTTGGGTGTTAAGCGGAAAGGCGCAGTTCATCGTTCGCTCTCCACTTCAGCGATGAATTCGGCCGGCAGGCGTTCGCGCCAGACGGCGATCAATTTCAGCGCCCGCGCGCCGGCGCGCATGGCGGGGTGGCGGCCGTGCATCCGCTCGACGTCGGCGATCGGTCGTTTGACGTGGCCGTGGGCGATGGCGCGCTCCAGATTAGTCGCGTGGTCCTCGCACTCGCGCACCAGCAGCGCCGCTTCGTCGATCATCCGCTCCAGCTTCACGACGCTTCCTCCAGGCCGCTCGCCGCCCGCGCGGCGCGCTTGGCGCGGTCGGCGGCGAGGCGGGCGCGGCGATAGATGCGGAAAGCGGTCTGCGCTGCGCCGTGCAGCGTCTTGCAGCGTTCGAACGCCTCGCGGCCCGCCGCCGTCCCCAGCGCCTCGCGCGCCTGCCGCGCCCGGCGCGACGCCTCGGCGGCGATGACGGCGAACTCGGCCTGGGCGTAGGCGGCGCGCGCCTCCAGTTCGATCGCGGCGCGTTCCGTCGGCGAGAACGGCGGCGCCGGCGCGCGCGGCCGCGGCGGTCCCTCTTCGTCGTAGGTCGGCATGGTCAGGCTCCTCGCTTCGCCAGCGTGGCGCGCAGGCGCGCGCCAAACCATGCGGCGAGGCGGTCCCAATCCGCCTCGTCGTAGAACGTGAACGTCGCTTTCAGGCCGCGGCTGTGGCCGTAAGCCTCGACGTCGCCGGGCCAGATGTTTTGACCTGGGATAAACGGCGCGAAGCCGCCGGCGGCCTGCAACTTCGCCGCAATCGCCCGCGTAATCTCGCGTTTCCGCAGCCAAGCGAGATCGCGGTCCGCCAATTCGGCGTCGCGCCGGGTCGGCCATGTAACGCCGCCGTCGCGCGCGATCCACGCCTTCAGCCCCTCGATCGCCCGCGCGGCGTCGGCTGAGTCGGCGAGGAAGCGCGTGTGGGCGAGCCCGGTCTGGCGCTCGACGAAGGCGAGCATCGCCGCGTCGTCGCGCGAGCGCGCCAGGCCGAGGTTCCATGCGGCGATCCACAGCGCCTGCAGCACCGGCGCGTACTTGCCGCTGGCGGTCTTAGCGGCTGGCCGCTTGCCGCTCGCCGCCGGCGCGCCGATCCCCTTGAGGGTGTCGATCAGCGCGCCCGCTTGGGCGGCATTGAGATCGCTCGACGACACGACGTGGAAGTTCGCCTTGAGCAGCCCGCGATAGTCGCCGTCGGTCATGCCGAGCGCGCGACGCATCGCGTGGATGGCGCGGGTCTGGGCGGCGCTGGTCATGAGCGGTCCCGCGCGCGCCAGAGATCGCGCATCTGCTCGGCCTTCGCTTCGCCGGAGAGCTGCGCGTCGCGGTCGAGCACCAGGCCGCCGGCGATGATCACGCAGGCCAGCGCGGCGAGCGGCCACAGGCCGGGCGCGAAAGCCAGGCGTCCGCCGAGGAAGAGAAACGTCGCCGCCGCGGCGAGCGGCAGAGGCGCCTTGAACGGGCTTTTCATTGCACGCCTCCCGCCGGCTCGTCGATGAAGGTCAGGCGCATGCGCTGCGATGGGCAGCGCTCGGCTTCCATGTTGAAACGGCGCGCGAGCTCGCGCGCGTCGTAGTCGGAGAGTGACCAAAGGCCGACAGTGAGGCTCGCGAGTCCTGTGGCGGCGAGCTTCCGCGCCGCCGCCTCGTCGTAGCGGCCGCGCATCTTGCCGAAGACGTTTTCGCTCGGGTAGTCGGCCGGGAGCGCCCTCATGACACGCCTCCCGCCAGCTCGGCCTCGAACGGCTCGACGGCGAAGAACTCGCCTTCCGAGCCGATCGTGACGCCTGGCACCAAGCGCGCGTTGTCGGGGTCGGCGAGCATCGCCTCCTTGTCGATCTCTTCCTTTGGCCGAATGAACGGCAGGCCGAGTTCCTTGATGGCGGCGAGCACGGCCGCGGCGTCGCGGATCATCACCTTCGGTGGCGACTTCCGCCATTCGACCTTGCCGGTGCCGAGATCGGCGAACTTGCGCTTGCCGTTGTCGGTCAACGCCGCGCGGTTGGCGTCGCACCAGGCGCGCAGGCCTTCGGTCCATTGCTCGATCTCGGCGGCGCGCGGCGCGGCGGCGTTCTCCGCGTCCTCTTTCAGCCGGGCGATGGCGTCGTTCATTTCGGCCTGGAAGCGCGCGATCATGCGCGCGTTCTCGCCGATGCGGCGGACGTAGGACGCCGCCTCCTCGCGGCTCTGCGGCGCCGGCGCGCCGGCCTTGGTCTTAGACTTGGGCGACTTCGACATGATCGACTCCGAGACGGGACAGAAGGGCGTTGAAAGCGCGTTCGCGCACGGCGATCGCGCCGCGCTCGCGGGCGGTGAAGCGGGCCTCGCGCGCCGCTGCGACGGCGAGGTCGTAGTCCTTGGCGGCGCGCATGAACGGCGACAGCTCGCGCGTCGTCGGCGGCGGCGCCGGCTCGGCCTTCAGCCGAGCGAGATAGGCGGCGGCGAGCGCCACCGGGTCGGAATGCGGTGCAGTGAAGCTGTCGCGGCCGTCGACGACGATGCGCATCGCCGTCGTCTTGGCCGACGCCGTCGTCGGCAGCGGATAGCCGCGCGCCTCGGCGACGCCGGCGAGCGCCAGCAACTCGATCTCCGCCTCGACCACCAGCGCCGCCAGGTCGCGGCCGGCGTCGAGCGCCGCGCCGATCTCGTCGGCGGCGGCGAGCACTTCGGCCGGCCGTTCGAGGATCGCCTCGCCGATCTCGACCGGTTCGGCGCGGCTAAGCCCGCGCGCCAGGTAGCAGAAGACGCGTCGCGCCTGGCGCGCTTCGTCGCTCGCTTGCGTGCGCACCGCCGCCGCGGCGAGGCCGAAGCGGGCGGCGGCGATTTCGAGGATCGTCGCGAGTGGAAGGTCGCGCATCACGCTTCTCCCCGCAGCGGAAAAGCGACGGTCTCGGCCGAACGCAGCCGCTTCGTCGTCGCCTCCAGTCGTTCCGCCATGCCGGCGATCGCCTTCGCCTCCGCCGAGGCGGCGCGGCAGATTTCGTCGAACACGGCGAGGTCCGGCGCGCCGCCGCCTTCGAGCATGCGCGCCTGCGCCTGGAACGAGGCGAACACGCCGTCGAGCGCTTCGACCGCGTCGCCGGCGAGGGCGCCGCCGGCGTCGACGTAGCGGCCGAACTGGCGGCGAAACGCGCCGATCTGCTGCGACAGCGGTTCAGACATCGCCGCTCTCCTTTCGCAGCCGCGAGTGTTCGCAGCCGTCGCGGCAGGCGCGATAGAGCCGCGCCCGGTTGGCCGACGTCGCGGCGTGACGGTGGCTCTGCTCGGCGATGCAGCGGTCGCGCTCGATTTCGCCGAGGATCGGGCAGTCGACCAGCTCGCCCATGTAGGCGCCGCGCGCCTTGGCCTCGACCTTGCCGACGTCGCCCTTGTAGGAGGCGAGCACCACGCCGGAGATCACGGCGACCGAATAGCCGAGCCGCCGCGCCACGTCGGAGGCCGACGTCCGCTCGCATTCCTCGGCGAGGCGGACGATCCAGTCGGGCGGCGTCTCGCCCCAGCCCTTGCGGGCGTTGGCGAGGAAGTCGGTCTTGCGCGAAGCGTTAACGTTAACGGCCGCGGGCGGCGAAAAAAGGGGCGCGGTCATAGCGTCGCCTCCGCCTGTCCGATCGGCCTGCCGGTGTTGCGGTCGACCAGCACTTTGGCTCTGATCTCGCGCGGCGCGAGCGGCCCGGTGTCGGCGCTCCTCTTCAGCCGGTAGACGCCGGAGTTGAGGCTCTTGCGCTTCGCCTCGCGCACCACCACCAGCGCCCCGGCGAGTTCAAGCTTGCGCACGTAGTCGGAAGCGCTCTTGTGCGAGATGACGACCTCGTCCGTCGAGGCGGCGGCGGCGAGTTCGCCGACCGTGAACATCGGCAAGCCGCGCATCGCCGTCCATAAGTGCCGCGCGACGCGGCCGTGCTTGATGTCGGGATCGATCGGCACCTTGCTCGTGGAACGCACCACCGCGTAGACGAACTGGCCGCGCGGCTTGACGTCGCGCTTCTCGATCAGCGCGATCAGGCCGCGCGCGACCATGGCTTTGATCCACTCGCTGAGGACGCCGCGCGTCTTGGCGTTGGTCGCCCAGAACAATTCGCCGACCGTGAAGCCTTTCGGCCCGAAGTCGCAGGCGGCCTTCCAGTAGTGGTCGGGGCCGCGCGGCAGATCGAGCTTGAAGATGAGAGGGCTCATGCAAACCTCCCGGCTTGCATCAGCTTGCCCGAGCGGGCGCGTGGCGCTTCGCCGGTGAACACGGCGCCGGAATAGGTCTTGGCGTCGATCTCGCGCGCGCCGGAATTGCGCGCCCAGTCGGCCATGCCCGACAGCGTGACGACGATGCGGCGAGCCCGGCCTTCGCCCTTGACCCGCACGATCTCCAACAGTTCGTCGCTGATCTTGACGCCGTTGAGGAAGATGCGCGCGAGCAGTTTGCAGTCGTCGAGGTCGCACGGCTCGGCGCCGTACCAGTCGAGCACCCGGTTGTGGACGCGCTCGACTCGCGCCAGCTTCTGCGGCAACAGCTCCTCGCCGATCAGCAGCACCGGCACCTGGCTGGCTTCCGAGATCTCGCGCACGGTCTCGATCAGCTTCTTGTCGACCAGCTTGTCGGCCTCGTCGATGATCAGCGGCCGCGCCGGTTCGTCGCCGAGCAGGCTGATCGCTTGCGCCGCCAGATCGGCGGTCGCGCCCTTCGGATCGGCGACGCCGCATTCGAGCAGGATGGCGCGAACGAAGGTCTTGCGGTTCCAACTTTCGCCGACCTCGACGCGCACCGCGCGCGTCTTGTTCTGGGCGTAGATCGACGCATAGGACTTGCCCAGCCCCGAATGGCCGTACATCACGCCGAGGTTCGGCAGATGCGGCCCGCGCCGCTGCAGTTTCGTCACCAGCGCCATGAAGCCGGCGACGTTCTTCAACGGCGCCAGCGAGCCTGGTTTGACGATTTGAGCGTTGTCTGTCATCATTTCCACCTTGCAAATGTCTCGGCCGCCTTCGGGCGGTCATTTTTTTGACCAACGCTTTCGGGGACTTCCCCGGCGCGTGACGCCACGCAGCGCCGGGGCTTTTGCGAGACGGCGCACGCCGCTACCTCAGGGCCGCCTCGCCAAAATCCGCGACCAGACCGGCCGTCGTTTCGTATTCGCCGCTGGTCAGGTAATGGCCGAGCCAGCGGTCCTCGTAGGGATGCAGCGCCTCGTTGACGGCGCGGCGCGCGAGCAGGAACAGCACGTGGCGATAGCGCTCGGACGGCGTCGTCATCGCGCCGATGAACTCGGGCGCGCGGCGGAACGCGGCGTGCCAGCTCAGATCGCTGGCGATGAGCGCGACGCCGTTGCGATCGAGCGCGTCGAGTTCGCGAAACAGCGCCATGCGCTGCGGCAGCGTCGCGCGCGCCCTGAGCGCGACGACGTCGGCGCCGCCCTCGGCCTGCGCGCCGGCGAGCTCGCGCTCGACCTTGGCGACGTTGGCGTCGTGTTGCCGTTCATATTGCGCCATCAGGGCGCGAGCATCGTCAGGCGACGGCAGCGCCGGCGCCGGCGGCGCCCGCAGCGCTTCGCCGGCGGCGTCGAGCGCCGGCGTGGCGTAGACGTCGTGGCCGCGCGGGAAGGCGACGATCTCGGCGGCTTTTTCCTCGGCGCGGCCGAGCACCGCCTGCGCCAGGTCGCGCGGGCGGATCTTGCGCATGTCGGCGCGCAGTTCCTTGGCGCCGGCTTCGAGCAGCTTCTTCTGTTCGGCGCGCGCCCGCGCCACCGCTTCGGCCGGATCGACGCCGGCGAGCTCGGGGCAGACCGCCTCGCCGAGATAGGTTTCGCCGTCGGGCTCGAAGACGAAGGCGCGGCCCATGTCGGCCGGGTCCATGCGCACGAACACCGGCGTGCCGGGCATCGCCGCGGCGAAGATGTAGTGCGAATGATCGATGCGCAGGCCGGTCTTGCCGACGACGCGCAGGCCGTCCTTGCCGGCGATCGGCGCGAGCAGCAGGTCGAGCGCCCGCAGGTCGTCGATGCGCTTGACCTTGCCGGGATAGGCGGCGGCCGCAGCGAACGGCGTCGCGCCGGCCAGCCCATCGTGCGGCCGGTGGGCGTAACGGTTTTCCGCCCATTCGTTGCAATAGCGCTGCAACTCGGCCGCCTTCAGCTCGACGCAGAACGCCTCGGCGTCGCTCTCGCCGAGCCGGGCCGAGAACGCCTTGCGCTCTTCGATCACCGAGCGATCCTTGACGCTGTGGCCGATGAAGCCGGGCAGCAGCGGCATCAGATCGCGCTGCAGCGTGCCGATCGCGCGCTCGATGTGGCCTTTCTGTTCGGGACTGAAGGGCGTCGAGGCTTCGGTTTCGATCTGCAGAGAAGCGAACAGCCGCTGCGTCGCCTTGGCCTTGAAATCCGAGCCGTTGTCGGTCTTGACCCGCTCCGGAACGCCCCAGGCGAGGATGGCGCGGCGCATCAGCAGCGCGACGCTCTCGGCCCGCGGCGTCCGCGTGACCTGGATGGAGAGCCGGCGCGAGAAGATGTCGACGCAGGCGTAGATCGAGTGGCGGCCGTCGACGCACAGAGCGTCGGCCGGCGAGGCGTCGATCTGCCACAGCTCGTTGAGGCGCGACACCGGATGCGATTTCACGCCCGACAGGCGGAAGCGCGACTTGAACGCGTCGGGATTGGTGATCTTGGCGAGCAGCGCCCCTTCGGTCCGTTTAAGGTCCTTCAAAACGTGCTGGAAGGTCCTGACCGGCGGCGGCGCAAAGGCGGGGAACTTGGCCGCGACGCACTCGCGCACGTGGTCGGCCGAAAGGTGCGGCTGGTGCGCAACCAGCGCGAGTATGTAGCGCCTGACCTCGCCGCCCTCGGCCGTCGCCAGCACCCCCTTGCCGCGCCGCGCCGCGCCGCGATCGACGCCGAGGCGGGAGGCCGAACCGTTCTTCGTCTGTTCGCGCCAACGGGCGAGGGTCCGCGGCGACAGGCGGCCGACGGCGGCCTTGATCCATGGCGCGATGTCGAGCTTGTCGAGCCCGTAGAGCGCCGAGAACGCGGTGTCGGCGGTGCGGCGCGACAGCGAGGCGTTGCGCGCGAAGCGATCGGCCGCCGCGATCAGCGCCAGCCGCGCGTCGCGCGACTCCAGCGCCGGCAATGTCAGTTGCGCCGCCTGCGGGTCGGCCGCGGCGGCGGCGAGGTCCTCGCGCGGGATTTCCACCGCGCCGATGGCGCGGGCCGCATACGACGCCAGCGCCGCCGGCGGCAGCAGGTCGACGTGATATTCGAAGCCGCCGCCCTTGCCGCGGCGCGGCCGCACCTTGCCCTTGCGCTCCAGCCAGCCCTCGCGGTCGATCAGCTCGTTCCAGCCTTGCTTGCTGTCGGGCAGGCCCGGCAAACCGAGGTCGGCGAGTTCCTGCGGCGAGAGCCAGTCGCGCATCAGACGACGTCCGCGCTGAAGAAGTCGGCTTGGCCCCATTCCCAGAACCCTTGCGCGCCACGCGCCGGCTGAATGGGTTCGAGCGCCTGGGGGTCACCCATCGGCCATGCCCAAAGGCTGTATTGGATGCGCCGGCTGTCGTTCGGCGGCGTCCCGAACTCCTTTTTCAGCGTCTGCGCGCGCACCGGGGCGCCGAGCACGGCGGTTCCGACGATCGAGGCGAGCGGCAGGATGCCGGGCCTCAGCAGCGCGCGATCGAGCAGCGGCAGCGCGAGGTCTTTGATCAGCCCGGTCGACCAGGGCTCATCGTGTAGCCGGATGATCAGGTCGGCGATCTCGTCGCGCTTGACCTTGCGCGCCCCGGCGTGGATCGCGATGCGCTCGCCGCGAACCGCCTTCGGCGCCGCCCAGCCGCGAAACTCGTATGGCTTGGCGCCGAGGATGATCAGCGACGCCCAGGGCTGCCAGACGGTCAGGGCCTTCATCGCGTCAGCCCTTCTTGACGATCTGCGCGTCGATCGCCTTCAGGAACGCCCGCCGCGTCTTGGCGTCGGCCTTTTCCCAGTTCGCCAGCAGCGCGGCGTAGGCGCGGCCCTGCGGATCGTTGGCGACTTCCTTGTCGACGCCGATCGCGACGCGCGCTTGCGCGACCGTCTTGGCCTCGCCGGCCGCGATCGCCTTGGCGGCGGCGCGCTGCTGAGCAGCCGACAGTTCGACCAGCGCCAGCAGCTCCTGCTGGTTGCGCTCCATCTTCGTGCCGCGCAGCGCGGCCATCGCCTCGCGGTCGAGGCCGGAAGCGATCCGCAGCGCCAGTTGAACCGTCCGCTCCGACAGGCCGACGCGCTCGGCCACGTCCTCGGTAAACCGGGGCGAAAGATCAATTCGCAATGATTGCGACTTGAACGCGTCGGACTTCCGATCCCCGCCCTTGGCGGCCACCCGGCGCTTCTCCTCGTAGAGACGGCGCCGCTCGGCGAGGAACACGGCGCGGTCGAGCGCATTGAGCTCGTGGCGCGCCAGGTTCTCGTCGATCTCGGAAATCTTGGCGTCTTCTTCTGCCTCTTCGCGGATGATCGCCTGGTCGCCGACGACCAGCTCGGTCCAACCGAGCAGCTTGAAGGCGGCGAACCGATGGGCGCCGATCGTCAGCTTGTAGCCGTCGCCGGCCGGGCGAATGACGATCGGGTGCTTGAGGCCAACCGCCTCGATCGACGCTGCGATAAAGGCGGCGTGGTCAGGGTCGACCGGCCGCAGCCGGATGCTTGCGTCGATTTGGTCGATACGAACGGTCTTCGACATCGGTTAGGCTGCCGTTTTCGAGGACGGGAACGCGGCGGGGCTCGACTCCGAAACGCGAGTCGTGGAAGACAGGCGCGAGCGAGGGGAGCGCGCGCGAATGCGCCGACCGGTGGCGTCAAACCAGCAGGGCCAGAGTTCATGGGCCGAAACGCCGATCAGGTCGGCGATCGCCCGGTTGACGCGCGTGTGCGGGATGAGCAGCGCGCGCGACGCCGCCGAACGGGTCAGGCCGAGATCGCCGGAGATCGCCACCAGCGACGTCCCCTTCTTGCGAACGGCGGCGACGATGTCGGCTGAATGCCAGCCCTTGATCCGCGCCCTAGTCACCGCCCCGTCGCTCCTGTGGCGTATTTCCGCCACTTCAAATCAGCCGCGCCGCCATAGTGGCGATGAATTTCCACTTCCGTCAAGACATATTGATCTTAACTGGCGGTTTTCCGCCACGGGGCGACCCGATGTCGCATGAACTTGCGTTCCTGCGCGATCGGATCGCGCTGGCGATCGGTGGCCGGCGCAACGCCCTTGCGTTCGCCGGCCGTTCCGGCGGCCGGTTCACCCGCAAGACGCTGCAGAGTTGGATCGACGGCAAGACCTGGCCGGACTTCGCCGAGCTGGCGGCTCTCGCTGAGGCGACGGATCGCCCGATTGGCTATTTTCTGCCACCGAGCGAGCCGCAGCACGTTCCGGCGGCGGTCTCGATCCCGGTGCTCGACGTCGAGGCTGCGGCCGGCGCCGGCCGCGCCGCCGACGTGGTCATGCCGGTCGGCGCGCTCGCGCTGCCGTTGGAGTACCTGCGAACCTTCGCGCCGCGCGACGCCGATCTTTCATGCCTGCGCTGCGCCGGCGACTCCATGGCGCCGACCATCCGCGACGGCGCTACCCTGATCGTCGACGAGCGCCAGAAGCAGTTGCGGCCGTTTCGCTCACGGGCGCGCAAGGCGCCGGTCGAGCGCCAGAGGCCGGACGACATCTTCATCTTCATCCAGGGCGGCGATCTGCGTTTGAAGCGCCTGCGCGACATCGGCGAGGGCTTCGTCGCCATCCTGTCCGACAATCACGCCGGCTACCCGATCGAGATCGTCAAACCCGGCCGTGACGGCGCTTTGGCCATCATCGGCAAGGTGATATGGTGGGACAACCGGTTGTGAGGAACCTTCGATGTCTTCGAGCGCGCCCGTCGAACGGGCGATAAATTGGCATGCTCTCGGCCGCCTGGCGATCGGCTTGCTTGGTTTCGCGGCGCTTTCGTACTTCGTCCTCTTTGTCATTGTCGCGACCGGCACATTCGGCGGGGAGACGGCCGTTTGGACCCTTTTCGAGGGCGCGATCGCGGTCGGCATTCTCATCTGGGTCTTCGCCTGGATGAAGAGCGTGCGGGATCTGCTTCGCGAAATCCGCGACCGGCTGCCCCCGCCGACCCCGCGTTGACTTTCGATTTCGAGGCGCCGTCGCTGGCCTGGCGCGCCGCCGCGGCCTGTTGACTCGCCTCTTCCGATAGCCCCGCCGCCGACGGTTTGAGACCCCGAAAAGACGCGTTTTAGGCCGCTTTCGCTTTCCGGTTCGCCACAATCGCCTTTTCGGCCGATATTCGCGCTTCCGCCCGATTTTCCGGTCCTTTGCGCGGTTTTGTCCGCCGGCCGCCGCCTCTGCGGCCAGTTTCCGGTTCGACGCCACCGCCAGAATGGCGCCCACGCAATTTCAACGGCTTAGGTCGCCGCCGTTCGGCCGCCGCCGCTCGCTCTGAGCCATTTGATCTTGCGCGGCCGCCGAGCTATGCCAGCTCCCGCCGACGCCCGCAGAGGCCCACTTTTTCAGCCCACAGGCCCGCGACCGCCCGCCAAATCCCACTCAATCCCGCCTATGTCAGATGATCTTGCGCGGCACAGCCGGCGAGGCCCGGCGCGGCGGCGATCAGCGCCCCCTTCCCCTTGCAAAAGAAAGGGTTTGGCGCAGATTTGGGCGCCGGTCGTAGCCGCTCGTTAAGGATTAATCGTCATGATCCTGAAAGGGGTGTGGCGTGCGCGCGTCGGGCGATCATGGTCGAGGGTGCGGCGGAAAAAAACGACAAGGGTCGCGTCGGCGATCCCGCCGCCGCGGCGCGGCGGCGCGCGATGACGCTCAAGCTGCGCCAGGCGCGCCAGACCCTCACCACCAACACCATCGACTTCACCGGCCAATACGCCTCGCTGGCGCGGCTGTTCGCCAACAGCGTCGCCGGCGCGACGCCGGCGATGGCGCTGGTCGCGCTCGCCGTCGGTGCGATCGCCTTCTACTGGGTGCCGACGCCGAAGGTCGTCAGTTGGGGCGTCCTGCTCGCCGTTTCGCTGGCGGTGCGCTACGGGCTGGCGATCGCCTTCCTCGATCTGCGCGAGCCGGAAAAGGCGTCGCCCGCCTGGCGGCGTAAATTCATCGTCGCCGAGACCTTCGCCGGCGGCGCATGGGCGCTGCTCGTCGTTCTGCTGCTGCAATCGCCCGACCCCAACGCCCGCACCTTCGTGCTGGTCGTGCTGCTGCTGATTTCGGGCATGACGGCGATGGTCGCCTCGGCGATTCCCTTCGCCGTCGCCGGCGGCCTGCTGCCGATGGCGATTTCGATCGTCTACGCGCTCGGACCGACGACGCGCGGGCAAGCGCTGCTGATGTCGGCGCTGTGCGTCGGCATCCTCGTCTATTTCGTCATCCTCGCCAACCGACTGCATCGCACCTCGCTCGCCGGCCTGTCGTTCCAGGCGGAAAAGGACGCGCTGATCGCCGA
>Ga0181535_10002130_pt1 | contig 24629 bp, 14 predicted proteins | sample PEATcosm2014_Bin_44_FD_119774 | JGI IMG/M metagenome (GOLD analysis project Ga0181535, IMG submission 119774) | Peatland microbial communities from MTU Mesocosm Facility, Houghton, MI, USA - PEATcosm2014_Bin17_30_metaG | ecosystem: Environmental > Terrestrial > Soil > Wetlands > Peat | place...
GCCAACGGAGATACGCCTCTCCATCACGCGGCCAAGCGCAATCTCGCCCAGGCCGTCCAATTCCTCGCCCAGAAGGGCGCCGCCCTCGAGGCCGCCAACTCCGCCGGCGAGACCGCCCTGCATCAGGCGGTCAAGGCCGACGCGTCGGACGCGGTGCGCGCCCTGCTGTCGCTCGGAGCCTCGCTCTCCGCCAGGGACGCGATGGGCGACACTCCTCTCCATTCCGCCGTGCTCTGGTCGGCCAGGAAGAGCCTGCCCGTGCTCACGCTCGCGGGCGCCGATGTCAACGCCCGCGACTTCGCGGGCGAGACTCCCCTCCATCAAGCGGTGCGGAAGCGGGACCGGGACTCGGTCAAGTACCTCCTGTCCAAAGGAGCCGATGTCGACGCCCGCGACAACGGAGGGACCGCGCCCCTCGCCTTGGCAGTCAAGATGTCCGCCTACGATATCGAGCGGGATATTCTCGCGGCGGACGCCTATATCGAGTCGCGCGACCAAGCGGGCAGGACGGCCCTGCTCGAGGCCGCCAGCCAAGGCGACGCCGATTCCTCGAAGATGCTCGTGGCCGCGGGAGCCGACATCATGGCGCGCGACGCCGACGGCGACTCGCCTCTCACCGTCGCGATCAAGAGCAGCCCGACGGTGCTGCAGTACCTCCTGACCCAGGCGGACATCAACCGCGCCGACCCCGAGGGAAGGACGCCGCTCCGCGTCATCGTCGAGACCAAGCCCGCTGCCGCGCCATCGCAGGGCACCGATCTCCTCGACCTCGCCGTGGCCACCGGCGCGAGGCTCGACGCCCGCGACCGCTTCTCGGCCACGAGCCTGCACGCCGCGCTTCGAGCCGGCGACAAGGAAACGGCCGGCCGACTCGCCAAGGCCGGAGCCGACGTGTTCGCCCGAGACAAGGACGGCGAGACTCCCGCTTCCCTCGCGATGGCCGCCGGAATCGACGCGCTCAAGGCCCTCGTGACGGCCAGCGGCATCGCGGCGAAGGACAAGCAGGGCAACGGCTGGCTCCAGTACGCCGCGCTGGCGGCCGACGCCGACGCGGCGACGTGGCTCCTCGCGGCGGGCGCGGACAGGACGGCGAAGAACATTTCGGGCGAGACCGCCTACGACGTCGCGGTGAAGCGAGGCAAGGCCGATCTGGCCGCGCTGCTGAAACCGGGGAATTGAGGGCTCGAACCGGGGTTTTGCCGAAGGCCTGAAGGAGCGTTTTAGGAATTGCCCTGGTATTCCGTCAGCTCCTTTAGTTCCTTGAGCTTCTGGATGGCTTTCTCCTGGATCTGCCTGACGCGCTCGCGCGTTATTCCCAGGAGCTTGCCGGTTTCCTCCAGGGTGCGGGGGCCCTCTCCGTTGAGGCCGTAGCGCAGTCGGATGATCGTGATCTCGCGCTGCGAGAGGTTCTTGAGCACGTCGCCCAATGTGTCCTGCAGGGTCATCGAGAAGACTTCCTCGAAGGGCTCCACTACGTTCTCGTCCTTGATGAGGTCCGAGAGGTGGGTGACGCTGTCCTCGTCCACGGTAGTGTCCAGGCTGGCCGTCTCCTGGGAAAGCTTCATGATCTCCTTGACCTTCTTGGCTTCCATGCCGAGCTTTTCGGCGAGCTCCTCGGGCCGAGGGTCGCGTCCCAGCTCCTGAGTGAGCTGTTTGGCGACGAAGTAGCATTTCTTGATCGTGTTGAGCATATGGATGGGGATGCGGATCACCCGCCCTTTGTCGGCGAGGCTCTTGATGATGGCCTGCCTGATCCACCATGTCCCATAGGTCGAGAAGCGGCATCCTCGCGTATAGTCGAAGCGTTCGACCGCCTCGATGAGGCCTATATTGCCCTCGTCTATGAGGTCGAGCAGGGACAGGCCCCGGTGCTGGTAGTTCTTGGCGATCGAGACGACGAGGCGCAAGTTGGACGAGATCATCCCGTTCTTGACCTCGATGAGCTCCTTCTGAACGGCCTCGCGCCCTGGCCCGCCGACCTCCAGCTCGGCGGTGCTCGCGCGCAAAGTCTGGATCCTCTCGCCGATCTCCATCTCGTCCTCGGCGCTGAGCAGCGGATAGCGGGAGATCTGCTTGAGATAGAGGGCCAGGGGATCGGTTTCCTTGGGGTGCTTGACCTTCTTCTTCTTGGACATCGGAAGGGCGAGGCTGGCTGACTTCTTCTTTTTCGGTTGAACGGCTTTCGGGGACGTCCCGTCAGTCATCGATCCCACCTTTCCGGCATGAGTAACAGATTAAGATTACTCAAAACCGATTCGACTTCCAATAAATTCTCCGATAATCCGAGGATATCGATACAGCTTTCTTCTCAGGATCGCGGCCTAATCGCGGGGAGCCGATGCGGGGTCCACCGCCGAGCCGTTCTTGAAGACGAGGAAATAGGCGGCCGGGACGCCCTGCTTCGCGTCCATCCCCACCTTGCCGATCTCCTGTCCGGCCGCTATGTGGTCGCCGGCTCGCACCGAAATGCTATCGTTGCCTCCATAAACATAGATGTAGCCTCTGGAAAGGACGAATACGACGTTTCCGTAGCCTCTGTAGGTCCCCGCCGAAGAGACTGTCCCCGCGGCTATCGCTTTCATCGACTCGCCCAGCTTCGAGCGGATGAGGACGCCATAGGCTTTTCCGTCCAGATAGAGGATTTCGCCGGAGCAGGGCCATGAAAGGCCCTTGCTCACGGCCTTGGAGGAGGTCTTAACGGCCTCGGGTATCGCCGGCGCGGGCGACGCCGTGTCGGCCGCGGGGGGCGGGCCCTGAGGCGGCTCAGGCGCCGGTTGAGCGGGATCGATGGATACGGGCGCCGCGGGCGCCGCAGGAGCCGCGGGCACTACCGCGGCGGCGGCCTTGCCGCCCGGCGGGATGGAAAGCGTATCGCCGGGCTTGATCACGGATGAGGCCTTCATTCTATTAGCCGAGCGCAGAGCATCCAGGCCGACACCGTAGGTCTTGGCGATGGAAAACAGGGTGTCGCCCTTGACTACCTTGTACTTCAGGGCTTCCGCCGGCGCCGAGCCCTTCGCGGCGTCGTCGCGAGGGATGAGGATTCTCATGCCGACCTTGAGCCTGGAAGGATCGTCTATGGAATTGGCCTTCGCAATGGCCTCCGCGGCGACCCCGTAGGTACGCGCGATCGAATACAGAGTCTCGCCCTTCCCTATGACGTGATACTGGGCCTGGGCGGCTGCCGCCCGCGGTAGCCAAGCGGCCAGCAGGAGAAGGAAGACGGCGGCTCGCATACCGCGCCGCCGATCCGGAAGGGAGAAGCTCATCCTTTCCGAGTATCGGAGAGAGGGAGGTAATTGTTTACGACTGTCCGCGGCGCGGGCCGAGGTCTTCCTCCGCTAGAGCGAGTATTGGACGAAAAACCTGAAATGCCCGCCGTCGAAATTCGTCGCCGACCCCAATGTGCCGTCGCCTTTCATTGGCTGCACGTAGTCGCCGAAATACTCGACGCCGTAGGAGAAGGGCGGCGGCAGGCGCAGGCCGACGTCGAGGGACCAGTGCAGCACGGAGACGTACTGCGGGAGGGATCCTGCGTCGGAGAGCTGATCGAGACGCTTGGAGACAGAAGCCTCGAGGAGGGCCAGGTCGCCGAGGCGGAATTGCGCGTCGAGCCCCGCGTTGAGGACATTCCAGAGCGGCGAATCCGAGGTCGGATACGGCAGCTCGTAGCTCAGGGACAGCAGCCAGTCGGCGCGGCGGAATCGCTCCGTCGACGCGCCGTGCTCGTAGACGCCTCCCAGGCCCAGCTCCACCGCGCCGGCCTTCGGAAAGGAAGCGCCGTCTACGCGCCGCAGCCAATCCCACCTATACCCGGCGAAATAGAGACTCTTGCCCCATACCCCGAAGTCGAAGGACTGAGTGAAGGCGACCTCGTCGCCTCCCGCCTCGCCGGGCTCGAGATCCGTGTCGGAGAGCTTCGCCTGGCTCCGTACCCAGACTCCTCCGCTGCCGAAGGCGAAGGCGCCCTCGAGATTGGCGTCCGCGTCCAAGGGCGAACCCGTCAGCGCACCTTCGCTGCCTCCCAGCTTGAAGGGAAGGTACCCGCGCAGGGATACGTATTCCCGCGGCTCGTGGTACAAAGCCCAGCGAAGGGCCTGCGCCCGCGCCGCGCGGCGAACGGCGGGGTCGCGAATCTCGCGGTCCACCGTCTTGTAGGCCGCGGCGAGGGATGCGTCCGCGGTGTCGAGGCGGCGCCTCGCGAAATCCAGCTTGTCGCCGGCGAATCCGCCATTGCCCCTGGGCAGCGCGGCTTGAGCGCGATCGAGCGCGGCCCCGGAATCGGAAAGGCCGCTACGCTGAGTCGAGATGCGGTCGCGCAGCGGCGAGAGCCGCTCCTCGCCGTAGGCGCTCACGTCGCCCAGAACGGGGGCGATCTCGTCGAGCAGGGCTTGGGCTTGATCGGCCGCAGCGATGGCTGCGTCGGCGACGCCGATCGCCGCGGCGCCGGATTCGTCTTCGGCCAAGGCCGCCTCGGCCTTCTTGACCCGCTCGACGCCGGCCGAGGCATCCGCGATCGTGGACGCGAGGATCTTCTTGAGCTCCGGAGCCGTGCGCTTCCCCTTGGTGGAGAAGATGCCGGGATCGGCCACGGGGTCGATCAGCTCGAGGGCGACGTGGCAGGCGTCGATCGCCATGCCGTATCGGTCGAGGGCGGCGCCGAGGTCGGCCTCGGCGGCGGCGGCGCTCGCGCGCCTCGCGTCGGCCTCGTCCGACCCGGCCTCGGCCCTGTCGAGTATGCCCACGGCGGCGGCCATGTAGGGGCCGCGCTCGACGATGCGCACGGACTCGTCGTCGATTACGAGACGGACGATGGTCTTATAGCCCGAGGCAAGCTTCGATGAGGCGAGGACCTGTATCGAAAGGGAGAGCGGAGGCGAGGCGGTGAAGACTTCGGCGAAGAGCCGATCCTTTCCGAGGCCGGCGAAGAGGCCGCGCAGGGCGGCTCCGCGCGCCTTTTCCTCGGCCTCCTGCGAGTTCGAGCCCAGGGCGGACGCGACCGAGACATAGTTCGAGCCTTCGGCGCGGAAGCCTTCCGCGACCGGGGCGTCGGCCGCGGACACGGCCGCTCCCGGCGCCGCGGCCACGGCGACCGCGAGTAGGGCCCCGAGGCGCGCGCGCGCCGTCATCCGCCGGCTTCGGGGGCCGCGGCGTAGAGCCAGCGCCCCGCGTCGTCGATGAGCTTCGAGAGGATCACGATGTGGACTTCGCTTTTGGAGCCTTCGACCTCCTTGCTCCACCTCGCGCTCGTATACCGCTTTCGGAGCCGCTGGCGCGACTCCTCGGCCTTCGCGGAAAGCGCTTCCCTCTCGGCCTCCTCCTTCGCGGTGGCCGCGCCGACCGAGCCGAGCAGGTAGGCGGACACGAGACAGAGGATCGGATCGCGGGCCGAGGTTCCCTCCTCGAGGTAGGGCAGGGCCTCGGCGAAGCGCTTCTGGAGGACGAGGCTGAAGCCGTAGTCGAAGCGCAGCCAGGCCAGGGACTCGACATCCTTGGAATCGAGGTAGAGGCGGAGGAAAGCCTCGGCGTCCTCGGTCCTGTTTCGCAGAAGCCGGGTGACGCCGAAGAGAAGGGCGTTCTTGCGCAGGAGGTCGGGCCTCTTGGACGAAAGCTCGGACTCGAGGCGTTCGATGCCCGCGACGTCGGATTGGAGGAGATAGGCGTTGACGAGGAGGCGCACTCGGCCCGAGCGGAACCTGGACTTCGGGAACATGAGGCTTACGAGATGAGCGGAAAGCTCGCTCCAATCCTCCTTTTCGACGAGGAGGAAGGTCTTCCTGTTGATCACGAAGAAGGCGTTGAGGCCGAATATCAATGCGATGAAGACTAGGGCGAGATACCAGTTGCCCTTCCAGAAGGCCGCCCACGAGCCGGGGCCGAGGAGGAAAATGGGGAGGAAGAAGACAAAAAGGAAAGAAGTCAGTATAACGACGTTGAAAAGTATGAAAATTGTCCTAAATTTCATCCAACGTCGCTCCTATAATAGAAGGGATAGAATAGGGAGGCCCCGCGAAACCATGGACGAGCTTATCGTTGAGGTAATACGGGGTCAATGGGTGGGCCATGAACAACATTTCGCTTAAGGACCTGAAGCCTAAGCAGTTCTTCTCCAAGCCCCTTTTCATGGACGAGGGCTTCGTCCTGCTCGCCCCGGAGACGCCCGTCGACGAAGGGCTGGTCAAGCGTCTGACCCAGTGGGAATTCCGCGAGATGAGGACCGAAGGCGTGCCGCTCGAGGAAGCGGCCGCGGAGGATTCGCCCGAGAGCCAGGGCGAATCCGCGGCCGCCGCAGCCACGCTCCCCGACGGCGCTGGCGACAAGGAACGGGTCGAGCGAATCCTCGCCTTCTATACCGATTTCGCCACCTATATGGAATCCTTGTATACCCGCTTCGTCACCAAGACCGAGCTCGACTACAAGGAGCTCAGCGAGCGGATGAAAGGCCTGTGCCAAGTCATCGGCGAGAACAAGCGATTCCTGCTCAGGGCCCAATCGCTCGCCCCTCAGCACAAGAACTACCTCGTTTCCCACGCGGTCCGCACTTCGGTCTATTCGATCGTGCTCGGGACGACGATCAAGCTGCCCCAGTTCAAGCTCATCGAGCTGGGCACCGCCGCGGCCCTCCACGAGATCGGCATGGTGCGCCTTCCCCCGCAGCTGTACATGGCCGGCCGCCTTCTGTCGCCCCAGGAGAAGAAGTCCATAACCGCCCATCCCGTACTCGGCTACAACCTGCTGAAGGAGCGCCAGGTACCCCTCGCGGTCTGCCTAGCGGCCCTCGAGCACCACGAGCGCGTGAACGGCTCGGGCTATCCTCGCGGCCTCACCGGGGAGAAGATCTCCCTCTACTCGAAGATAATCATGGTCGCCTGCTCCTACGACGCGGTCACCGCCAACCGCCCCTACAAGGAGGCCAAGGACGGCTATTCCGGCATGGTCGATATCCTCAAGAATGAAGGCAAGCAATACGACGACATCGTCATCAGGGCCCTGGTCTACAGCCTTTCGATCTACCCGATCGGGACCCACGTCATGCTGACCAGCGGGAAGAGCGCCGTCGTCGTCGACGTGAACCCCGACAACCCGCGCTATCCGGTCGTCCAAATCCTCGGCTCCCGGAGCCCGGACGGCAAGGACTTGGTGATCCGCACGAGCGAGACGAGCGTCCGCGTCCTCCGACCCCTCGACAAGAACGAGATCGAGAAGGCCACTTCCTCCTGAGCGTCGATTCTGGTTAGAATCCTCCCGTGCTCACGATCCCAAGGAGATGAGAATGGACTTTTCGCCCCTCCAGACCGCCCGCTTCGCCTATTCGCCCAAGCTGCCCGCCATCCTCCGAGGCAGCATAGAAAAAGTCATCGCGGTAAAAGGCTCCGCCGCCGAGCCCTCCGAGGACAGGGACCGCCTCAGGGCGACCTTCCCCCGCACCTACGGCCTGCCATCGGTCACCCTGTCCGCAGGCGACAATCCGGGCATCCGCAGGGCGATGAGGATCGGCGTCATCCTCTCGGGCGGGCCCGCTCCCGGCGGCCACAACGTGATCGCCGGCATCTTCGACGGCCTCAGGGCGGCCAATCCCGCTTCGTCCCTCTACGGCTTCCGCGGAGGCCCCGGAGGCCTCGTCGACGACAACTGCATGGACATCGGCGGCGAGCTCGTGGACCGCTACCGCAACACGGGCGGCTTCGACCTCATCGGCTCGGGCCGCACGAAGATCGAGACCCCCGAGCAGTTCGAGAAGGCCCTCGAGACCGCCAAGCGCCGCAAGCTCGACGCGGTCGTGATAGTCGGCGGGGACGACTCCAATACCAACGCGGCCCTCCTCGCGGAATTCTTCGCGGCCAAGGGCGAGCCCATCGTAGTGGTCGGCGTGCCCAAGACCATCGACGGCGATCTCAAGAACGACGTCATCGAGACATCCTTCGGCTTCGACACGGCGACCAAGGTCTACTCCGAGCTGATCGGCAACATCTGCCGCGACGCAGCCTCCAGCCGGAAGTATTGGCATTTCATCAAGTTGATGGGACGCTCGGCTTCGCACATCGCCCTCGAGTGCGCTTTCCAGACCCGACCCAACGTCTGCCTGATCTCCGAGGAGATCGAGGCCCGGCGGATGAGCCTGGGCCAGATCGTGGACCTGGTTGTGAATTCGGTGACGATCCGAGCCGAGAAGGGCGAGAATTTCGGCGTCGTCCTCATTCCCGAGGGTCTCATCGAGTTCGTCCCCGAGGTGAAGTTCCTCATCGGCGAGATCAACGACATCCTCGCCGCGACCGAATTCGAGTTCAAGGCGCTGACGAGCTTCGTCGACCACAAGGCCTTCATCCTCGAGCGCCTCACCGAGCCCTCGGCCGCCCTGTTCGAGAGCCTGCCTCGAGGCATCCAGGAACAGCTGCTCTGGGACCGCGACCCCCACGGCAACGTCCAGGTGTCGCGCATCGAGACCGAGAAGCTCCTGATCGAGATGACCCGAGCGAGGCTTCAGGCCCTCTCGGCCTCCGGCGCCTACCGAGGCAAGTTCGATTACCAGGCCCATTTCTTCGGCTACGAGGGCAGGTGCGGCTTCCCCTCCAACTTCGACGCCGACTACTGCTACTCCCTCGGCTACACCGCCTTCGCCATCGCCGCCTCGGGCCTGACCGGCTACCTGTCCTCGGTGCGCAACCTAACCGCCCCCGCCGACCGATGGATCGCCGGCGGCGTGCCCCTGGTCTCGATGATGAACGTGGAGCGCCGACACGGCTCCGACAAGCCCGTCATAAAGAAGGCGCTGGTCGAGCTCGACGGCGCTCCGTTCAAGGAATTCGCGTCCAGGCGCGGGGCCTGGGCCGAAAGCTCGAATTACAGGCTCCCCGGCGGCATCCAATACTTCGGGCCGCCCGAGCTTACCGACGGGCCGACGCATACCCTGCTGCTCGAGCGCGGCTCCCCGCAATAGCAAGCGCGAACATGCTCGAAGGAATCAGGCGCTTCTTCCGCCGCCGCAGGCCGGCACCCGAGCCGGGCTCCCTCGTCGAGGAGCTGTGGATGGGCGAGATGTCCGGGCCCGATAAGGGACGATTCCTGGAGATCGAAGGGGAAGGCTATTCCGCCCGCTACGCGAAGGCTCAGGCGGGAGCGTCGAGTCTCGAGCTGGAGCTGGAGAGGCCCGATCTCTTCGCCTGGACCGAAGCCCCTCTCTATCGCCATTCCGACTTCGCCGTCGAAGGCGAGTTCGCCGCGGCCTCGGGCCTCCCCCACTCCGCCTGCGGCTTCCTGTTCCGATACCAGGACGAAGCCAATTTCTACTCGGTCCTCGTCTCCAACCGGGGCTTCTTCCGCCTCGACGTCGTCTTCAACGGAAGCCCGCGGCCGCTCGTGGCATGGACGGAGCTCCCCCCGCGGCTCTCGCCCGCCGACTCGGCGTCGCCCGGGGACGGCGAAGGATTCTCGCTGCGCGTCATCGCGCGGGGCGGCCATTTCACGATCGTCGTCGACGACGAGTGGGTCGCGGAGGCGGCCGACGAAAGCTTCGACAGAGGACATATCGCCTTCGCGGCCCAGAACTACGGCGAAGGCGGGGGAACCCGCTTCTCCCTCTTCTCCTGCATGGTCGACTCGAGGCCGGTCGAAGTGGAGACCTGGTACTACCGCTGGAACTACTACATCGTGCCCGACGCGGATGCCAGGCGGCGCCTCGCCGATACCCTCTTTGCGATGGGAGAAAGCCTGGCCGCGGCGGTCCAGCTTCGCAAGATCGAGAAGCGCAGGCCCTTGGACGCCGACGAGCTCTTCCTTAAGGCCGAGACCGCGCTGCGCCTCGGGCTCCAGGACGAGGCCGAATCGGCCCTCGGCGCATGCCTCGCCCTGGCCCCGGAGCGGACCGACGCCGCCGAGGAAAAGGCCAACCTGCTCTACCTGCGCGGCCGCTATCTCGAGCTGCGCGACGAGCTCGGGCGGCTCCTGCCGACCAGGCGGGACAACTCGCGCCTCCTCTGCCTATCCGGCCACGCCCGCTTCGGCCTCGGGGACTTCGAGGGGGCGGCCGCCGAATACCGCGCCGCCGCCGAGATCGAACCGCGGCAGCCCCTCTTCCGCATGAACGAGGCGAGAGCATGGGACCAGTCCGGCAGGAAGGCGGCCGCAGCCGAGGCCTATCTCGCGGCGGCCAGGCTCTTTTCCTCCCAGGAAGCCGACGACGACCTGGCCCTGGCCCTGGGACGCCTCGTCGCGCTCAAGGCCAAGAGCTCGGAAGTCAAGGAAATAAAGGCCAAGGCGCTCTACCGGGCGGGCAGGAAGGACGAGGCTGCCAAGCTCCTGACTGAGCTCATCGCGAAGGGAAGCGTGGACTCGGGCAGCCACTACACCCTCGGCCTGATATTCGCCGAGAAAGGCAGAGGCGAAGAGGCCCTCGAGCGCTTCGAGAAGGCCCTTTCCCTCGAGCCCGATTTCCCCCTCTATGCCTTCCGCTACGCCGAGAGGCTCTTCCTCCTCGGGCGCCCCGAGGCCGAGACCAGCGCCGCCGTCGAGCGCGCCCTGGAGCTGGCGCCCCGCGACGGATGGACCCTCAACCTGGCGGGACAGGAGGCCCTGTCGCGCGGCGACCTCGCCCGCGCCCGCGAGTGCCTCGAGGCGGCCCGCCGGGCGCTACCCGAGGCGAGGGAGCCCGCGATCAACCTAGCGGACCTCGAATCGAGGGAGGGGAGGACGGACGCCGCCCTCGCCGCCCTCGCCGCCTTCGGCGGGGACGCCGCCTGCCGCAACCAGGCGGGGAACGCGCTGGCGCGGGCGGCCGAATCCGCGGCCTCCCGCGAGCTGGCGGCGGAGCGCCTGGAGGAAGCCGCGCGCGAGTACAACCGCGCCGCGGCGCTCGAGCCCGGGTCCGCCGAGTACCAGGCGAATCTCGCCGCGGTCTACATGGAGCTCGAGCGCTACTCCGAGGCCGAAGAGCGGATCAGGAAAGCCCTCGACCTTGGATCGGGCCCGAGGGGTCTCCTCCTTGCGGGCAACCTCGCGCGCATCTACGGCGACTTCCCGCGCGCCGAGGCGGCCTATAGGCTCGGCCTCGAGGTCGTCCCGGAGGATCCCGACCTCCTCGCCGCCCTGGGACGATGCTACCTCTCGCTCCGCAATTATCCCAAGGCCAGGGCCCTCGCGGAGCGCCTCGCGAAGGCATCCCCCGAGCGCTCGACACGCCTCTCCTCGGAGATCGAGGATGCGACGACCGAAGGACTCTCCTGCTCTCAGTGCGGGAGGACTTGGCGCGTGCCTCGCGAGCTCCCCCCCCAGAGCGCCGCGAGCGTGCGGGCCATGCCGCCGGACGATTCTCCGGCGGGCGCCTGCCCGCGCTGCGGCAGGGTCTTCTGCATAGCCTGCCGCAAGGCCCAGCTCGCGGACAGCCGCTTCACCTGCCCCGACTGCGGCGAGGCGCTCAAGCTCTCGGACAACAGACTGCGCTATCTCGTACGCGAGAGCATCCGCCGCGAACGGGCGGGATAGGGCAGTATTGTTTTTTTATCCCGGAAGCGCTATTATTCCGCGGAATTCCCATAGCCCTTTATTAGGAAGAGCCTCGTGAAACACCTTCCCATGCTCGTATTCCTCTCGGTCGTAACCCTCGCGGCGGCGCCGGCCTCGGGCCAGGAGATCGTCACCGCGGCCCAATACTTCAACCTCGTCGCCGACCGCTACGCCCAGGTCGACGACTACGAGGGAAAGATCAGCATCGCCACGGGCAAGGACGGCAAGGACGTCATGAAAGGCGACATCATCTTCAAATCGCCTTCGCTCCTCCGCGTCGATTTCACCAGCCCCCCCGACCAAGTCATCTCCTTCGACGGGCAGACGCTCACCGTCTACATACCCGGCTACAACGCCATCCTCTCCCAGTCGTCCGCCGACAAGCCCGGCGCGGGAACCGCCACCCTGGCGACGCGCGAAGGCCTCAAGATGCTGAGGCGCAACTACTCCGTGGCCTTCGAGTCGAGCCCTTCCCCCCTCCCCCTCGACGGCGGCGCCCCGGGCGAGCAGGCCGTGCGGCTCGTACTCGCCCGCACGTCGGCCGCGGAGGGGTTCACGACCCTCAAGCTCTATATCAGCCCCGACACGAAGCTCATCCGGAGGATCGAGGGCTGGACGATCTCGGGCGACAAGCTGACCTTCGATTTCACCGGCGTAAAGACCAACGTGGGGATTCCGGCGGCTCGCTTCGTCTACGACTCTCCCGCGTCGGCCAACGTCTACAATAATTTCCTCTTCAATTCCGACAATTGACGGAAAGGAACGCGACGCCATGACCCCTATCGGCGAACAGCTCCGCGCGGCGCGCGAGCGCAAAGGCCTGACCCTCGATCGCGTGGCCGACGAGACCAATATCGCGAAGCGCTACCTCGCGGGCCTCGAAGCCGAGGATTTCTCCGTCTTCCCGGGCGACCCCTACGTCATCGGCTTCCTCCGCAACTACGCCGATTATCTCGGCCTGTCTTCCGACGAATTCGTGAACACCTACAAGAACATGAAGATTCAAGAGCAGCCGATGCCCATCCAGGAGCTCATCCCCAGGCGCGGCCCCTCGCCTCTGACGCTCATCGCCTCGATAGGCGGCGCCGTGATCGTCGTCGCGATCGTCCTCGTCGCGACCCTCGGCGGCCGAGGCAGGGCGGGCTCCGAGGCTTCGGCCTCGCGCCGCGCGCCGGTAGAGTACCGCGTCGCTGGCAGCGCCTTCGAGAAGCGCCTCTACGTCGGCGACTCCCTCCTGGTGGCCTACGGCAACACCGAGTACAAGATTCTCGTGTCGCGCATCGACGACGCCGTCACGCTGGAGACGCCGGTGGGCGCCTCGCGCCTCATGCTCGGCGAGGAAGGGACCCTGGACCTCGACCGCAACAACCAGCCCGAGATCAAGCTCCTCGTGAGCGACCTCTCCAAGAAGGACCCTTCCAAAGGAGCCGTCCTCAGGCTCGAATACAGCTCGACCGACGCCGCCCTGATGGCCGCGGCTCAGGCTCCCCTTTCCGAGGACTCGGGCGACCAAGCATCAGGCTCGGCTGCCGCGGGCTCGACTGCGGCCCCCGCGGGCGCTGGATCCGCGCCCTCCGCGCAGGCGGCCTCAGGCGCGGCGAGCGCGCTATCGGCCCCCTCGGGCAAACCTGTCATCCTCTTCGAGTCCGGGAAGACCCCCTACCCCTTCGTCGTCTCCGTGACCTTCCGGAGCTCGTGCATGTTCCGCTACGAAGCCGACAAGAAGGACCGCGACGAGCGCTACTACCGGAAGGGCGATACGGTCACCGTCAATGCCCAGAACAGCCTTCGAATCTGGGCCTCGAACGCCCAGGCGGTCAAACTCACCGTCCAAGCCTCCGGAGGCAAGAGCGCCGACCTCGACTTGGGCGGGGCGGGCGAGGTCGCCGTCAAGCGCATCGCCTGGGCCCAAAGCGACTCGGGCGGCTGGGCGCTCGGCGCCTCCGACGTGGACTGACGGGAGCCATGCGATTCTGGATAGACCGGCACGGCTGCGCTAAGAACGACGTAGACGCCGAGGAGATCGCCGCGCGCCTCGACGCGGCCGGCCACGAATTCGCCGACGGGCCCGAGGGCGCCGACCTCGTCATCGTCAATACCTGCGGCTTCATCGAGGACGCCAAGAAGGAGTCCATCGGGGCCGTCGTCGCCCTGAAGGCGGCCTACCCCGGGAAGCGCGTCCTCGTCGCCGGCTGCCTGTCCCAGCGCTACGCGGCGGACCTGGCCGCCGGCCTGCCCGAGGCCGACGGCATCGTCGGCAACGCCGATCTCGGCGCGGTGCTCGAGGCGGCCGAGGCCACGCTTGCTGGCGAGCGGCCCGTCCTCGTGCCCGAGGCCGCTCCGTCCATCGGGACCGTCCGGCGCGCCAGGCGCTTCGACTTTCCCGGGTCCGCGCACGTCAAGGCCACCGAGGGCTGCTCCAATTTCTGCTCCTTCTGCGCCATTCCCCTCATCCGCGGCGCCCTGCGATCGCGTCCGCAGGACGAGGTCCTCGCGGAATGCCTCGACCTCGTCGCCCAAGGAGTCCGCGAGCTCGTCCTCATCGGCCAGGACCTGGGCTCCTACGGGCGGGACGCGCAAACCGCCGGAGTCTCCAGCCTCCCCGAGCTCCTCGCCGCGCTCTCGGCGGCCGACGGCGATTTCAGGGTACGCACTCTTTACATCCACCCGGACAACTTCCCCGAGGCCATGCTGGGCGTGATGGCGGCCGATCCCCGCCTCGTCCCCTATTTCGACCTGCCCTTCCAGCACGCCTCCCGGCATATCCTCAAGGCTATGAACCGCCGCGGCGACTCAGGCCGCTACCTCGAGCTCCTGGGGCGGATACGGGACGCCCTGCCCGACGCGGCGATACGCACCACCTTCCTCGTAGGCTTTCCCGGCGAGACCGACGAGGACTTCGCCGAGCTTCGCGATTTCCAGGAGAAGGCGCGGCTCGACTGGGTCGGGAGCTTCGCCTACTCGCGCGAGGAAGGCACGGCGGCCTACGGCATGCCCGCCCGCGTGCCCAAGAAGGTGGTAGCCGCGCGCCGCCGGGCCCTCGAGGAGGCCCAGGAGGGCATAACGCGCGAGCGGCTCGGGCGGTTCGTGGGGCGCGAGGTCGACGTCCTCGTCGAGGAGAAGGTGGCGCGCGCCGCCGACGGCGACGAGGAACTCTCGCTGGGCCGGGCCTGGAACCAAGCTCCCGACGTGGACGGGCTCACCGTCCTTCGCGGCAGCCACGAGCCGGGCTCGGTCCTGCGGGCCCGCGTCCTCGCGGTGAACGGAGTCGACTTCGACGCGATCGGCGTCGCGGGCGCGCGCTGATGGACGGGAATCTCCCCCCTTACCTATCCGCCCTCAACCCCGAGCAGCTCGCCGCGGTGAGGCACGAGGGGGGCAGCCTCCTCATCCTCGCCGGCGCGGGCTCGGGCAAGACCAGGGTGATCACTACCAAGATCGCCTATCTCGTGCGCGAGCGCGGCGTCGAGCCCGAGTCCATCCTCGCGGTGACCTTCACGAACAAGGCCGCCCGCGAGATGCGCGACCGGGCGACAACCATCGAAACCTCCTGCTCGCGCGCGGTCATGCGCACCTTCCACTCCTTCGGCGCATGGTTCCTCCGCCGCAATTCGCCCGCGGCCGGCCTCGACTCCAACTTCACCATCTACGACGACGACGACCAGACCACGTTGCTCCACGGCGCGATGCCCCAGAGCTCGCGGAGCGAGTGCTCGCGCATGATCCAGGCCATCTCGCGCGCCAAGGACCTGGGCCTCGAGCCCGATTCCCCCGACCTCTCCGCTGCCTTCGCCGACCCGGGAATGCGCAGGGTCTACGCCCTTTACGAGGACAGGCTCCGCAGGACGGGCAACGTCGATTTCGGAGACCTCATCAGGCTCCCTACGCGCCTCCTGCGCGAGGACGAGGCCGTCCGGAAGCGCACGCGCCAGCGCTTCCGCGTCATACTCGTCGACGAGTACCAGGACTCCAATGTCGCCCAGTTCGACCTGCTCCGCCTCTTGGCGGGGCGCGGCGAGCCTTCGGGCGAACCCTTGGCGAGGCCCATGGGCCCTCCGAGCCTCGCCGGCTCGGCCGGCGCCTATCTCTGCGTCGTCGGCGACGACGACCAGTCGATCTACCGCTTCCGAGGCGCCGAGGTGCGCAACATCCTCCGCTTCCCCGAGATCTTCCCCGGCACCGAGATAATCAGGCTGGAGAGGAACTACCGCTCCTACCAGAGCATACTCGACGTGGCGGGCAACGTGGTGTCGCGCAACGCGGGCAGGCTCGGCAAGACTCTGACCGCCGAGCGTCCCGGCGGGGACAAGCCGGCGCTCTACCTCCTCGAGGACCAGGACGCCGAGGTGGCCTTCTGCGTCAAGGTCTGCAAAGACCGCGCGAAGGGCGGAGGTAGATGGAGCGACGTCGCCATCCTCTACCGCACGAACGCCCAGTCCCTCGGCTTCGAGAAGGAGTTCCCGCGCCTGGGCATCCCCTACCGCATAGTCGGCGCCTCGCGCTTCTACGACCGCGAGGAAGTCAAGGACGCCCTCGCCTACCTGGCCGTCGTCTGCAACCCGCGCGACGAGGTCTCCTTCAAGCGGGTCGTCAACAAGCCCTCGCGCGGCGTCGGCGAGACGAGCGTCGACATCCTCCTCGACGCGGCCGAATCCTCGGGCGCGGACCTCCTGACCGCCTCTTCCGAGGCCGGCGAGTCGCTCAAGGGCAAGGCGCGCTCGGGGCTCAAGGATTTCCTCGCCCTGATCGCCGGTCTCAAGGCCGCTCTTGGCGCGGCTCCGGCCGACGGCGAGAACCTCTCCGCCATCGTGGAGCGCCTGATACGGAGCTCGGGCCTGGCCGAGTACCATCGGAGCCAGGACGAGGTCGCGGGCACGCAGAAGGTCGCGAACCTCGACGAGCTCGTGAACGCCGCCTCGCTCTATCCGCGATCGCCGGAGGGCCTCTCCGACTTCCTCGAGACCATCGAGCTCGACCGGAGCCTGTCCTCGGAGGAGTCGGCCGCGGCGGACGCCGTGACCCTCATCACGATGCACAACACCAAGGGCCTCGAGTTCCCCGTAGTCATCGCGACCGGGCTCGAGCAGGGGCTCTTTCCCCGCGACGACGAGGAGGGCGAGGAGCTCGAGGAACAGAGGCGGCTGTTCTACGTCGCGATCACCCGGGCCAAGGACGAACTCTACCTGAGCTCCTGCCACTGGCGGAGGCTCCACGGCCGCCTGTACGAAACAGCCCCTTCCCGCTTCCTCTCGGAGCTGGACGCCTCCCTCATCCGGACGCTGGGACGCAGGGAGACGCGGCTCGGCGGCGCCTTCGCGGGCGCCGGGTACGGGGCGGGGCCTCGGGCCTCCGCCTCGCGCACCGACGAAAGCGGGCCGTGGCGCGCAGGCCTCGCGGTCTACCACGACGACTACGGCTCGGGCGTCGTGCTCAAGGTGAGCCCGACCCCGAGCTCCGGTCCCCTCGTCGTCGTCCGCTTCGAGACGGGCAGGCAGGCGCAGTTCTTCCCCAAGTTCACGACCAAGCTCGAAGCGCAGGAAGTCTGAGGATGGCCGAAGAGAACGTTGCGCGAAACCGGCTGCGGCGCCTCCCCCCGATACGGCGCGCCAGGCTATGGAGACTCTACGCCGAGGACGGCAGGCGCTTCCTGGACTTCTGGATGGACGGCGGGCGCTCACTCCTCGGGGCGAAGGGCAGGGGCATCGGCACGACGGCGAAGGCCGTCATCGACACGGGCCTGACGAGGCCCCTTCCCTCGATCCGCGAGGCCAGCCTCGAGAAGGACCTCCTCAGGCGATACCCCGGCTACGCCGCGGCCTGCTTCTACCGCGACGAGGATCGCGCCGTCGCGGCGGCGGCGGCCTTCCTCGATCCCGGCGAGGAACTACGGACGCTGGAGCCCTTCGCCGCGTTTCTCGGCGCCGTCGAGTCCCGGGGCGGCGGCACGGCTCTGCCGCGCGTAGCCATGCCACGACTGCCCTGCCCCGCGGCATTGGCCCCGGCCGTCCTCCTCTTCAGGGAAGCCGAGACGGCTCAAAGCGCCGAAGTCGATATCGTGCCGCCCCTCGCCCTGGCTTGCGCCCACCGCTCTTTAAGCGAGTTCGATCGCTTCGCCGAGGATTATACGGAAGAGCTTTGGAAGAGAACCGACCGCCGCCTCGCAGCCTATTTCGAGCGCCACGGACCCTGCCTCTACCCTCGCCTCGCCGCGACGGCTCCGGCGGGCGTGGTGCCCGACTACGACAGGTTCTTCGACGCGGCCCTCGGCGCGGGAGTCCTCCTATCGCCGGCTCCCGAGATGCCTTCATTGATCCCCGGAGACTTCGACGACGGCGAGCTCGCGCGCCTGGCGAAAGCCTTGGAAGCCCTCTGACAAGATGACAGCGACCGCTTCGAGGAGTCAGTTCGCCGGCGCTCCCGAGTCGAAGGCGACGCCGCCGAGCTCGTAGGCCGACTCGTCCACGGAGGCTCGGGCCTTGGCGGCCTCGGCCTTCCCCCTCGCGATTTCGTCGAAGGAGTAGGATCCGTCGGCCAGAGGCTCCGCGCCCGACCAGGCGGCGAGCTCGGCTAGGGCCTTCGCGGCGGCTCGGCCGTCCTTGGGCCTGGCCGCGTTGTCGCGTACGGGGACGGACTCGGGCCTGACCGGAATGGGCGAGTCGAGGACCGTGCGATAGGCCACCTTGCGCAGGTTCTCCTTGCGCGCGCGCTCGTTGCGGGCGGCGAGGCGGCGCGCGCGGATCGCGGGCACCGCGTAGAAGAAGAAGGAGAAGGCGAGGGGCACGACTCCGAGGGCGATGCCCAGGAGGGCGGCCGGGTGCGCTATACCGGCGAAGCGCGCGGCGAGGTAGGTCGTGAAGACGTAGAGGTAATCGAAGCCGCTGATGCGGCCGTGATGGAGCAGTATCTCCATGGCCGGCACCGAGAGCGAGCCGTAGAGGAAATATGAGCCGAAGAGCAAATTGACCGCGTTGAAGACGCAGAACGTCGCGTTGGCCTTCTTGTCGTTGGAGGAGAAGGAAGCGACGCGACGCATGGGGACGGAAGAGCCGAACGTGCGGTCCGCCTTGTCCTTCCCCCGGAGGAGTGATGGAAAGAAGTAGTAGATGCTGCCGCCGTCGGTGACCTCGGGGCTGCCCTCGAACTCGTAGAGGAAACGGTTGATTCTCTCCTCGGCCTGGAGGGGGCCGAGGCCCGTGAGGGCCATGAACTCGGGCATGGTGACTATGCCCTTGTTCGCCTGGGCGAAGGCGACGAAGGCCTTTTTCTCGACCGTATCCCAGCCGGCGTCGGGATCGCCGTCGCCGAAGACGAAGGAATAGATGGCTTTGTAGAGCGGCCGGCGCTCGCGCCTCCGGCCCGTACGGGCCGCGCGCTGCTCGGGCGTCAAGAAGAGCTCGGAGTAAAACCAGATCCGGAAGATCGTACTGAGCAGCTGCCCGGTTATGAACATCCCGCCGAGGCCGCCGCCGCGGCTGCTCGAGCGGCTGTCCCTCGAGTTCCCCGAGGCGGACACCGCCACCGAGGCCAGGAGGGCGAGGACGGCGAGGGCTATGAAGAAGACGAAATACCCGACGAGCATGACGACGATCCAGATCTTGAAGGCGAAGGCCGCTACCTTGGCGGCCGCCTTACGGAAGACCTTCCAGGCCCGAGCGGCGGAAGGCCCCAGGCCCCGATAGCGGCTGCGCATGCCAGAGGGGAAGGAGTAGAGGATCTCCCCCGACTCGGTGACGCGGAGCCTCGCGCCGTACTCGTCCGACACGGCCTTCACCTCGGCCTCGACCTGGGCCTTGGGCAGGCCCGTGAGTGCTATTAGGTCGGCGGTCGTGGCCTCGCCCTTGCGACGCTTAAAGACATCGACGAGCCTGTCGCGGACCTTGGCCTCGTCGTAATCGTAGACTTTCTTCTCCATGGCGCTCATCTTTCCTCCGATAACCGACACGCGCTCAGGTTAGTGAAAGACGGCTCTTTGTTCAACGGATCGACGCCCGGCGATCGGGCAAGAGCTCCAGGGCCCTCTCGTAGAGCTTGGCGTACTCGGCGGCCGAGTGGTCCCAGGAGAAACGGCGCTCCATCGCCCGAGCGCGCATGGCCTCGATGTCCTTGCGCTTGTTGTACCACGCCCAGACCGCCCAGCCTACGGTGTCGTAGATCGCTCTCGGAGTGAGGTTGTCGAACATGAAGCCCGTGCCGGCCCCCGTCTCCTGGTTGTAGTTCTCGACCGTATCGGAGAGGCCCCCCGTCCTGTGGACGATCGGCAGAGTCCCATAGCGCAGACTGTACATCTGATTGAGACCGCAGGGCTCGTAGCGGCTCGGCATGAGGAAGAAGTCCGAGCCCGCCTCGACCAGATGGGCCAGTCTCTCGTCGAAGCCGATCTTCGCCCTGAAATTGGGCAGCCGGCCCGAAAGGGACTTGAGCTCGTCCTCGCACCACTTCTCGCCCGAGCCCACGACGACGAACTGGAGGTCCATATCGGAGCAGATACGGTAGGCGCTCCCGTACAGAGGGCCGAAGAGCTCGCCGACCCCCTTCATGTCGGCCAGGCGCGTCACCATGCCCACGAGAGGCTTGTCGCCGGCGACGGGAAGCCCAAACTCCTTCTGGAGGGCGGCCTTGCACTTGTCCTTGCCCCCCATCTTGGAAGAGGAATAGCGCGCGGGGATGCGGTGGTCCGTCTCGGGGTCCCACTCGTCGAGATCCACGCCGTTCAGGATGCCTACGAGGTCGGAGGAGCGGAAGCGCAGGAGGCCGTCGAGGCCGAATCCGAAATCGGGGGTCTGGATCTCGCGCGAATAGCTCGGCGACACGGTGCTGAGGCAATCGGCGCAGCGGATGCCAGCCTTGAGGAGGTTGACTTTGTCGTAGAATTCGAAGCCGGCATTGTGGAACAGGTTCCAATCCAGGCCGAAGGACAGGAAGGTCTCTTTCGGGTAGACGCCCTGGTAGCCGAGATTGTGGATCGTCAGGGCGGAGGCGGTCTTCGCGAATTCGCCGAGCAGTCCGTCGCGGCTCAGGTACACCGGGACGAGGGAAGTCGGCCAATCGTGGGCGTGCATGATGTCCGGTATCCAATCGAGCTTGCGGCAGAGCTGGAAGGCCGCGCGGCAGAGGAAGGCGAAGCGCTCCGGATTGTCCGCGAAATCAGTCTCGGCCTTGGAGCCGTAGATTCCGTCGCGACCGAAGAAGCCTTCATGGTCGAGGAAGTAGACCTCGACGGCGGAGCCGGGCAAGTAGGATTTATAGAGGCTCGCCCATGCCTCGCCCGACTTGGTCCGGGCCGCGATCCTTCCCTGGACCTGCTCGAGCTCGGCTCGATCCATCGAATAATAGCGGGGAAGGAGGACTCGAACGTCGTGGCCGGCCCTGGACAGCGCCCGCGCGAGGGCCGAGACCGCATCGCCCAAGCCCCCCGCCTTCGCGAAGGGCGCGGCCTCGCTCGAGACCATGAGGATCTTCATGGAGATTTTCCTCCTCGTAGGAAAGGCCGGAAGGGCCCATCGGTAACAGTATAGCTGCGCCGGGGCCCGAATTGAAGACTATTGATGCCTGACCACGAGGACTTTTCGTATCTCGTCGACGCCGGAAGCGACGATGCGCACGAAATACAGGCCGCGCGCCACCGCGTTGCCGGCCATATTGCGGCCGTTCCAGTCCACCGAGTAGCTTCCCGCCGCCTGCTGCCCGTTGACCAACCTTGCCACGACGTCCCCGTCGAGGGTGAAGACGGTCACCGTCACCGTCCCCGAGTTCGGCAGCTGATAGGCCAACCGAGTAGTCTCGCCCTTGGTGGGGTCGATGACGTTGTTGAGGATAGTCACCCCGCCCTTCTGGGAGACTATATTGTGAACCTGGAAGCTGAAGGGCATCAGATTGCGGTACCAGTGCCAGGCCGGGCTGTCCGGAGGCACCACGCCCGCGGCCGCGCCGGCCGGCAGGTTCAGCCTGACGACGTACAGCGGCTGTCCGGGCGGATTGGGCTGGATGGTGAAGAAGAAGCCGAGCATGGTGAGCGAAACCAGGTCGTTCCCGGGTATCGAGAAGTTGTACAGGTTCGTGCCGACCCCCGCTCCGATCGAGGAAATGGCGCCCTTCGCCCAGGGACTCGCGTCCGGGAAGGGCACGAGGCCCGAGAAGCCCGTCTGAGCGAAGGCCGGAAGCCAGAGGCCATAGGGGCTCGTGAGGGTCGCGGGCACGTTCGAGTCGAACCAGAGCGTGGCGCCGCTGACGCCGGTCAAGGTCGGCTGCATCCTGGCCTGCACGGTTATATTCTGCGCCTGGAGCCACTGGCTACCGTCGAAGGCCCGGATGAGGCCGATGCCCTCGCTGGCCGTCTGCGCCGGCGTAAGGGCCGCGATGGCGCTGTCGCTCAAGGTGACCGTGTTGCTGTCCTTCGCGTAGACGGGCCAGAGGAAGTAGGTCGGGTCGCTCGCCTTGGCGATGGGCACGTCGACGAGGACATCGGAGAGGCGATGGGTGGCTGCCGCGGCATTCGGAGTAGGATATGGCGGTACGATACCAGTTCCGCCAAGCGCGATGGATATATCATATGCGGCATAGGATCCCAGTGCCGTCGGGTAGGTCGGATGCGGCAGCTCAGGGTTGGTCGTAAACGCATCGAATGGAATAGTACCTCCATCAACGGCATTCAATACCGTGACAGTAGCCGTACCGCTCGCAATCGTAGCAGCGGTAACCGAAGCGCTGAGCGTAAGTAGGAATTCCGAAATCCCGCCGCCGCTCGTTGTAACAGGGGTGAAAGCCGCCGAGCCAACGCTGGAATTAAACGATATGGCACCGAATAGCGGCTCGGAGGCATGAACGAACACCTGGTTCGAGTTTGGCAGAGCGAGAGTGTAGGCGATTCTAGGGAAGGCAGTATTAGTCGGAGTCATCGGATAGTTATAGAGAGTGGCGAGATTGAGGCCCGTTCCCTGATCTTTGAGGCTGGTATTCTTGGTGATCGTCCAGGTCGGCGTAGCGCCCGTATCGTTGAAGGACTGCTCTTTGAGATTGATATAGAAATTGCTCGAATGCAAGGAGGGATACGAATAACCCGTTACGGTATAGCCCGTCACGCTCGCGACGAAGCCGCTGAAGTCGTCGTTGAGAGCGGCATTAGCCTGAACGCGTATCCTGTCTATCTTGCCATTGCCATCGCTGTCCTCCGTATAGCTATAGACTAGCGGCAAGCCGGACAGCCATTTGTAATCGTAATATGGGGTACCGTATCCCACCGTTACTGTCGCGCCTGGTAAGGTCGGAGTTGCGATAATGGGGTTGGTACTTGCATTGCTGTAATAAACGATGACGTTATTCAAGATAAGCGTAGCGGAATTTTGAACGGTTATGTCCCAGAATTTCCCGTTATCCCCTGGGAAAGTATAGTATGGCGATGTCGGATTCCCCGCCGCCATGTTCAGCCGAGTGAGCGTTATGGGGGAGGAGGAGGAACTCGAAGAAATCTCGAAGAGATTTTCAAAGGTAAATACTGAAGGATTGTTGGCGAAAGAAATCGTCAAGCCAGTTGAGACTGTGCAGACGAAATCCCACCAAGTCGTGGATTGGCCATTGATGCTCATCGCTCCCGATGTGTTCGTCACCGTCACTGTCCCACTTCTTGCGTTGAAGCCTGAAACACCGTTATTGTTGGTCCAATTGCCGGCGATCTGTATGGGGTAATTCGTTGCGCTAACGTCGAGAACTCCTGCAGGACCGACGACAAGACTGCCGGCGAGATCGAGGTTATAATTCAGGGTCACCGTGGATCCGTTTACGGTTAGATTGCCGATCTCATTAGGCGAGGCGGGCGGATAAGCGTCAAGGTTACCTGGTCCGTTCATGACAAGGATAGGAAGAAAATTAGCATTAGTAAAAACACCAACGATGGTAACGGAGCCAGAAACGGTTATCGTGTTAGCGCCAAGATTGTCCACTGTGTGGTTGACTTGACTTGTGAATGCAGTGCAATTAAGTCCGGCACCTGCATTGAGGCGAAGGATACCGTTCACTCCTGTGAAGTTGCCCGGTATTGGGCTTCCGGTTCCGGAGTCGGTAATCCAGCCATGGTTATTGGTCTGGAGGTCGAGGATTCCAGACTGAATATAAAGAAGGGATCCCCGCTGGGTTACGTCGTTGTTTATAAGTTGTAAGGAATTCCCTGCTCCATCATTAATCGTAACGGACGGTAAGGCTTGCCCGTTCGAATCGAAAGTCTGCGGCGACGCCATTCCGGAGAACACAACTGTACACGCATTTGGAGTAAATGTTCCCAGGGCTGTGTTCCCCTGGAATGTCAGAGTTGCCCCAGACAACCCTACCAGCGTCCCGCCCGTGCCCGTATATTGCGCGTCGAACTGCAGGTCCCCGGCTCCGGCAGTTATCGTCCCCCCGGACTCCGTCGCCACTCCCGTGAACGTTACCAGCCCAGCTCCCCCCGTCAGGCTCCCTGCGCTCTGCCCGTACGTCGTCGTGAACGTAACCGTCCCGCCGCCCTTCATCGTCCCCGTGTTCGTCACCGCCACCGTGTAGCTCTGCGTCCCCGTCCCCCCAGACGAGTCGATCGTCCCCGCGTTCGCCGTCGTTCCCGTCACCGACAGGGCTCCTGCTCCCGTGCTCGCAAAGTTCCCACTCCCCGCAACCGTCAGCGTGCCCCCGACGAAGAACGACCCTCCTACCTCGCCGTACGATCCCGTCAGCGTCACGTTCCCAGTCGTCCGGAAAGTGTTCCCTCCCGTGCTGAACGTTATCCCATTGTTCACCGTGAACCCCGTCACCGCCGCCGCCACGTGCGTGCTCAACAGCGTCGTGTTCGCCGCCACCACCAAGCTCCCTACCGAGTGGGCCGCATCCAGCGTCAGGTTCCCCGCCGAGTTCAGCGTTATCGTGCTACCGGCATTCGTAATCGACGTCGTCCCGTTTATCACATTCGGCGCCGAGCTTACTGCGATCGCCGCCGTCCCCAGGGAAAGTGCACCAGCCGTAACATTTATCGATATCACATTGATCGTCTTCGCTCCAAACGCCAGCGTCCCTCCGCTCTCCGTTATCGCTCCTCCGACGCTCAGCGTTCCCCCGTTATTCCCACTGTCCCACGTGCACGTCCCCGCACTCACCCCAAGGCTCGTCAC
>Ga0181535_10002132_pt1 | contig 24624 bp, 16 predicted proteins | sample PEATcosm2014_Bin_44_FD_119774 | JGI IMG/M metagenome (GOLD analysis project Ga0181535, IMG submission 119774) | Peatland microbial communities from MTU Mesocosm Facility, Houghton, MI, USA - PEATcosm2014_Bin17_30_metaG | ecosystem: Environmental > Terrestrial > Soil > Wetlands > Peat | place...
GAGGTCTCAAAGGGCCAGCGCAAGATTTACGTGACGGCCGACAACGGCGACGAGAAGGAATACTCGGTGCCGCGCGGAATTCACGTGAACGTGCAGGAAGGCGAACGGCTTCGCGCAGGCGATCCGCTGATGGATGGCCCGCTGAATCCGCACGACATTCTTGCCGTGCTGGGAGAGAAGGAGCTGCAAGCTTACCTGGTGAACGAAATCCAGGAAGTCTACCGGCTGCAGGGCGTGGCAATCAGCGACAAGCACATCGAAGTGATCGTGCGTCAGATGCTGCGCTGGGTGCGGATCGACGAAGTGGGCGACACCAGCTTCCTACTGGAACAGCAGGTGGACCGGTTCCGCTTCAGAGAAGAGAACGAGCGTGTGCTTCAGAACGGCGGCCGTCCGGCCATCGGACGCCCCCTGCTGCTGGGCATCACCAAGGCGTCGCTTTCGACCGACAGCTTTATCTCGGCAGCCAGCTTCCAGGAGACGACGCGCGTGCTCACCGAGGCCAGCATCAACGGCGCAATCGACAATTTGCGCGGGTTGAAGGAGAACGTGATCGTGGGACGCTTGATTCCCGCGGGCACCGGCCTGGAATACTATCGCAATGTCCAGCTTTCACCGGAACTCGAAGAGGCCGCGGCTCGCGTGCAGCAGGAAGTGCATGCTGAGATCGAAGCTGCCGAGAGGGAACTGGAGCTGATGCGACAGGAAGGCGAGGCCGAGGAGATGGCGGCAGAATAGGCCGGAATCCACGAAACACTCGACATACAACGGGCCCGGCGCAAGCCGGGCCTTCTTTATGCGTTTTTTTCAGAGTGGCAGACTTCAGGCGGCGGCGCCGGCTGAGACAGATCGATGTCCCCCGCGGGATTGTTTCACAACATACATCGCCGCGTCGGCGATTTTGAGAAGACCGTCGGCGGAATCAGCATCCTCAGGGTAGAGAGCGATGCCGACACTTGCTGAGCCGTGAACGACGTGTCCGCCCAGCGAGAATGGATTGTCGAAACTGTGCTCAAGGCGGTGCGCAATCTCATGAACGTCAGAACGATTGTGGACTGCGGCTACGATTACGGCGAACTCGTCGCCGCCCAGGCGTGCCAGAGTGTCGCCTGGCCGGAGTTGATGTTTCATACGCTGGGCCGCTTCCTGTAAGTACATGTCGCCGACCTGATGGCCGTAATTGTCATTCACCTGCTTGAATTGATCGAGGTCAATGAAGATGAAACCGAAGATGCTTGCGGAGCGGCGCGCTTCAGAGATCATGATTCCCAGATGTTTCTCAAGGGAGAAGCGATTGGGAATATCGGTGAGCAGATCGAACTCGGAGCGATGCACGAGATCGGAATAGAGACGCGAGGTCTCGATGGCGAGGGTAGCGAGCCCTGCACCGACGGCGAGCGCCGCAGATTCTTCTTCACTGGGCTTAATGAGCCGGTTCATGGCGGCAAAGACGGTACCGAGGGCGGCTCCCGAGCGGCCAGAGATTTCCTGCTGGACAATCCTCTGCGATGTGATGAGATGCGGACGCTTGCCCAGAGTTGCGCCATCGGCGATCTCGCACCAGCAGGCCGCGCCGTGCAGGCGGAACGAAACGACTTCCGTAATACACTCGACGATCTCTCCCAGCGGGCGGGAGTTGTTGATGTCCTCAAGGATGCGGCTTCGGCGCTGTTCGAGATAGGCCAAGGCCGCGGTCTTCTGTCGAATGCGACGCTCCAGCGCCCAGCTCCTGATGCCAATGGCGATGACCACCAAGAGCAGCAGGCCGACGATCAGGATCAAGTGGCGGACGTTCAACCATGGAGGCCGCGCGACGATCACGATATCGTCAACGTTGCGCATCAGGATGTTGAAAGGCACCTCGCCGTTGAAGGGATTGGCGTCAGTGAGCATGCAAATGCCGGTGACGCGAATGTGCGCGCCTACGGGAATCTCGCGCATGGGGCTCAGCGGTACTGTGCTTGCAGTGCCAGGATGGCGGATGATGGCGGAGAGAAGATGGCCGTCGGAGTCGAGCACATACTCGTCCTGCGTGGCCTGGCGCACCTCGGTCACGACCTGGCCTTCGACAGAAACCAAGTCGAAGACTCGACCTTGGCCGACGTTTCCGCCAAGCGCCAATTGACGCCAGGTGAAGAGCGAGGGAGAAACCGGCGCCTGGATAGGGGTCTCGTGGACTTCGCCACGAGTCAGAGTGAGAAAGCCGTTGTCGACGGCAGGGAATCCGATGGCATCGGCCACATAGCCCACATGGAGAGGATTCCAGTTATCGGTTGTGATCCAGATGCTCTTTGCGCCGTCCTGGAGGACCAAGGCGACGCCGGGCTGGTAATAGGTGATCGTTCCATGCACGCGCTCACGATCGCTTTTATCGCGGACAAGGTAGCCACTCAATACATGATCCATCTGCGTGACTTGGATTGACCAAGGGTCAACTGGGGCGCGTTTCAGGACTCTCACCTGCTCCAGCGACTGGACGTGAAACAGGATGCCGGTTTGCTGCATTTTGTTGTCGAAGACACCGGATTGGACGCCGGTCAACTCAACTTCGGCGTCGAGAAGGTCTTTGAGCCGGGACGGGTCGTCGGAGTCTACTGTGACGCCGGCATGCCCGCAATCGAGCAGCACGCTCAGTTGAGTGGTTGAGACGGGGGCCTGCGAGTTGGGGGCAAGATCGGCGGACTGGATGACGGCACGCACAGTGACGAGCCTGCCGTCGGTTTCGGCTCGGATCATTTGTTGGAAACCAGGGTGCGCGGGGGTGGGCAATGGACCGTGGCTCAGCAGAGTAACTTGGGCGCCGTCGATGTAGGGGCGGAAGCTTTCATGCATGGTTCCGCGCACCCGAATTCGGTCACCGGGAATAAGCTGGTACATGAGGGAGGGGTGCAAATAAATTGCCGCATCGCCGTCCTGGACAAAGAGGTTTCTTTCATAGGAGCGGTAGTAGGTCACGGTGGCTACAAAGTCGACCGGCTGATGCCGGCGTGCCTGTTCGTTAGTAAGGCCGGAGGCCTGTTGCACGGTTGTGATTTGGCCAGACGGTTGCGATCGCACTCCTGAAGCGCACACCAGAAGCATCGCAAACCAGGGAAGCACCCTCTTCATATCACAGCTCACGAGGGCTGGATGACGAGGATCCCGCCCTATGAGCCTTTATCGGCGGGGCATGGAGAACAATGAACAATTCGCGAGGAGATCTTATCTAACCAGGGGGTTGCGGGAGGGATGATCGCGATTCTAGGAGTGGGTTTTGGGCGCCATCTCGCTATCGGGCTGTTCTTCTTCAGAGGCGCGAGAATCGGCCAGTCTCGTGTATTTGGCGACATACATCGCAGCATCGGCCCCGCGCAGCATGCCGTCGGCAGTATCAGCATCTTCGGGGTAGATTGAAATGCCAAAGCTTGCCGAGCCCTGCAGGAAATAGCCGTCTCCGATGAACGGCTCATGGAAGCAGCCCTGGAGCCGCGCACATATTTCCTCCACCTCGGCGCGGTTGCGCACTTCAGAAACAAGGACGGCAAACTCGTCGCCACCCAAACGCGCCAAAACGTCGGAGGTCCGGAGTTGCCGCTTCATGCGCGACGAGACTTCCTGGAGATACTTGTCGCCCACGAGGTGTCCATGCAGGTCATTCACCTGTTTGAATTCATTCAAGTCAATGTAGATCAAGCCAAAGATTCGCGCGGTTTCACGCGCGGTCTGGATCATCGCGCCGAGAGCCTTCTCCATCGCGAAGCGGTTTTGCACGTCGGTTAGGAGATCGAACTCCGAGCGGTGCACAAGATCGGAGTAGAGGCGCGAAGTTTCTATGGCCAGGGTAGCCAGTTCCGATGCCATGGCCAAGGCAGCCTTCTCGATGGCATCAGGATTGGTGCGCGCGTCGAACGCGGCGAAGATGGACCCGAGCGGCGAACCGGAGCGGGAAGCGATTGGGGTCTCCTCGATGCGAAGTGATAAAGACTTATGATCGGCGGGCCGATTTCCGAGAGCAGCACCGTCCGCAACCTGGCACCAGCAGGCCGCACCATTCAGCCTGACAGAGACCAACTCTGTGATTCGCTCCAGAATCTCGGCCAGAGGCTTGGAATGGTTGATGTCTTCAAGGACTTTGCTGCGGCGGCGCTCGACATAGGCGAGGGAACCAATTCGGCGCCGATTCGCGCGTTCCATGTACCACGCGCGAACGCCAAGGACGATGACCAAGGCGAGCAGAATGCTGACGATGGCGATGAGGTGGCTGACATTGAGCCAAGGCGGTTGGGCGACGATGACGATGTCGTCAAAGTCACGAATGAGGATATTGAACGGGACTTCACCGTTGAAGGGGTTGGCATCGGCGAGGATGCAAATGCCGGTGACGCGGATGCGCGCGCCCAATGGAACTTGCTTCATGGGCGGAAATGGCGCCGTCGCCCGTAATGCCGAATGACTGAGGATGACTGAGAAAAGATGGCCGTCGGATTCGAGAACGAAAAGGTCTTGCGTGGCTTGCCGAACTTCGGTTACTACCTGGCCTTCCACAGAAACCAAGTCGAACACGTGGCTATGACCATCGTTACCGCCCAAGGCCAAATCCCTCCAGGTAAAGAGAGAGGGCGCAACCGGGGCTTGCACGAGAGTATCGCGTACTTCTCCGCGGTTGAGCTTCAGAAAGCCGTCGTCAACAGTCGGAAATCCAATTGCATCGGCGACATCGCCCACATGCAGAGCGTTCCAACTGTCAGTGTTGATCCAGAGGCTTCTTGACCCGTCCTGGAGGACCAGGGCTGCGCCCGGCTGGTAGTAGGTAATTGTTCCCCGCACACGCATACGTTCGGAAAAATCGTTCAGGCGATAGCCGGTGACGATACGGTCCATGGGTGTGACTGGGAGGGACCATGGATCGGAGGGGGCGCGCTTGAGAATCTTGATGCCGGCCAGCGACTGGACGTGTAATAGAACGCCGGTCATCTGCATCTTGTTGTCGAAGTGCCCCGAAACCGCACCCGTGATCTCTACGTCCGCATCCAGGAGCCCTTTGAGGGAATTCTCGTCCTGGGTATCGACGTTGGCATCTATAGGCCCGCCGTCAACGATCATGCGAAGATAGCCGGCCGGAACCGGGGAGCGAGTGTCCGGCACAAGATCGGCGGAGCGAACCAGAGCATGCACGGTGATGAGCTTGCAATCGTCCTCGGCGCGAATCAGTTGCTCAAACGTGGGCTGGAGAGGCTTGGGTAAAGCGACGTGGCCAAGGAGTGTGATGTTGCGGCTGTTTACATAAGGTCTGAAGCTTTCATGGGTGGTTCCATTGACCAGGACGCGATCTCCCGGATTGAGCTTCAGATTTGTGGTGGCATGCACATAAATTGCATCGTTGCCGTCCTGCACAAAGAGATCTTTGTCATACGAACGGTAGTAGATGACGGTTGCTTCGAAGGCGACAGGCAAGTGCTGGCTGGCCTGGGCATTCGTGAGCGTGGTCGCGACGTGCAATGTGATTGCGGGCGCAGGTGCGGGCGAGGCTGCCGAGGCTGCCGAGACGGTTGCGAGGAAAATGGCAACCGGGAAAACAATGCGTCTTGACCGTGCAAGGTTCACTTTGCCGTCGCGTTCTTTCTCGCTCGCAAACGTGCTGTGGCTTCGGTTGACACCCTCTTCTCCGAGCCGCCGCAGGGTCCGCGGGACGGCATAATCGGAAGTAAGCTGGTGAAATGTCTTGCACTTATGGTACTCAGGCGGAAACGGTTGGGAATAACACTTTCGGTGAGTCAGCGCTTTGGTTTGAGCCGTTTCAGGCCGTTCGTCCCACTTATTTTGCGTAATGAGATTCGGTGGCGGAACGGGCTTTGGCGAGAGGCCGAAGAGGTGCGGACGACGCCAGCGGCGTGACCTAAGAAACGAAGCTCGCCGCGGGGCTCTACACTAATTGCGGGCAATTCAAACAAAGGCGAGATTCAAGGAAGCATGGCGAAGAAACTGCGAGTGGGCATTCTTTTTGGCGGCCGGAGCGGCGAGCATGAAGTGTCGCTGCTGTCTGCGGCGTCGGTTTTAGGGGCGATCGACCGCGACAGATTCGATGTCGTTCCCATCGGAATCACGAAAGAGGGCCGCTGGCTAGCGGCTGGGGACGCACGGGGATTGTTGAGCGGAGATTCAGGCGGGGCCGGGCGGCGGCTGCGAGCGGGCGATCCCGAGGCGACGCCGGGAGCGAAGCTGCTGCACGAGGGCATACCCACGCTACTGGCGCCGCAGCCTGGGGCACAGGGTTTGGCGGAGAAGTCGCTCGACGTGGTTTTCCCGGTGCTGCATGGGACATTCGGCGAGGATGGGACGATCCAGGGGCTGTTCGAGCTGGCGGGTATTGCCTATGTTGGTTCGGGCGTTTTGGGCTCGGCCGCGGGGATGGACAAGGACGTGATGAAGCGGCTGTTCGCCCAGGCCGGGTTGCCGATCGTGAAGCATGTGACGCTGCTCAGGGCCGATTGGGAGAAGGCTCCTCGCAAAGCGATTGCGGCTGTAGAGAAGGCGCTGAAGTATCCAGTGTTCGTGAAGCCGGCAAACCTGGGTTCGTCGGTCGGTATCAGCAAGGCGCATGATAGGGCGGAACTGGGACCGGCGCTCGAGCTGGCGGCGAAGTACGACCGCAAGCTGATCGTGGAGCAGGGCGTTGGAGGAAACGCTACAAGAGTCGGTGCGGTTGCGCGGGCGAGGGAGTTTGAGGTCGCTGTGCTGGGTAACGACGATCCGAAGGCAAGCGTGGTGGGCGAGATCATTCCCGGCAAGGAGTTCTACGATTACGAGGCGAAGTACTTGTCAGAGGGATCGGTACCGGTGATCCCGGCGAAGATCACGCGCGGACAAAGCGCTAAGATCCGCGCGATGGCGATTGAGGCGTTCAAGGCGTGCGATCTTTCGGGCCTTGCGCGCGTGGACTTCCTGATGGAACCGGGCGGCAAAGAGCGCATCTGGGTGAACGAGGTGAACACGATGCCGGGATTTACCAAGATCAGCATGTATCCGAAGCTGTGGGAGGCTTCGGGGCTCAGCTATAAGGAGCTGATCACGCAGCTGATCGAACTGGCGCTCGAGCGACAGGCGGAGAAGAGCAGGACGACGTACAGCAAGGACTGAGTGAGCTTCTAGCTGCTAGCTTCCAGCCTCTAGCTTGGGAACAAGACACAGGGATACGGTGTCTAATTGGAGAGGCGCTGCCGGCGGTTCTGGAGCCCCGAGTGTTTCGGGATTTTGAGGGACGAATTTCATGACATTGCTCGATGCTCCCCAGTTCGACGCTGCGCGGGCAAAACGAAAGAAGCTGCTCGTGCAGTTGAGCGTGGCGGCGTTTTTCGTGCTGATGATCGTTTATTGGCTGGTGGCCAGCCGGCCGGTGGACTGGCCATGGCACTGGCAGCGCTATTTGTTCGGACGCGCCACGGTGAACAAATTCATGGGCGCTCTTGAGGCGAACGATCTCGCGAAGGCTTACGGGATCTGGGTCCACGACGGGAATTGGCAGCAGCATCCGCAACAGTACTCGACCTATCCCTTCAAGCGTTTTCAGGACGACTGGGGCCCGACGAGCCCGGACAACGACTACGGCCCGATCCGCAGCTACACGATTGCGCTCGCAGGGCCGTATGGCAACGGCTTGCTCGTCGCCGTGTTGATCAACGGCCGCAAGAGCGATGCGCTGAACCTGGACTACGATCCCAAGACCGGGCAGCTAAGCTTTGCGCCGCCGGGCGTGAGCTTGTACCTGGGACCTTAGAGGCAGGGAACAGGGAGTAGGGAATAGTGGCAGTGGACGGTGAACGGTGATCGGTGGCCACTGATCATAGTCAAACAAGAGACGGCAGACAAAAACAGCAGACGGGCGCTGGGCCGCGCGTCTCAGGTGCTGGAGCGGGCGATCTGGAGCGCGTAGAGAAGGCTCGAGGCGCGCTTGGTACTGATGCTGTTTGAGGCGAGGGCGTCGAGCACTTCATTGAGGAGTGGAAGGACGGCTGCGTCGTTGCCCAATGAGGGAAGGTCGAGGACGGCCTCCTTGTTGCGGCGCGGGCGGCGCGGCGAAACAGGGACGCGCGCGTGGTGGTAGCAGAAGAGCGAGCTGCGCATGGCCACCGACTGGCATTTGAGGCCGTTGGGCTTGATGAAGCGACATTCCGCGACGGTTTTCATGTTTACTCCTTCGCTAAGGGGGATGGCCCCCCACCCCCCTTCTGCCTTTTTGTGCAAGATTCGCGTTCGATGAGGGTTAGCGGCTGCAAAACGCGAAAGATTCCTGTTTTCAGACGACTACAGACATCATTCTGAAAACAAAGGGCTTGGTTCGCGGCCGCCGATTCGCGGCCGGGGTGTGGGCCCAAAAACACGAACGCGGCAGGAAAACCTGCCGCGCTTGGTTGGTCATTGTTGATTTGAGTATGCGCCAAGAGGGGATAATTATCGGCAAACTTGGGCGGAAAAATCTTGGGTGGATAAGTGAAGGGCAGTGAATGAGTTAAGTTGTGATGGCGGCGGAGGTTTCAGGGGCAGGGTCTTGACAGCGCGGCGGGGCCAGCGGAGTTAGGGGGCTGGATGGATTAGAAAAGCAGGACCGGTTAGGGGCCGGTGGCGGCCAGGCGGCGCTGGGCAATTGAGGGATTGGGTGTGGAGGAAGAAATCATCGGTGACGAGAGCGCGTTTCCCGGGAGAATTGGATACAGGGGTTCGAACTGCGATTCGCTGGAAATTATTATCTTCCGTCGAATCAATGACCTATGCGAAACGGATCAAGCCTGAAAATTCCGCAAGACTGTTTTTTGAGAAAAATTCTCCGTAAGATCGCCAGGAAGTCAGGGAGGAGAGCAGAGGATGACGAATGAGACGGGGCAGCCGTGTGGGTCGAGCAGAATTCTTATTCTGAGCGGACCTCCCGGTTCCGGCAAGACGACCATCGCCCGCGTTCTGTCGGAAGCGGCTGCGAGGCCAACCGTGCACCTGGTAACAGACACTTTCTACACAGCGATCAAAAAGGGCTTCGTTCCGCCGTTTCTGCCGGACGCCGCCAAACAAAACGAAGTCGTCATTGGAGTGCTCGTCAATTGCATGCTCGGTTACGCGGCCGGAGGCTACGATGTGATCGTTGACGGCGTCATCGGCCCATGGTCTCTGCAGCCATTCAGGAATGCGGCGAAGAGCGTGGGCTTGCCCCTCTCGTTCGCAGTCTTGAGGCCAAACCTGGACGAGACGCTAGCCCGGGCGGTTGGGAGAGAAGGCAAGGAGCTCAAGAGCTCCGGCCCAATCAAAGGCCTCTACGGCGCCTTTAGGAAGCTCGATCAACTTGAGTGTTACGCGGTTGACTCTTCAAACCAATCTATGGATGAAACCGCCGACTCTGTGCGCCGAGGCTTCGACGCAGGTCGGTTCGATCTCTCCAACTCACCCGGAGCGTGATTTCGCTTGTTGCTTCCCGGCTGGGTTAACCGAGGATAGGGCGGAAGCCGATCGCTCATCTGCTTTCCATACGTTTTCAGCGATCACGCGTGCAAAATGTCTGTCCCCTACTTTTAGATTAGCAAGCCGGCACGCTCAGAAACAGTCTGTTATTTCAAATTGTTGTCTTGTACTCTCAGCCCACGCAGGACTAACTGCGGAGAGGTGAAGATGACTGAATTGGTGAATGGGATTGACGTTTCTATCGTGGACCAAAAGGCATTGAAGATCGGAACGACCGGTGTTGATATTGCATTTCAACGGCTTGGAAAGCCGAATGCGCCAGCGGTCCTGTTGATCATGGGAGTCGCTGCGCAATCGATCCATTGGCCGGACGGATTTTGCCAGGCGTTGGTTGAGCGCGGCCTGCAGGTCATCCGTTTCGATAACAGGGATGCCGGGCTTTCGACGCATATTGTCGATGCTCCGCCTCCTGATCTGCCTGCGGCACTTGCAGGCGACTTAAAGTCGGTCTCGTACACTCTGTCGGATATGGCTGCCGATGCCATTGGATTGCTTGACGCGCTTGGCATCGAAAAAGCGCATGTTGTGGGAGCGTCGATGGGAGGCCAGATCGCTCAAACCATGGCCATCGAGCATCCGGATCGCATCCTTTCTCTCACCTCGATGATGTCCACCACCGGGAATATGGCGGTTGGCCAACCGTCGAGGGAGGTGCTCCGCGAACTCTTCGCCGGCCCACCGGCGGTCACCCGCGATGAAGTGATTCAACAATCTCTTCGCGCGATGCGTGCCGTTGGCTCACCTGGATATCCCAGGGATGAGAAGGAGGTCACCGCGCTGGCAGGGCGAGCCTATGATCGCGGGTACGATCCGGTTGGCAGCGCTCGCCAGGCGATCGCGACAATCGCCTCTGGTGATCGGACGGAGCGTTTACGCCACCTTCAGTTGCCCGCCCTCGTGATTCACGGTCTCGCCGACCGGATGTGCGATGCGAGCGGCGGAAGAGCAACGGCGGACGCCATACAAGGCGCGGAACTCGTCCTGATCGAGGGGATGGGACACGACTTGTCGCCCGGTTTGTGGCCGCAACTTGCGATGTGCATCGCTGATTTTGTGCTGCGGGTGGAAAGCGCGTCAGCAGACTACCAAGTTCGCGAAAAGGGTGCGCGGCGCCTGCGGCACGAGTAAGCTCGTGCCCTGATAGCAAACGTCGCTGCAGTTTTGCGGCGCGGCCGAGTAAATTCTGTCGCCCCTACGGGGCTGAGAAGTTTTTTCTGCGCCTATCCCAGGACTGCCCTTTCCCTTCGCTGCGCTCAGGGTCAGGTTGTCCTGGGCTAACTTCTTCCCTCCCTCCGGGAGGGGTTGTGGGGCGAGCGGGACGGTCGTGGGATCGAAGGTCTCAAAGGCGAGACTGGGGCACGCGGCGAAAAGCAACCGCAGATCCCTCGGTCGTCGAGGCGACCTCGGGATGACAGCAGGTCCTAAGCTGGGTGAGGGGCGTGCGATCCCACCGAAGCAAAGCTCGGATCCACCCCACGGACGAGGACCTGTCCGTGGGGGCCCCGGGGATGGGGCACCCATGTTGGTGGTGGGTAAAGCGGAGGAAGTGCAAATGCGGGTCCTTCGACTCCGATCGTCCGCTGCAGCGGACGATCTTCGCTCAGGATGACACGGTCTAGTGGACAACGATCGTATGCGGGCGAGGACGCCCGCACGACAGCCGGTCTCGAGACCGGCGCTACCCCCAGGACTTTAGGATGGGGCACCCCCGTTCGTGGTGAGTGGAGTACGCAAAGAGCGACAGCGGGGCGGCGCCCGACAGGCGCGAGAACGCCGCGCCTGGAAATTGTCGTTACTGGGCTGGCGGGGCGGCCGCTTTCTTGTGCTCAACGAAGGCGTGTGCCTGATGACAGCTCACACACGTCTTGCCATTCATGAATGGATCGGACTTGAGTTGAGCCACGTGATCGGTGTGGCAGGTGTCGCACGTGCTTAATGCCGGCGTGCCCGCGAAGTCCTTTGCCGTGGTCTCGCCATGGCACACGGTGCATTCGACACCGTTGGCGGCATGCGGACTGGCTTTCCATTGGTCATAGATTGCCTTGTGGCAGGTGGCACATGTGTCCCCGGCTGGAATGAGCCGATGCATCACATGCTTGGCTTGATCCAGCTGAGCGGAGGCAGGGTGGATGGCAAAAGCCAGAACGAGAAAAACGAACGGGCCGAACATGCGCGCACGGAAACTATTCACGGGCAGATCTCCTGAGTACGGTCTCCAAGTATCGACTCGGCGATGGTTGCAATCAGTGATACACATCACGTTTCGCCGGAACGCGATCCGCGAGCAGGTGCGAGGGCTTGTTAACACTCACAATCGTGACTTTGACTGCGGAGAATTTATCCTTAAGCGAGCTGCAATCGCGAAGTGGTGCGATTTCGCGCGAGAGATAACTTTAGTACTAATTAATGAGTGACATCAGTCACCTCATTTGTGGGATGATTAGGGTTACTTCGGTTGTAGAGGCAAGTCCATTGATCAAGCGTCGCATTCGATTGAGAAAAATGGAAGCGGTCAAATTAATTATGGGCAGAAGAGCTGGGCTTCTTTTCCTCCTGCTGCCGCTCTTTGGGCACGCGCAGACGGCAACGATCAACAGCGGAACGGTCTATCAGACGATCGACGGCTTCGGAGGCGAGAATGGCGGCCCGTGGGCATCGGCGTCATCTCCGTATAACTGGAACGCGCTGGATTCCGGTACGGCTACTGCACTTTTTTCGCCCACGTCCGGCATCGGCATCTCAATCTATCGCACCGATAGTGTGGATGGCACCAGCTCTACACTGCCGACCGATATGAGTTCGCTTGAGCAGGCTTTCGCACTGGGTGCAAACATCGAACTCAGCCTCCAGTCACCGCCGTCATCGATGAAGTATTCCGGAGAGTGGGGAGATGGGACTCCCGGGGCGAGCGGAAGCTGTCTTTCCGCATCCAATGCAACTTACGCTAGCTACATTGTGCAGTTGATTCAGAACATTCAATCAGCGGGAGGCGTCACGGTCTCCTATGTAGCCGTGCAAAATGAACCCAATGTCAACGGTAATGTTGGATCAGGCGCAAACAGTGGGTTCGGGGCGTGCGGTTGGTCTGCGGCAGCTTTGGATTCTCAGGTGCAGGCACTTGGCTCCGCGTTTACCTCAGCGGGACTTTCGACGAAGATCATTCTGGGCGAAGCGTACGACTACGCCAATTCGTCGAACTACTTTGGAGCCTGCCTCAGTGACAGCTCGTGTAACTCGCACTTAAGCGTTGTTTCCGGGCATGGCTATGGATACCCCGATACTCCGATTGCCCCCGGATCGGGTGGATATCCTGCGTTGTCGGCGGGGTACCACATTTGGCAGGGGGAGACTGCCGACAACGAAGCAACCAGCTTCAACTCTGGAATGCTCGACAGCGGCGGCGCTGCGGGCGCATTGACGATGGCCGAGAACATGCACAACTTCCTGGTGACGGGCCAGGTCTCGAGTTACAACTGGTGGGAACTTGGCTACATCGACAACAGCGGAGGAACGTGCCAGAACTGCGAGCTCGTGGACCAGAACCTGGATTTCACCAAGCGCTTTTATGCTTTCGGCAATTTCTCAAAGTTTGTTCGCCCGGGTATGGTCATGATCGGCGCGACAAATAATCCGCAATCAGGCGTCTATGTGAGTGCGTATTTGAAGCAGTCGAACTCATTCGCGATCGTCGTGGTCAACACGAACAGCTCACCGGTTTCCCAGACATTCAACTTGAGTGGCCTGTCTGCGGGCTCAGTCACACCTTACATAACCGACAACAACAACAATCTTGCAGGCCAAAGTTCAGTCCCGATCTCAGCGAGTAGCTTTACGTCTACGCTTACGCCCTCAAGCGTGACAACCTTCGTAGCGACGGGGAACGGCCCAGGTGGCCCATCTCATCTGATCGCAACCGTTCCGCAGTAGAAGCTTTTTCCCTGGAACAGATTCGTAATGCACCCAATTATGCGATTCCATCAGCCCCAGATCTCCGCTCGACTCGGTGGTCGAGGGCGAACTCGCTCAGGATGACGGATTGAGCGAAGCCACACTTGTGATGAGCGATCAGATTTCGGAGAGGGCGCGTTGGACGAGATGGATGGAGATGGATCCTTCGCCGACGGCGGAGGCGACGCGCTTGACGTTGCCGGAACGGATGTCGCCCACGGCGAAGACGCCGGGCAGACTGGTCTCAAGCATCTCCGGAGGGCGGCTGAGCGGCCATGGGATGGGAGCGGTGGCGAGAACCGAATCCAGATCGCGCCCCGTGATTATGAATCCCTTCTGGTCGAGAGCCAGACATTCGCGAAGCCACTCGGTGTGCGGCGAGGCGCCGGCCATGATGAAGACGTGGCGAATATCGTGGGTGGACTGCCGGCCGGTTGCGTGGTTGACCCAGACGACACGCTCGAGATGCGTATCGTGGGCGGGGTTGGGGTTGCCTTCGAGGCCGACGATCTCGGTCTGGAGATGAATTTCGATCTTAGGATTCTCGACGATGCGCTGGATGAGATAGCGCGACATGGTGTCGGACAACTGCTTGCCGCGAACGAGCATATAGACGCGGGTGACCGACTCCGCGAGGAAGACCGCTGCCTGGCCGGCGGAGTTGGCGCCGCCCACGACGATGACTTCCTCGCCGGTGCAGAGCTGGGCTTCCATAAATGTGGCGGCGTAGTAGACTCCCTGGCCCTCGAAGTTGCCGAGGCTATCGACTTTGGGCTTGTTGTACTGGGCCCCGGTGGCGAGGACGATGCTGCGCGACTCGATGACGGCGCCGTTTTCGAGCGTGAGCCGGTAGGGGCGCTGATCGCAGCGAACTTGCACGACTTTTTGGCCGACCATCATGCGCGCACCGAACTTTTCGGCCTGAACAACGGCGCGGCTGGAGAGCTCCTGGCCGGAGATGCCCATGGGAAAGCCGACATAATTTTCGATTTTTGAGCTGGAGCCGGCCTGGCCGCCGGGAAACGCGGCTTCGATCATAAGGGCGTCGAGGCCTTCGGAGGCGGCGTAGACGGCAGCAGCGAGGCCAGCTGGACCGGCGCCGACGATGACGACGTCGTAGACGCGGGACGGGTCGGGGCGGCTGGTTAGGCCGAGGCACTCTGCGAGTTTTTGATTGGTGGGATTGCGGAGAACATTTTTGCTGGCGGCGCAAATGACGACGGGAACTTCGTCAATCTTGATGCCGAAGCGATCGAGGAGCTCCTGGGATTCCTTGTCGCGATCGAGGTCGACGTAGCCGTAGGGATATCCGTTGCGGGTGAGGAACTCGCGGAGGCGAAGCGTATCGGGCAAGTGCTGCGAGCCGAGAATGGTGACGTTGCCCGAGCCTTCCGAGACCAGCGCGAGGCGGCGCAGGATGAAGGCGCGCATGAAGATGTCGCTGAGCTCGGCATCTTTTGCGATCAGAGCGCGCAGCGCATCGGCCGGGACTTCAAGGAACTCTCCGGATTCGACGACGCGGCCGCGGGCGAGGGCGCGAGCTCCCGAGATGAGGACAACTTCTCCGGAGAACTGTCCCGGCCCGTACGTGACAAAGATGCGCTCACCGGAGAGGCTGGGCATGGCGATGTCGAGCTTGCCCGAGAGCACGACGAAACAGGACATGCGCGGTGTGCCGGGCTCGAAGAGAATTTCGCCGGCGTGGACGGGGCGCACGTCGCCGTAGGGCCGCACGCGGTCGACCTGCGCGGGAGTGAGAACGGGGAAGGTCTCCGCCTGGCGGTCGCTGGGGATGATCGGAGGCGCCATGGGTCGATTCCTTTGAGATTCCTTGCGCCGATGAGAGGTGCGAACGGCGCGATGCTTCACAACAGTTTATCGCCGGGCGGGGGTGGACGCGGCGGCGACCTCAAGGTGACAACGAGAAGGATCGTGGTATCCCAGGTCTCAGAAGAAACGAGACCTCCAGCCCACAGACAAGGACCTGTCCGTGGGGCCCGGACGTGGGGCACCCGGCAGCGGCCGGGTTTTATGCGCACACGGCTTTCCGATTCTTCGCGTCTCCGTACGAATCGGTCATCACCCAAGCGCCAGCGCAGAGCGCCGCGTTCAGGAGCGTCTCACTCCATTGGAACGGGTCTTTCGACCCGATCGCCACAATGGGTATCCACACCAGGAACAGGAATAATGCGAGTTGAATTGCTGACAACGTGACTGCGAGCCGCGCACAGATACCGGTAAGAGTTGCGAGGCCCGCTGCGATAAAGGCGCATCCCGTGAAATACGCGAAGAAGAGATGACCCGGCAGCCAATGGGGGATAAGGGAGACCGTGTCTTTTACGTCGACGAAATGGGCGATGCCGAAGAAGACTAAGGAAAGTCCGTAGAGGAAACGCGCGATACGCAGGCCGTTGTTGCCGCTGATTAAACTGAGGTGGTCACGGTCCCAGACGGATGCGAACCAGACATAGAGGACCCATGCGGCTGCCACCATGAGCAGGAGGGGGAACACGGACCAGCAAGCTGCGAAGACCGGTTCAAAGAGAAAGTTTGGCAACCGGAGCAGCAGCAACCAAAGCAGAAGAGTGGTGAGCAGCAAGCGCGCGGCGATGGCCGCCGTATGCTGAACAAGCAGGCCGACGCCGGTTGCCAGGGAGATGACAGCAATGAGGTGGACGAGTAATTCGTGTGCGGGAACATTGACTGAAACGGGATTCCAAAGAGAAACGAGGTTGGGATGGAGAAAGCCCACGGCGCCGAGCACCATCATGATGACGGCGAAGACAGCATGGCCTGGGCTTGCGACGCGAATCAAAACGTTCTCCAGCCGGGACTGCGCAAATAAAGCAAAAGCCCATCTCAGCGAGCTTCCCCTATGATCACACAGTCCGGTATTACAGCCTTGCTTTATCTGACCTTTGCGTACTAACTAAAGAGCTGGATTGTCGAAAGTCCAGAGGTTGGCAAATCCTGAGAAGCTTAACTTCCTGCGCTTCCTACCGGAGCTGCGTCCTGGCAGGATGACAGCGGGAAGTATCGTGCTATCCCACGTCTCAGAATCGAGACGTGGGGTGCCCCTGTGCGTGGTGGGTTGAGCGGGTGAAATGCAAACTGCTAACGGGCGGCTTCGGTGAGGATTTCGGTGTTCTTGCTCATCTTGGCGGTGCGCTCAATTTTGTCCCAGTTGAAGGGCTTGCCGTCAATGGCGCGGAGAAGCGTTTTGAAGAGGACGATGGAGAACACCTGGCGGTAGGCGAAGCGCTGGAGCCAAATGTGAAAGAGGAGCCAGCCGTCGCCTTTGTTGGAGGGATGGCGGCGTTCGAGCGAGAAGGCGGCCGTGGAGGTGATGAAGTCGATGACGAGGAAACCGAGGAAGTAGACCACGAGCTTTTCGAAGCTGGCGGCGGAGGCGGCTTCGGGGTGGTAATGGCGGTTGACGAGGAAGTTGACGATGCCGGCGACGAACATGATGTCAATGAAGGGCGAGACCAGCGGGAGGAGCATCTGGAAGATGAGGATATTGGGCAGCGCGAAGAGACCCATGGCCTTGTTGCGGACGAAGGCGGCGCGATGCTTCCAAACGGCCTGAAGGGTTCCGAAGGACCAGCGGAATCGCTGGCGCATGAGGCCCCTGGCGTTGATCGGCGCCTCAGTGTAGGCGAGGGCGCGGTCTTCGTAGTCGACGCGCAGGCCCTGCTCGAGGAGATTCATGGTGAGGTCCGCGTCTTCGGCGACGGTGTTGAGCGGATAGCCGCCGGCAGCCTTGACCGGCGCGGTGCGCCAAGCGCCGATGGCTCCGGGGACGACGGTGACGACGTGGAAGAGATCGAGGGCGCGGCGCTCAAAGTTCTGGCTGGTGATGTATTCGAGGGCCTGCCAGCGGGTCCAGAGATTGACGCGGTTGCCGACTTTGGCGTTGCCGGCGATAGCGCCGATGCGGGGATCCTCGAAGTGAGGAATGAGCTTGGAGATGGCATCGGCTGCGATCACGGTATCAGCGTCGATGCCGACAAAGATTTCCTCATTGATGCGATCGAGCGCGTAGTTGAGCGCGGCGGCTTTGCCGGCGTTGCGCTTGGTGAGGACCTGGACGTGGACGGCTGCGATTTCCTTGGCAAACGCCGTAGCGGCGACTTCAGCGGTTCGGTCTTTGGAGCCATCGTCAATGACGATGACGCGGAGGTTTTTGTAGTCAGAGTTGAGGACGGAGCGGACGGTGCGGACGATGACCGACTCTTCGTTGTAGGCGGGGATGAGAACGGCCACGCGAGGGCAGAAACCGGCTGAGGCCTCGCTGCGCGGCTTGACGATGCGGTCAATCAGCGCGAAGAGACCGACGATGATGAGGCGCGCGCTCATGAGAATGTCGCCGAGGAAGAAGACCATGACGATGAAGTTGCCGATGATGTCGAGCACAGAGAAGGCGATGGAGTCGGGGATGGTGCGCATGCGCTGCCAGAAAGTGAGCGGGGGCATGACTTCGGCGGTGTTCTTGCCCATGAGCGCGGAGACGGGAACGAGCGTGTAGCCGCGAGCGCGGAGGGCATCGATGAGGGGGCCAAGCGCGGCGACGGTGGCGGAGCGGTTGCCGCCGCCGTCGTGCATGAGGATGATAGAGCCGCGAAACTGCGGCTTGGTTTTCATGGTTTCAAGCTGGGCGAAGACCGACTGGATAATTTCGTCGGTGGTTTTTCGGGGATGCTCGTCCCAGTCGTCGGTATCGATTTTGCTGCCGATGATGGTGTATCCCATCTGTTGGATGCGCCATGCGGGAGCGGCTTCGTCGTCGGTGTCGGGCTCTTCGTCGATGTCGTAGGGCGGGCGGAAATAGAGCGGCTGGACGCCGAGCTTGCTTTCGAATAGTCGCTCGGTGAGAGTGATCTCGAGGTCGACCTGGCGCGGCGAGATGATGCTGATGTCAGGGTGCGTCCAAGTATGGTTGCCGATCTCGTTGCCTTCGCGGACAATGCGCTGCATGAGGCCGATGTGCTCGGCGGCCTCAGAGCCGATGGCCATGAAGGTGCCTTTGACGTGCCTGGCTTTGAGGATGTCGAGAATTTTCGGTGTCCACTCGGGATCGGGGCTGTCGTCGAAGGTGAGCGCAAGCTGGTTGGGATGATAGCCGTATTGCTGGACGGTATAGGGATGCGGATAGACATCCATGTGCTCGTCGTCAATGAGTTTCTTGCGCGGATCGGGCTCGTCGGTGTCGACATCGACGGTGCGCTTGCCGGGCTGGGGCAGGCCGGTAATGCGCAGGATATCTCCATCGCCTTCGGTGTCGACATCGTGACCGGGCTGGAGGGTGTTTAGAGCCTGCAAGGCACCGGGGTCGCTGGGGTGGTCCCAGATATTCCACAATGAAGAGTCTTCTTCGCCGAGGCGCCACAGAGCGAAGGTTTGGAGGCCGAGCTCGCGGGCAGCACGTAACTCATTGAGAACGGTGACAGCATCGAGGAACCAGACAACGTGGCGCTGATTGTTGTCTTCATCGATGTATTCGAAGTGAGGGTTGAGCGTGTCGTAATCGAGATCGAGGTCGGCATCGGCGTCGGATGCGCGCTCCCAGGTGTCGGTGACGGACAGGTCCTCGGTGTCGAGGACCTTTGGCTTGGGATGGTGGGGATCCTTCGGACTGGGAATGGAAAGCGTCCAGTCGTAACCGTAATTTCCGATGGCGCAGATGATCTTGTCCTTGGGGACGATTTGGAGGACGCGGACCAGATTGCCGATGAACCAGGGCTGACTGGCGATCGGCCCCGGATTACTGGTGGTCTGATGCTGGTCGTAATTCATCAGGATGATGCCGTCGGAGTTGGCGGCCATGGTTCTCAGGTCCTGGTCGCTGGTGGCAACGGCCACGTTGACGTAAAGGCGGAAATTGCGTGGGTGCATTTGAGCGTAGAGGGCCTGAATGAAGTTAAGGTAGGCCGGTTCGTCGGCGTCGGGGATGCTCTCGATGTCGAGCGAAATGCCGCGATAGGCCGGATACGTGGAGAGCAAGCGCATGATCTGCTGAAGGAGAGCCGCGCTTTTATCTGAATCGCCGAGCACAGCTCCGACCCCTGTATCCCACTCCTGCGTGTGGGGATTGAAGTTGTTGATAGCGGGAAAGACTTCAGTGTCTTCCTTGGCTGCCTCAATGACTTTTTTGACTTTGTTGAGGTAGTCGGGATCGCGCACGGAGGCGCCATCGATGACTGGATACTCGCTGAGGTTGTCGCCGCTCATGGCCATTAAAGTCCCGTTGGGCGAATCGACGTGCAGCCACATAGGAAAGAGCATGTCGAGCTGGTGGATGTGCTCTTTGAGCGAGGAGTAGCTGGCTGGATCGTCCTGCACGTAATAGGCAGCGCGCAATCCTTCACCGGTGTTCAAGGGGATCTCGGAGGGCTTGCGCGCAGTTTTGCGACGCGCGGGATGAAGGTTCTTTCCGTTGCGCTCAAGAATGGTCGGCTCAGGGAGTGCGCGAAGGTTGTGCCTGGGATTGGGAAGCAGTAATTCGGGCAATTGCTGGTTGCGGATGACGTTGAAGATGAACCCGACGACGACGAGGGTGGAAATCACAGCGACCGCATCGAGGATGCGGCGGAGGCGCTTCCAGCGCTTTCGTTCGGGGTCGAAAAAGATTTGTTGGCCGGGCATTTTTTGGTGTGAAAAGCTCCGAAAAGCCAGCGAAAAAAGGCGGCCGCATTCCATGAACGCGACGGCCTTAGGGGAAACGGCAAGGGCGCGGAATTCCTGGGTGTGCCGTACGCTGTACAGTAAAAATCGTATGGAAGCTGGCGAAGAGAGTCAATTGGCGCGGCAGAGTCCCCGGGGAAATCGTTCAGGGCGACGGATTGCGGGATTGGCGATTGCGCCGGCGCTTTTGGCCGGGCTGGCGTTGCGGTTGTGGATGCTCCGGACCGTTTTTGAAGTGAACGGAGACTCGCTGATCTACGGGGGCCTGGCGAAGAATCTCTTGCTGTACGGGGGCTACGACCTGACGACGGGGAGCGGGATCATGTATCCGACGCTGATCCGGCTGCCCGGGTATCCGATTTTTCTTGCCGTGTGCTTCCGGCTGTTCGGAATGGAGAATTACTACTCCGCGGCGTGCGTGCAGATTGGGATCGATTTACTGACCTGCCTGATCGTTGCGGATTTTGCGCGGAGGATTGCACCTGCGGGGCTGGGCCGGGGTGCGGCGCTGGCGACGTTGTGGCTGGCGGTGCTGTGCCCATTTACGGCTTCGTATACGGCGGAGCCGCTCACGGAGACGCTGACGCTGTTTGTGCTTGCGCTGGCTATGTGGGCGATGGCGCGATTCAGGGACGAGGCGAGCTGGGTGAACGCGCTGTGGTTTACGTTTGCGGTGAGCTACGCAGCGCTGCTCAGGCCGGATGGAGCGCTGGCGGGAGTTGCGTTTGCTCCCGCGATTTTTATTGGTCTTGGAGCAGTTCGCTGGAGCAGCGTGCGCTCGCGCAGGGTCGCACGCATGGCGGCGGTTTGCGTTTTGCTGGCGCTGGCGCCTTTTGTGATTTGGACGGCGCGCAACTGGAGTGTGTTTCATGTTTTTGAGCCGCTGGCGCCGCGGCTGGCCACCGATCCCGGCGAGAGCTCGAACCCAGGATGGGAACGATGGGTGAAGAGCTGGTGCCTGGACTACATTTCAACCTACGAGATTTACTGGAATGTTCCGGGAGACACACTGGATGTGACTGAGCTGCCCAGCCGCGCGTTTGATTCGCCGGCGCAATATGAGGAAACCGCGGCGCTGGCGGCGGACTACAACGACCACGGAATGGAGCTGACGCAGGCGATCGATGCGCGGTTTGGACGGCTGGCCGATGAGCGAATTGCGGCGAGGCCGCTGCAATCGTATGTGTGGCTGCCGCTGGGGCGATTGGCCGATATGTGGCTGCGGCCGAGGGTGGAGGATCTGGATATCGATCTCGATTGGTGGGTGTATTCGCACCATCGCGCGGAGACGAGATTCTGCTGGGCGTACGCGGCATTGAACGTGGTGTATCTGGGCCTAGGGATTGTTGGGGTATTTTTGCGGCCGCGGTTTTGGGGAGCGCTGCTGGCTTATATTGTGCTGCGGAGCGTGTTGCTTTTGACGATTGAAGCGCCAGAGACGCGATACACGCTGGAGTGCTTTCCGATGCTGTTTGCGTGTGGAGGGGTGGCGGTTGCGTGGATGATCGGGCTGCGGAGAAATCGATCAGGAAGCGTGGAAAGTTCATTCAGGGGCTAAAGCCCGGTCAATTTGATTGGCTTTATCGGCGTGGCTGAAGGCCTCTGATACAAAACCTTTCGGCGTGCGGCACGAAGGGGGCCGTAGTCTTTATAAGGATATTGCGACGTCCCTACGGGACTTGGTAAATCAATTCCTTCCTGCTTTCCCCACGCTAAAGCGCGGGGCTAACGTCCTTTGCGCCTACGACGCAAGAGTTTCGTTTCGTTAAGATTCTGGACTACGGAGCAGACATGCGAAGGAAGCCGCGCCCTTGATAAGGGCCAGTCTGGGTGAGCGTTCCGCGGCGCATTGCAACTTCCCGTTACTTGCTGAAGCTGAAGGCATTGCCGGGCAAGGGCTGATTGACCTTGAAATTGGTGTAGTGGCAGGTGCGGGTGGTGCCGTCTTTTTCGTCGAAGACCTGCTTGAGGCTGACGGCGCGGGCGGTGTCGAGCCAGATGGTGACCTTGGGGATATTCTGCTGGACATTGGGGTCCTTGGCGACCAATTCAAGCTTGTCGGTTTTGACGCCATCGATGGTTTCGGAGCCGAGATACTTGATGTCCCATTTGTCCTGAAGGTCGTGGCCACTGGCGCCGAAGCCGAGCATCAGGTAGCTCTCGTATTTGCCCGCCTGCGTGTAGGTTTTGGCATCGCTCTCTTTGCCGGAGTCGGACTCGCGGAGGATGCCATTCGAGAAGATGTAGGCCTGGGCCGCAGGGTGATTGTCGTGCTGGGTGACGTGGGCGGCCATCTGGAAGTGCGTGCCCTGGCGTTCGTAATAGGTAGTGCCATTCAACGTGTCCGTGTCGGGGATGGGGTCAGTTTGCACGGTTACGAATTCGAAGCTGGCCGTCGTGGTGTGGAAGTTCTTCGCGGCGGCATCGAGCCTGGCCAGCACGCCGGCAAGATCCTGTGCGCGAGCTGAAATCGGCATCGAAGCGGCGAATAGAACAGTCAATAAAACAGGCTTCAATCGCAGATGCATATTGTTCCTTAGGCTGTTTGACTCGGGAAGTGGCCGTGGGGATTCCTGAAAAGAAGGAATTAACGGTGCGCCCAGACCTTCCATGTGAGGTTGCCCTGGGCGTCGGTCGCGGTTTCCCAGTGCTCGACATAGACGTCGTCTCCGGTGACGGGCTCGACGGCTTTGCGCAGAATTCTTTTCACCTGGCGGTCGGAGGCGCCGGGCGGAACGCTGACAGCAGAGGCCTGCATGGTGATGATGACGCCGCGTCCGCTGGGAACGACCTGGAAAGGATGGTTGGAGGCGGCCACAGATGACGGTTTGGCGCCGTAATCCCACAAATGCGGGGTGATGAAGATGAAGAGCAGAATCAGCGTGACCATGATGTCGTAGTGAAACGACCCTCGGGAATAGGTCCAGTAGAAATAGCTGCGGAGGATCTGCTGGAAACCGCGTTTGGGCTCAGCGACTGGATTGGTCGAAGTGGGCGATGCCGTCATCTTTCTTTAACAATTCTATCCATTCCACCCATATATGGGCGAAGAGGGTCGGGAATCAGCACGGAGCCGTCGGCCTGCTGGTAGTTTTCGACGATCGCGAGCCAGGTGCGGCCCACGGCGAGACCACTGCCGTTGATGGTGTGGACAAACTCGAGTTTGGATTTTGCGCCGGGCGCGGCGGAGGGCCGATAGCGGATGTTGGCGCGGCGCGCCTGAAAGGCGTCGAAGTTGGAGCAGGAAGAGATTTCGCGGTAGAGATTCTGGCCGGGGAGCCAGACTTCGAGGTCGTAGGTCTTGGCGGAGGAGAAGCCGGTGTCGCCGGTGCAGAGGAGGACGCGGCGGTAAGGCAGGCCGAGCGCTTCGAGGATTTCTTCGGCGTCACGGGTGAGACGCTCGTGCTCGCCGTCGGATTCTTCAGGGCGCGTGAACTTGACCAGCTCGACTTTTTGAAATTGATGCTGGCGGATAATGCCGCGCGTATCTTTGCCGGCCGCTCCTGCTTCAGCGCGGAAGCAGGGTGTGTAGGCGGTGAAGGAGATGGGCAGGCGCGCGTCGTCAAGAATTTCGTCACGATAGAGGTTGGTGACGGGAACTTCGGCAGTGGGGATGAGCCAATGATCGCTGTCACGGAATTCGCCGCGCGTGGCGGCCTCGGCGTCGGCGTCGGAACAGCGGAAAAGGTCATCGGCGAATTTGGGCAACTGGCCGGTGCCGAAGAGAGACTTGGAATTGACCATGAACGGCGGGAGGACTTCGGTATAGCCGTGATGGCGCGTGTGCGTGTCGAGCATGAAGCTGATGAGAGCGCGCTCGAGTCGCGCGCCGGCTCCCATGTAGACGGCGAATCGTGCGCCGGAGAGCTTGGCGGCGCGCTCGAGATCGAGGATGCCGAGGGACTCGCCGATTTCCCAGTGGGGCCTGGGCGTGAAGTCGAAGTTTTTTTGCTCGCCCCAGGTTTTGACGGTTTTGTTGTCGGCTTCTGAGGCTCCGACAGGGACTTCGTCGCGCGTGAGGTTGGGAACGCGGGCGAGCGAGAGGCGCAACTGATCGTCGAGCTCGGCGGCAGATTTGTCGAGCGAGTCGAGTTTTTCCTTGAGCTGGCGGGTTTCGTCCTGGATTGCGGCGGCTTCGTCTCTCTTGCCGGCCTTCATGAGCGCGCCGACCTGATTCGAGAGCTCGTTGCGGCGGGCCTTCAACTGCTCGGCCTGAGTGATGGCCTCGCGGCGATTCTTGTCGAGAGCGCGGAAGTCACCGAGGAGGGCAGCGGGATCGGCGCCACGGGCGCGCAGTTTTGCTTCAACCAACTCGAGGTTGGCGCGGACGAAGGATAAGTCGAGCATTCGATATCAGTTTACGACAGCGGAACTGAAGGAAGCTCGAATCGAACGTTGCGCCGTCCCTACGGGACTCCGGAGTGCGTATTGAGAATCGCCTTCCCCACGCTGAAGCGCGGGGCTAACATGCTCTGCGCCTACGGCGCGCGGATTCTGTTCCACCCTAAA
>Ga0181535_10002134_pt1 | contig 24610 bp, 24 predicted proteins | sample PEATcosm2014_Bin_44_FD_119774 | JGI IMG/M metagenome (GOLD analysis project Ga0181535, IMG submission 119774) | Peatland microbial communities from MTU Mesocosm Facility, Houghton, MI, USA - PEATcosm2014_Bin17_30_metaG | ecosystem: Environmental > Terrestrial > Soil > Wetlands > Peat | place...
AAGGAGGAAGAAGAAACGGCTGATCGAGGCCGCAGACCCGAAAGCGTTTGTTCACTCTCCTATGATACCGAAGCCGCTTCGCTCTGTTAAGTACTTTGCGATAATTCTATCTCCGACAGGCTCCTGAACCGCCTCCGGCCATTATACGGATCGCGCAGCTCAGGCACATCCCACTTTGCCCCCCGATCTCACTCGCTGGATCCCGACTGCCGCATCGCCTCCATTTGCGACCGCAGCAGCGGCAAATGGACCGAGACAATCTCCCAAACGCGATCGAGGTTGATTCCCAGGTAATCGTGGACTAGGACATTCCTGAATCCCGCGATTGCCCGCCAATCCACCTCAGGATGAAGCGCCCTGACGCGATCGCTCATCCGTTGCGTGGATTCGGCCATGGTCTGGAGGTTCCTCATCACCCCGTCCTGGATCAGCTCCGACTCGCGAAAAGCCGTCTCGCCATTCCGGCAATACTCCCTTATCCGCCGGATGCAGTCGAGGACGTGATCGACATACACGCCGTCGTCCTTCACAGTGGAATCGCCTCTTGAAGCACGCGGTCTCGGATGCGGGGATGCAGGGCGCTCTCCTCCGCGACGTCTACCCTGCGCCCCAGTTCCTCCTCCAGATCCGCGACCAGCCCGCCGGGAAACCAGGCTGGCGTGCTTGGCCCGGCTTCAACCAGCAAATCCAGGTCGCTATCCGCGCGCGCGTCCCCCCTGGCAAAGGACCCGAACACGCGCACGCGCACAACACCATGCCTGCCCGCAATGGCGAGAATCGCCGTTCGCTTGCCCTGCCCCAATTCGTCGACGGTCATGCACTCCTATTCTCGCACCACTCCTCGGAAACGGCGTTCGGGGGCGTCTGGCCGGATCAGTCCCCGTAAGTCGGCTTGGCAACGGTAACCAGCAGGATCGCGGTATCGCCGTGGCGCCCTCGCGGCGTCAGTCACACAAAGTCCAAGAATATTTTCAGCCCATCCCCTGAACAACTTACCCCCGCCGCTGCCCCCTGTCTACGCCGCCTTTCACCAGCCCGTCCGCTACCCTGAAGTCGCCTATGACTTCTGTCGCACAGCTCAACGCCAACCGCCTCAACGCGCAGCGCTCCACCGGACCGCGCACCGAGGCCGGCAAGGCCAACTCCCGCTTCAACGCCCTGACATACGGCCTCGAAGCCCGCTCCCGCGTGATCCCAGGTGAGGATCCCGCTCAATTCGAATCCCTGGCTGCCGCGTACCACAGCCAGTTCAACCCCGTCGGTCCCCTCGAAGATTTCCTGGTCGAGTCCATCGTCGCGGCCGATTGGAATCGCCGCCGTTACACCCTCATCGAAGCGCAACTCTACCGCGCCCTCATGTCCGCCGCCCGGCGCCGTCTGGACGCTCCCAAGAATCCGGACCCGATTTCCGAGCTTGCCGCCGTCTTCGGCGACGACGTGACCGGAGCGAAAATCCTCCAATCCGCCTTCCGCCAGTTGGCCTCCGCCGAGCGCGGCTACTTCCGCGCCCTCACCCAACTGCGCCGCGCCCAAAACGAACGCCGCGCCGAAGAACAGGCCGAAGAAGCGGAAGCGGAAGTGGAGGCGTCCCCCGCCGTCACCCCCGCGTCGCCCCGTCCCCAAGCCGTGGCCGCGTCCGCCGCCGCTACCCAACCGGCCCCAATTGGGTTCGTTCTCCCCAATCCGCCGCAAGTTGTGGCAGCCGCCTCCGCCTGCCACCTTCGAAGTATCTCTATGCCCGAAATGCCCGAACTGTCTTCATTTCCCCGGCCCCCTGGCCCCCGGGCGCGCCCCCGGTCCCAATCCGCCCGATTCCCGCGGCCCCGCCCCTGCATCCGGCCGTATTCTGCACGCGGCCAGCCTACTGGGTTGTACGATAGATGGTCTGATGGATCGAAGCAATAGCTCGCGGAGTGGCTGCCCGGCTCCCGGCGCATCGCTCCCTGTTAGGAGAACGAAGACTTCGTGACCATATTCACCCGATTGGAGCAATGGGAGCAGCGTGGCGTCATCTCGCCGGAACAGCATACGCTCCTGGCAGGCCTCTCGCGTAGCGAGCCCTTCTCTCTTTTTCTCGAGCTGAACGTTCTCCTCTACGCTGGTATTCTGGCGTTCGTCGCCGGCCTCGGCTGGACCGCCACCGCCTGGTCGCGGCAACTGGGCGACGTCCTCGTGCTGACCGTCCTCTCTGGGTTGCTCGCCGCCTGCTTTTGGTACTGCTTCTCCCGCGCGCCTGCCTGGTCACCCGGGGAAACTCCTTCGCCCAATCTGGCGTTCGACTACGTAGTTTACCTCGGCAGCCTCATTTGGTCCGTGGAACTCGCGTACCTTGAGGACCGGTTTCACCTGCTCTCCGGACAGTGGGATCTCTATCTGTTGGCGACCGCCGGCCTCTTCTTCTTCCTCGCCTACCGTTTTGACAACCGCTTCGTGTTGTCACTCGCATTGTCCTCGCTCGCCGGCTGGTTCGGACTCACCATCTCGCACTGGCCGTCCCATCAGGACGTGGCGTACCGGCAATATGCCATCCTCTACAGCGTGATGGTCGGCGGCGCCGGAGCCGCACTGCAACGCCGCGGCTTGAAATCGCATTTCTTCGCCACCTACCTGAATATCGCCGCCAACGTCCTTTTTTGGGCGCTGCTCTCCGGGGTCTTCAATCGCGTGGGCGACTTCGTATGGCCGCTCTGTCTGCTCGCCGCCTGTGGCGCATCTCTCGCCTGGGGCCTCGCGCGCCGGCAGTTTCCCTTCGTCGCGTACGCCGCCGTCTACGGCTACGTCGGCGTCAGTTCCATCCTCCTTCGCGACATGAATAGCGGTACCGCCGTCCTGACCTATTTCGTCTTTACCGGCGTTGCCATGCTCGTCATGCTGGTCCTGATCGCGCGCCGCTTTGGGAGGGAAGCATGAGAGCCTACACCGCGTCCAGCGAAGAAGCTCTGCGCGCCCGCGATCTGCTGAAGGACTGGGCCGGCGAAGGTTTTCTCTCCGAAGCGCAGTACCATCGCATGGAACAGGAAAGCGTCTGCGATCTCCGCCGCACCAACATCTTCCTGCGGATCGTGCTGTTCCTCTTCACCCTGATCGTCGTGGGCGCCGCGGTCGCGTTGTTCTTCTTGCTTTTTCTCCCGCGGACGGCGACGCAAACCAGCGGCATTTTCCTCCTGATCTTCGCCGCCATGTGCTATCTGTCCGCCGAGGCCGCCGTCGCCCAGGCCCGGCTCTATCGCTACGGTATCGAGGAAGCCCTCGCCGCCTGCTCGGTCGGCTTCCTTTGCGCGGGAATCCAGGCCGCTTTCTTCAGCGGTCACCTCTATTCGTCAGCGCCGGACAGAGCGGAATTCCTGGTCCCCGCCGCCGGCGTCATCGCTTCGCTCTGGATATGGCATCGTTTCGGCCTCCCCTATGCATATCTTGCCGCGATGATCTTCGTCGTCTGGCTGCCAGGCTTCTGGACCTCGTCGCCGTCGGCGCAGCACGCGATCGTCGCGGCGTTCTATGCTGTCGGCCTGTTCACCGTGGCCGCGGTACGCCCGCGCCATCGCCTGACGTATCTCAACAACCGGTATTCCATCGCCGAAGCACTCCTCTGGCTCGGCATCTACCTGGCGATCAACCTCCAGCTTTCACCGGCGGACTTGTTCGGGCAGTGGGGCGCCCTGCGGACCGGCTCCGAGTTCTCCAGGCCGTTCTACTGGGCCACGTGGGCGCTGACCTGGTGCTTGCCGCCCCTCGTGCTCGCGCGCGGCCTGCGCCGGAAAGACCGGTTCGTCATCGCAGCGGGCGCCGTCGTCGCCATCCTGACCCTGGTCACCAATAAGCCCTATCTCGGCTGGCAGCGCCATACCTGGGACCCGATGCTCCTGGGCGTACTGTTAATCGGCGTCGCGCTGTTCATCCGGCGTTGGCTCGCCGGAGGGCCGGGCGAAATTCGCTACGGCTTTACCGCCCGGCGCCTCTCCGGGAAGGACAAACAGTGGATGAACGCCGGAGCCGCCGCACTCGGCCTCATATCGCCGCACCCAATCGCGCCAAGCCCGCAAACTGGCAGCCCCGGCGCCCACTTCGGTGGCGGAGATTCGGGAGGCGGGGGCGCTAGCTCCGATTACTGAACCAAACGCGCCGGCAGCGTGACGCTGGCATATAGGTGTGAATCGCCCGACTCGGCAATTGCGGTCTCCCACGATTGCCGCGCTCAGACCCGTCGGACTGCATTGGAGGTAGAATGGCGTGTCGATCCAGGAGTGCCATGGAACTGAGCAATTTAGCCCTGTGCTACGAGGCCATTCAGCGCTTATATCGGAACGCCGTCGTTCGACGGTTGCGCGTGCGGATGAAGGAAGCGTTTCCAACCGACTGCTCCGAGCGACTGCGGAAGCCATTTCAGCAGCAAGAATGGAAGGGGATTGAGGAAAATGCGTATCGGCCCCGAGTCTCCGGTCAAATAGCCACGCCGATTGCAGACGATTTTGATCTCCTCAGCGTTAACCACTTCTTCAACCTCTTTGAACTCTACTACGACGTGCTGTTCGACCCGCCGCCAAATGCCGACAAAGTTGAGAAGAGATCCGACAAGAAGCGGGTACTGGAATGGGCCCGAACTGTGAAGGACCTACGCGATCCCGCTTCTCACCCTGCCGAAGCCGATTTTGATTATGAGGACTCCTTTGTCCTAACGGACTGCGCCCGCAGGGTATTGCTGCAGTTGGGGTTGCGGGACGAAGCTCAAGAACTAAAGAAGATCATGGCATCGTTAACTGGCCATGCGCACGTGATCGGCGAACCATTAGAGGCAAGCCTGCCACCCTCAGATTCAATCGTATCTGAGTTCGTCGGCAGGGAACGCGAGTTGACCCTCCTGTGGGACTGGCTGCGAAATCCGACCACGCGACGATGGGCTCTAGCCGGTGCGGGGGGAAAGGGCAAGACCGCAATTGCATACAAGTTCGCTCTGGAAGTAAGAGATCGTGCCCCAGACCCGTTGCAAGCGGTCATCTGGCTGAGCGCCAAGAAACGCCGGTTTTCCGAAGGCCAAACGGTACCTGAACCGACGCCGGACTTCGAAGACCTTGATACAGCGCTAAGCCAGGTACTCTTTCAATATGGCTGGATTGAAGAGATCACGAAGAGCTGCGAAGCCAAGCAGGCGCGCGTCATCGAGTTAATGCGCGAGTTTCCGGCGCTCATAATCGTAGACGATATTGATAGCATCGAAAAGAATGACGAAGACGCCATCGAGTTCTTCACATTCGTGGCACCGCAAACGAAGTCGAAGGTCCTCCTGACCTCCAGGCGAACAGTCTTCGGGATGGCCACTTCCACGACGCAAGTGGAAGGATTCTCGGAGTCGGATATCGGTCGGTTCATCACATCCCGTTGTCGGCTATTCAACATTGATCGGCAACTTTTCGACAGCGACTTGGTTCACCGAGTTTTGGACGTGACCGAGGGATCTCCTCTCTATATAGAGGATCTGCTTCGCCTTATGGCGGTCCTCCCGTCCCGTGAAGCTATAGCGGCATGGGAGAGCCACAAGGGGCAGAACGCGCGAGAATACGCACTCGGTCGCGAGATGGATATGCTCTCGAGAGAGGCAAGGCACGTTTTGATCGCAGCCTGTCTATATGACTCAGCAGTTTCGTATGAAGAACTGCGCGCCGTTACTGGGTATACTGACCCCGCGCTCTCGGACGGTCTTGCCCAGCTTCAGGGGCTGTTCCTTGTTCCGAAACCCATGATCGTCGAGGGTGAGGCACGATTTGATATAAATGCGAATGTTAGGACGCTAGTGCGCGAAGTCGAGAGGAAAACCGACCTGTACAAGGGTGCCGAAGCGGCGTATCGGTCCGTTCGTGGCGCGCTGCCCCGAGTTGGCCGCGGCGAAATAGGGGGGATTATCCGCCAAGCGGTGCTGCTACTCAAGAACTCGGAAGAGGACCAAGCCGAACGGTTGCTTACCCGGGCGCTTGAGATCCATCTCAACGATCCTGACTTGATTGGAGTGCTCGGAATGGTTTATCGCCGAATGCACCCCTCAAGGAACACGGACGCAAGGGACTGTTTTCTCCGGAGCCATCAGCTCAACAACCGAAGCGACGAGATGTACAAGCACTGGGCGAAAATGGAGCTTGAGCTTCGTGAGTGGACAAAGTCCGCCGAAGCCGCCGAGCACGGGCTGGTGAAGAGGCCTCAATCAAAGCAACTGCACTACCTTGCCGGGCTTGCTCGGAGTAGGCTTGGGCAGGACATGCTGAGCAGAGTACAGCAGGATTCAGCTATTTCTGAGTTCCGCCGTGCGCTGGATCACATGGATCGCGCCCTAAAGTGCCGGTCAGCAACACAGGATGATTCTAATCTCGATGCGGCCATCTATCGTGGCGTGGTCATAAACGCCTTCTTCCTCAACGAGCAGCAGCGGTTGCTAAACACCTTCTCAACATGGTTTAAGGAGTACCCTAACGACGCCAACGCCACCTCCGAATGGCAGCGTATCTCCGTAAAATTCGGCCTGAGTGTGTCGGACCTGGACCTGCCATCGGGATTCTTTGAGTCGCAGGGCAGGCCAACAAGCGTCAACTGAGGACACTAGACATTAGCGACAACGCCGCATCAGCCCGACACGTCGAAATGCAGGCGAAACTCCTCACCAACTCCGACTCCCGGCAGTCCGGCCCGAACGAACCGCCAAGCCCGCCACGCTCGCGGGAAAGCGACGCCCGCCGTGGCACCCTCCCAGCCTCAGTCACCAAGGATTGCGGTTTTTTGCCCCATTGTATTCAGCCGCTTAAGCGCAGGTAGACCGGAACCGCCGGCGCACGGACGCTATCGTGAGGTCGTAAGAGGAGTCCGGCCCCATGATCCTGCCAAAACCCTCCAAAATCCTCGCCACAACCTCCGAACCGAACTTTCCCACCTAATCCGGATTTCCTCTTACCCCGATTATTGCGAACAGCAGTGGCTGCTATAAAGCATATCGGGCGCAACCGGCTTCGGCTGCGCGTCCGCCACGAAGTAGCGCGCTTCGGAAAGATTGCGGTAGATCTGGCCGGCCACTCCGGACGCAACCGGGCCGCTCACCGTCTTGGTGCCCAGCAGCATGACCACAATCACGAGCTGGTGATGGTCCACTTCGTTGAACGACCCAAACCAGCCCATATGACTTGACATGCGGAAATCCGTACACGTGCCGGTCTTGCCCAAAATGGGGTCGTCCGGCGTGTAACCGGCCCGCCGGGCAGTGCCGAAATCGACGGCGCCGCGCATCCCGGCCTTAACGTCCTCAATGCCGCCAGGCGCCAGGTCGAGCGTCCGTCTAAGCACCGGCTGGATTTGCTCGGCTTGCTCCTCGGTGCGCGGATACTGCAGGTAAAAGAGCTTGCCGCCGTTGGCGATCGACGAGAGCAGCGCGGCCAACTCCAGCGGCGTCATCAGGATGTCTTCGCCGTAAGCCGTCATCATCCCGACCCCGCCGGCCGCCGGAGGCTTAGCCGGCCAGGATCCGGCCTCCTCGCCGGGAATATCCAGGCCGGCCTTCTCGCCCAGCCCCAGCATGCGCGCGTACTGCGTCACGCGGTCGTAGCCCAGTTGGTTGCCCAATCGCTGGAAGTATATGTTGTTGGAATGCGCGATGGCGGTAGTGAGGTTGAAACTGGCATAGCGGCTCACGTGGACGGACGTTTCGGGCTCGATGACGCCCTCGCTCAAGCCCGCCAGCGCGGTCACCAGTTTGATGGTCGAACACGGTACGAATCCGCTCTTCAGCGCCAATTTCTGGTTGACCATGCTCAGCACACGCCCGTTGGACGGGTCCACCGCCACCACCGCACCGTTCAGGGTGCCCAGCGCATCGACTGCGGCGCGGCGAACGGTAAGGTCGTCGGCATCCACATTGTCGCCATCGGTTGGATCGACAGGCGGCGCAGCCTTATAACTTGTCGTCCGCCTGGCAGGTGTTTTCTTGACCGGCGCTATCTTGACGGGTTGCTTCTTAGGCGGACCGGCGACTTTTCGCACAGGCGCCGCTTTGGGCTTCTTGGCCGGCTTAACTTTCGGCGCCGTGCGCTTGGCCGGAGCCTTCTTTCTGGGAGGCGCCTTTTTCTGGCTGGCGCTCGCACCGGTTGGCATTGCCGCGGTATCGGCGGCGCCGGCAATCTGGAGCAAACCCACCAGAACCAGCAAAACTGGGAAGAAGATCTTCATTATTATTAAAGGCACACCCTACGCCCCGCCATGGCCGGGCGTGTCTATTCGAGTCTTTATACTGCCCGACTAATCATTATAAGCGGCTTCACGGTCCGGCGGGAAACGCCTCCCCGGCGCGGGATCAGTTCCTACATCGACGGAAGCCTGTCCCACCATTATGCCAGCCGCGGACCGCAGTCCGCTTCACTCCGCTCAGAGCGGGAACTTCTCCCGCACCAGCGCCATCGCTTGCTCTTCGGTGGCGACCGCGCCGTCTAACTGGGCATCTTCCACGGCGGTCAGGATCTGCTTGAACAGAGGGCCGGGGTGGTAACCGGCGGCGATCAGGGTGGCTCCGGTGACCAACGGCGGCGGCTTCAGGCGCTCTTCGGGAAGCTCCTCCAGCGTGCGCTTTACCAGGCGATAAGTCTCCAGACGCCGGTTGCTCGATAGGACGTCCAGGCGGTGCAATTCCAGATGCTCCTCGAAACGGGGCAGGCGCAGGAAGCGCTTGAGGGTGCTCTGGCGCATGCGGCCCACGTCGGCGAAGCGCATGTGGTTGGCCACCAGCGCTTCCACTTGCGCGGATTCCTCGCGCGAGAAGCGGAGGCGGGTGAGGATGCCGTGGGCGAGTCTCACACCGGCTTCCACGTGGCCATCGAAGCGGATCCTGTCCGCCACGCGAAAGGTCCGCGGCTTGCCTACATCGTGCAGCAGGGCGCCTAAAGCCAGCGTGGGGGTGGGGCGCTCCAACTGCTCGAGCAGTAGCAAGGTGTGGACCCAGACGTCGCCTTCGGGGTGGAATTCGGGCGGCTGCTCGACGCCTTTCATGGCCGCCACCTCGGGCAGCAGATCGGCGAGCATGCCGGAGGCGTCCAGCAACTCGAAACCCCGGCGGGCGCCGCCCTCGGTCAGGATACGCACCAGTTCGTCGCGGACGCGTTCGGCGGAAACGCGCAGAATGGCGGCATGATTCCGGCGGATGGCCTGGAACGTGGCGGGCTCGATCTCAAAGCCGTAGCGCGCGGCGAAGCGGACGGCCCGGAGGAGGCGTAGGTGGTCCTCGCGGAAGCGCGTGTCCGGGTCGCCGATGGCGCGCACCAGGCGGCGGTCGAGATCGGCGCGGCCGTCCACGTAGTCCAGCACTTGGCCGTCTTCGGGGTCCATCATGAGGCCGTTGATGGTGAAATCGCGGCGCAGGACGTCCTGTAGCGGACTGGTTTCGAATTGCACGCTGTCGGGCCGCCGGCCGTCGGCGTAGGCGCGGTCGCTGCGGAAGGTGGCCACTTCCACGCAGGCGGAATCGCGGTTCACCAGGACCACTCCGAAGTGCGCGCCAACCAGGCCGGAATGGGGGAAAAGCTCGACGATCCGCTCAGGCAGCGCGCTGGTGGCGACGTCGAAATCCTTTGGCTCAACGCCCAGCAGTAAATCGCGCACCGAGCCGCCCACGAGCCACGCCTGGTGGCCCGCGGCGCGGAGCGTCCGGACAACGTCGCGAGCGAGCGCTTCAGGTTCCATTGCGGGGCCGGAGGGCCGGGCGTGCCCGGCCCCTACAGCTTCAGGCTCTTCAGGTAGTCGCGGAAGGGGCCGCCCAGGTCGTGGCGGCGCAGGGCGAACTCCACTGTGGCTTCCAGGAAGCCGAGTTTCCCGCCGGCGTCGTAGCGTTTGCCTTCGAAGCGAACGGCGTAGATGGGGCGGCTGCGAAGCAGGTGTTTCAGCGCGTCGGTGAGCTGAATTTCGCCGCCCGAGCCGGGGTCCACCGACTCAATCGAATCGAAGATCCCGGGAGTAAGCACGTAACGGCCGATAATGGCCAGGTTTGAGGGCGCCTCGGAAGCCTTGGGCTTCTCTACCAGGTCGCGGATGCGGTAGACACGGTCGTTCGAACCGTTATGCCGCACGGGCTCGGCGTCGATGGCGCCGTAGGAAGAAATGGCGTCCGGCGGCACTTCCATGACGGCGAGAACGGGCGCGGAAAAGAAACTGTACACGTCCAGGAGCTGGCGCAAGCAAGGCGTCTCCGCCTCGATCAAGTCGTCCGCGAGCACCACGGCGAAGGGCTCCTCGCCGACCGATTCCCTGGCCCGCAGCACCGCGTGCCCGAGACCCAGCGCGTCTTTCTGACGGACGTAGGAGACGTTGATCATGTCGGAGATGCCGCGGACGATGGCCAGCAACTCCTTCTTGCCGCGCGTTTCGAGGATGTTCTCCAACTCGAAGCTCACGTCGAAGTGATCTTCAATGGCCGATTTTCCACGGCCGGTGACGATGATGATGTTCCGTATCCCCGATTGAAGGGCCTCCTCCACGCCGTACTGAATGATGGGCTTGTCCACGATGGGGAGCATCTCTTTGGGCTGGGCTTTGGTGGCCGGGAGGAAGCGGGTGCCGAGGCCGGCGGCGGGGAAGACGGCCTTGCGGACGATGTGATCCATCATTAGCAGTTTGGCGCAGCCATGCGGCCATTGGCAACATCGGATTTGTGTTTCCCGGTATGCGTGTGATATGTATTGAACCTGGATAACAGTCATGGCATACGTAATCGCTGAACCCTGCATCGGCACCAAAGACACCGCCTGCGTGGACGCCTGCCCGGTGGATTGCATCCATCCCAAGAAGGACGAGGCTAATTTCGAGGGGGCCGAGATGCTCTATATCGACCCGGTGGAGTGCATCGATTGCGGCGCCTGCGTGCCGGTTTGCCCCGTTTCGGCGATTTTCGCCCTGGACGATCTGCCGGAAAAATGGGCGGAATTCACGGCGAAGAACGCGGCGTATTACGGGAAGTAGCTTAGCCCGAGTCGCGCCCGATGCACCCCACGCTTGCAAACGGCAAGATCTGCTACCTCGAAATTCCGGCAACCGACGTCGCCCGCTCGGCCGGCTTCTATGAGCGGGTTTTCGGCTGGCGCATACGGCGCCGCGGCGATGGCGCTACCGCGTTCGACGATGGCGCCGGCGAAGTCAGCGGTTCATGGGTCTTGGGGCGCCCGCCTGCCGCCGAGCCGGGTCTTCTCATTTACATCATGGTCGATAGCGTTGCGGCGGCCGTTGAGGCAGTCGCAGCCAACGGGTGCGAGATCGTACAGCCGATCGGCGTGGACGCGCCGGAAATCACCGCGCGGTTCCGGGACCCGGCTGGAAACGTCATCGGGCTTTACCAGGAACCGGGCTAACTACCGCGGCGCGGACATGGAGGGTGGCGCTGCGTCCAGCCCGCTGCCCCAGTTCTTATTCGGCGCCGGCCCCATCTGGAACACGATTTTGCCGCCGTTGGCGATATCCGCGTGGCTGAACCACGGTTTATTCAGCGGCTTCCCGTTCAAGGTGGCCGACTGGATGTAGAGGTTCTTCTCGGAATTGTTGTTGGCTACGATGACCAGGTCTTTGCCACCCCCCAGATGCATGGTCACCTGGTCGAAGATCGGGCTTCCGAGGATGTACTCGGGCCGCGCCGGATCCACCGGGTAGAAGCCCATGGCGCTCATGACGTACCACGAAGAGGTGGAACCCTGGTCGTCCATGCCGGGGTGCGCAAGCCCGTACTTGTCGCTGCCGTACATCTCCGCCAAGATCCGGCGGACGAGTTCCTGGGTTTTCCATGGCTGACCGCCCCAGTCGTAGTAATACGCGGCCTGCTGATCGGGCTGGTTGCCCTGCACATATTGACCGATGACGCCCGTGCAATCCCGGCAAATGCCTTTGGGATTGTAGGGCGTGGTGAAGAACTCATCGAGCTTGGCATCGAACTTGTCGCGTCCGCCCAGGAGGTTGATGAGTCCCTGAACGTCGTGCGGCACGAGCCATAGTGTGCCCCAGCCGGAAGCCTCCTTCATCATGAAGTTGTAATACGGCTCGCGGGGATCGAACGGAGAGATCCATTGGCCGTCGGCGGTCTTGCCGCGCATGAAGCCGGCGGAGGAATCGAATACGTTGCGGTAATTCGCGGCGCGCTTCAGGAACATCTGGTAATCGTCTTCCTTGCCGAGTTTCTTCGCGTAGGTGGCCAGGCAATAATCGTCCCAACTGTATTCCAGGGTCTTGGCTACGCCGGCATTGCCGGCCGCATAGGGCGGGCTGGGATTACCGGGCGGAACGATATCGGAGACCCATCCTTTCTGTAGATACTCCGCCAGGTTGCGGCGCGGACCCTGGACATCCATGGCGTTCTTGCGCAGGTACTCGTAGGCGCCGGCCCAATCGAATTTCAGGCCCCGCTGCCAGTCTCCCAGATACATGAAAACGGCGTGGTCGCCGTGGAAAGAAGTCGGAACGTATCCGGTCTCTTTGGCGGTATCGAGCGTGGATGCCAGGATATCGACCTTCACATCCGGCTCAATCATGGTCAGCAGCACGATCTGATTGCGGCCGGTGTCCCAGAAGGGCACTTCGCCGTAGCGATCGTGGGTCGCGGTGAGGGTTTCGCCGCCGCGTCCGCGATAAGTCTCGCCTTTCGGGGTGGTCAAACGGGGGCTGGCGAACGAGTGAAACAGGCTGGAGTAGAACAGCATCCGCTGTTTCTCCGTGCCGCCCTTCACTTCAATCGAGTTCAGCTTCCTCTCCCAAGTGTCCTCGGCTTTTTTCCGGACGCCGTCGAAATTCCAGCCGGGATTTTCGGCGTCCAGGAGGCTCTGCGCCGCCTCGAAACTCGATCCCGGCGCCACCTTGACCAGCACCTGCTCGCCTTCCGAGGTGTTGAAATCCAGATACGCGCCCGCGTAGTTGCCGGAAGTGGTGGCGACGCCGGGGGTCACATCGCTATCGCCCATGGAAAATGCGCGCCCGCCTGCCGGAGGAACCGCATGAAACGTGCCGAATGAGGAGAACGGCTTCGAGACTTCAGCGACAAAGCAATTCCCGCCCCCGCCGCCGCGGCCCGATCCAGCGGTTTGCCCTCTTCCGCCAGTCCCGGAGCACCCGCGAACGGTGTGGTCGCCGAAGACCTCCGGGCTGCCGCCCGTGCGGCCCAAATCGATCAGGATGTGGGCTCGCCCGGTCTTCGGAAAGGTGAACCGGTAGATTCCCGTCCGCTCCGTGACGGTCATCTCCACCTTTACCCGGTAGTCGTCGAGATATGCCGTATAGTATCCCGGCGAAGCCTTTTCTTTGTCCTTACTGTAATAGGACGCCGAGCGCTCCGGCGGCACGGTCCAGTCTCCCACCACCGGCATGATGGTCATCCCCCGTCCTGGACCCGAGAATCCTAGCATCATGCGGTGCGTGTAATTGTAGGACATGCCCACGCCCGCGGAATAAGAGAGGTCCAGGTTCTTGTTGATGGGGCTCAGGTTCGCGGCTCCGTGCGGCAAAACGGCGCCGGGCGAGGTCATGCCGGTGTACAGTTCCTCTCCGGGCGGCGGTGCATTGCCGATGAGCTTCGGGTCGTCGAGTGGCGCCGTGCCGGCCAGGGGATTCGCGTAGTCCACGGGCCGCTTGGCCTGAAACGCGAAGGCTGCGCCCGCCGCCAGCACCGCGCCAAGAATGCAAACTGCCGCTCTCATCGTAAGCCGCCTTTCCAATCGCGGTTCCACGTTAACACAGCGCATTGGAGCTATACTCGGCTTGTCCGGAGGCTCTCATGATTCACCGTCCGTTCGCGTCCGCCGCCGCGCTGCTCGTGCTGGCGGCCGCAATTGCTCCGTGCCAGCCCAAGCGGGTGGTTTTTCAGGGGACTCAGACCAGCCAAACGTGGGCGCTGAAAGATTTCGATCCCACTCTGCCTGCCGATTGGAGCGGGTTCGATTTCCTGGTGCTCGAAATGCGCCTCTCCGCGCCGGAGCGCCTGGAGTTTCGGATCCACGACGCGGCCGGCGTGCGCGCAGTGCGACTCTCGCCCGTGCCGAACGCCTGGATCCGCTCGGTTGTGCCGCTGGCCTTCCTCACCAAGGAAGCCACCCAGGGTACCGATCTGGCATCCGTCAGCAACAAGTCCCGGCCCATGATGTTCCTCAACCTTATGGGATCGCCGGGGCCGCTCACCGCGGTGCGCGAAATCGAGGTGTCTCTTCCGACGCCGGTAGGGAGTCCGTCGCTTGAGATCCGGTCGCTCCGCCTCTCCAAGGAAGACCCCGGAGACGCGCTGATCGACGCCAAGCCGCTGGTGGATGAGTTCGGCCAGTGGATGGGCGACGATTGGCCCGGCAAGGCCAAGACGCTGGACGAATTGAAAGCCGCGTGGGCGGCCGAGGAGAAAGCCCTGGGAGCGGGTGGAGCGGGCGATTCCAACTACGACCGTTACGGCGGATACCTGGGAACCGAGGCCAAGGCCACCGGCTTCTTCCGCGTCGAGAAGATCGATGGCAAGTGGTGGATTGTCGATCCGGACGGCCACTACTTCTTCTCCGCCGGCCTGGATTGCGTCACGCCATCCTCGGCCACTTCCCCCCAAGGGCGGCAGGGGCTGTTTGCGGCGATTCCCCCCGCCAGTTCCGCTACCGGCGGACGCGGCGGAGCGTCATTCTACACCTGGAACATGGTGCGGCGCTTTGGGGACGATTGGAGCGCGAAGTGGGTAGACCTCACGATACGGCGCATGTTCGCGTGGGGCTTCAACACGGTGGGCAACTGGTCCGATCAGCGCCTTTTCGCCGCGCACCGCGTGCCCTATACGATGACGCTGGGCGTGCGCGCCAACAGCGGTCCCATGGGCGTCGCCGACGTGTACGCTCCCGATTTTGCGGAGTCCGCCGAGCGCGCCGCCGTGCAGGCCGAAGCTCGTAAGGACGACCCTTACCTGCTCGGCTACTTCCTGGGCAACGAGTTGCCTTGGCCCGGCAGGGAAAGCGTGGCCGCCGACGCGATTCTTGCCGCCGCGGACAGCCCGCTGCAGCGCGAGTTGAAGAAGTGGCTGGCCGCCGGCGACACCCCGGACCGGCGCCGCGAGTTCATCTATCAGACGTACCGGAAATTCGTGGGCACGGTCATCGCAGCCTTCCGCAAGCACGACCCGAACCACATGATCATCGGCTTCCGTTTCGGCGGCAGGGTTGCGCCGGAGATTGTCACCGCTTCCAAGTCCTTCGACATCTACAGCTTCAACAACTACTCCTACGCGGTCAACATGCAGGAGGTGGAGAAGGTCCGCACGCTCATCGACCGGCCTGTGCTGATTGGCGAATTCCACTTCGGCACGCCGGGCAGGGGCATGACGGCGGGCCTCAAGCAAGCCGCCAACCAGGAGGAACGCGGGGTGGCCTATCGCTATTATGTGGAGAACGCGGCGGCCAATCCTTCGCTGGTAGGGACGCAGTGGTTCCAGTGGCTGGACGAGCCGAACACCGGCCGCAACGACGGCGAGAACTACAACATTGGATTCGTGGACGTGGCCGACCGTCCGTACACGGAACTGGTGGCTGCCGCGCAGGCCACGCACCGTCGATTGCTGGCCGTGCATTCGGGCAAGACGCCGCCCGTCACGCAGGAGGCCCGGACGCAGTAAGCAATGCGCCCAACCATCATTTCGGTCGAAACGTTCGCCCTGTTGTTTCTCGCGGGCTGTGCGGCACCGCCCCGGACTGAGCAGCCAAGGCCCGATCCTACCAAGGAAGCCGGGTATGCGGAGGCGGTCGGCCAACTTGCGGCGCTCGACCGGGAAGCGGCGGACCTCTTGCAACGCGGCCGTGCAGAAGATGCCGCGGACGCCATCACCAAGGGCCAGCCGCTTCAGACCCGCCTGCTGGCCGCGCCGCGGCCCACGCTCGAAGCGATGGAGGCCGTATCCGATCTGGACGAACTGTACGCACGGATGCTGCTCTCGAACGGCCACGCCGGCGATGCGCGCCTGCTGCTTCAGAAGAACCGCGCCCGCTGGAAGAATTGGAAGCCGCAAACCGCCGAGACCGTGCGCCGCCTCCAGCAGGCGGAAGACGGCATTGCGGAGTGCGACCGGAGGATGAGGCGGTGAGACGGGAACGTAGAGCATGAAGGTTCGCGACATCCTGAAGCGGCTCAAGGAGGACGGATGGAAACTGGACCGTACACGCGGGGACCATCGCCAGTACGTCCATCCGGCCAAGCCTGGTACGGTCACCGTGCCGGGGCACGAAGGTGACGACCTGACGCCCGGTACGCTAAACTCGATATTGAAGCAGGCGGGGCTGAAATGAAATACGCGGTGGTTCTTGAGAAGGCGGCCAACAATTGGTGTGCGTATGTTCCCGACCTGCCGGGTTGCGTCACTACCGGCCAGACGCCTCAAGACACGCGCAGGTTGATTGAGGAGGCCATCGAATTTCACATCGAAGGTCTGCGACTGCACGGGGAACCGGTGCCGGAGCCCAGCGCCATCGTCGACAATGTCGAAGTTCGAGCAGCGTGAACCGCGTGGCGCGTGCGCAGTTCAGGCCGACCCGTTTTGCTCCGGTCGTAATAATGGTCTTCCTTCCATTGGTCGCACCGCCATGTGCACAACGGCCAATCGTTGAGCCGACAGATCGTGCGGTGGCGCTAGCTGGCACTTTGAGGATGGTGCATGGCTACGGACCGCCGGGATATGGAGAAGACCCCAATAAGGATGTTAAGGTGTCCTATTTGGCTTTAAGTCTTGCATTCAGCGTGACAACAGTATGCACTCCTCAGCTTCCAGAACTCCAAGACATCCAATGTGGAGCAACCGGTGTGCTGAGGCTTGTCTTTCCTACGAATAAAGAAGCAGCAGACCTAAAGAAGAAGGCTCCGGCACTGGTCGGAAAGAGGGTGCTTGTAACCGGTGTACTGCATCGGCAGGAGTCGATGGCGGACTACACCCGCGTCTATATGAACGTTGTGGAGGTGTCGGCAATCCCACCGGAAGCTGATTCTGGAGACCATTAATAACGGGCCCAGCGGCGGGACGAGAAGGCGCCCGGCCGCGTTTCTCGGAGGCGTCCGCAACGACGATCATCTATCCGGCGACTCTCGCGCGGCGCCAAGCTCCGCCTGACGCTTTTGCCAGAGGCGCTCTCCGAGCGCAGCCTGGCGTTCCAAATCTTGCGGCGCCTTCGGGAGTCCGCACAATCTATAGCGGCTCAACCCTAGCGTGGGTTTCTGAAGAAGGCAGGCCAGGAGGCCCGCCCCACCTGCAGCAAGCGGCGCGCGGACCAGGTGACGATGCCGAAGAAGAGGGCGAAGCTGACCAGGATCACGCCGAGGCGCCGTTGGGGGGAGAGGCTCTGGCCGGCGTAGCCGGGGGGACCGGCGAAATCGAGCCAGACCCGCAGACGGACGGTGGCTGGCTGATCGCTGTCGCGATTGTCGAGCACCACGGCGTAATCGCCAGGGTCCTGGACATAGAACTGAAAGCGGCCCGACGCGTCGGGAGAAGTGGCGGCCAGAACTCCGTACGGATGGTCTCTGCGCAGGCGTTCCAGGTCCTGGCGGCGCAGGAGCGCGGCGCGGATTTCCCGCGAACCGGCCTGCCAGTCAAGCTCCGCCGAAAGCAGCGCGGGCTGTTGCCTGAGGCTCACTTCCACATAGCGCCATTCGTTGGCGGGGACCTGGTAGGTCTCGTCCACCAGGTCGAGGGTGGCGGGCGAAACCAGCAGGCAAAGCCAGGCGAATGGGATCATGCGGCTGTGCCGCCGCACCCCTGCCCATGCGTCGAAAGGGCTACAATGGGGACCATGACCGACAGTATGGCACAGCCCGCGGGGGGGGCTTATTCGATACCCCTCGAGCGGCCGGGCTGGAAGACCACACTGAGTTGGAGCGCCGCCATTTTGCTGGGTCTGCTGTTTCTGGCATCCGGCATCTGGAAGATCACCGACCCGCAAGGCGCCGCGGTCCGCATGGCGCAGGCCAAAGTGCCGGAGGCGCTGAGCCTGGTGGCCGCGCTGCTGTTCGGGATTGCCGAGACGGTGAGCGGCGTACTGGTGATGGTCCCCCGTTTCCGGCGGTGGGGGGCGGCCGGCGCGGCGCTGTTATTGATTGCGTTCATGGTCTATATGGCCGTGGAATACAACGCGTTGCGCGGGGCGGATTGCAGTTGCTTCCCGTGGGTGAAGCGAGTGGTGGGACCGGCATTCTTCGCGGGGGACGGCGCCCTGCTGCTGCTGGCCGTGGTGGCGGGCCTGTGGTCGCAACCGGCGCGCAATCTGCGAAGCGCGGTGCTGGTGCTGGGCGCGGTGGTGGTGTTCGCGCTGGTTTCCTACGGCGTCGGGGAAGCGCGGCAGACCGGCGTAGCGGCCCCGGTGACCGTGGCCGTGGCGGGGCAGCCGTATTCCATCGGACGCGGCAAAGTCTTTTTCTTTTTCTTCAATCCGGAATGCATGCACTGCTTCGCGGCGGCCAAGCGCATGGCCCAGCTTCATTGGGGCGATACGCGGGTAGTGGCCGTTCCCGTGGAGGAGCCGCAATACGCGCCGCAATTCCTCTCGGACACCGGTTTGACGGCGGTGATCTCGACCGACTTCGACAAGCTGAAGCAGGTTTTCCAGTACACCAGCTATCCATTTGGCGTGGCTGTCGAGAACGGCCGCGAAACGGCGCCGCTCACCAAGTTCGACGACGACGAACCGGTGGCGACGCTCGAACGGCTGGGGTTTGCGAAGTAAGTTAGACCATGGACCTCACACTGGTGACCGCCGACGCCCAGTTGCTGAACTGCGCATGGCTGAAAACCTCGCCCAATGACTGATCCCGCCGCACCGGAAATCGATCGATCGCTTGAAGACGTGCGCGCCGACAGGAGTTTCTTCGGCCACCCGCGCGGCCTGGCCACGCTCTTCTTCACCGAAATGTGGGAGCGCTTCAGCTACTACGGCATGCGCGCGCTGCTCATCCTGTTCATGACGGCCAGCGTGCGGAACGGCGGTCTGGGCTTCCCGGTGGCCAAGGCGGGGGCCATCTACGGCTTGTATACCGCGATGGTGTACCTGCTCAGTCTGCCGGGCGGCTGGGTGGCGGACCACATTACCGGGCAGCGGCGGGCCGTGCTGTACGGCGGCATGTTGATTGCCGCGGGGCAGTTCTGCCTGGCGGCGCCGAGTTTGGCGGTGTTTTACCTGGGGCTGGTCTTGCTGGTGCTGGGGACCGGGTTGCTAAAGCCCAACGTCAGCACCATCGTGGGCCAAATCTACGCTCAGGGCGACGCGCGGCGCGACGCCGGGTTTTCGATCTTCTACATGGGGATCAACCTGGGCGCCCTGATTTCGCCGCTGGCGTGCGGCTGGTTGGGAGAGCGCGTTAGCTGGCCGCTGGGATTCGGACTGGCGGGCGTGGGCATGATCGCGGGGCTGATTCAATACGCGCTGGGCGGCAAGTATCTTGGCTCGGCCGGCTTGCATCCGGGCGGCTCGGACGGCGCGGAGACATTACGGCGGCGGAAAAGGCAAGCCGCACTGGGCGGGCTGGCGGCGCTGGCCATTTTTGGGGTTTGCGGCGCCCTGGCAGCCGTGGGCGCCGTCGAAATCACCGCGCAAACCATCTCGAACGCGCTAGGCGTAGTCCTGGTGATTGTTACCGTCGCGATTTTCTCCTGGCTGCTGCTGGGGAAGGGATGGTCGGCCATCGAGCGGAAGCGGCTGGCGGCGATCCTGGTGCTGTTCCTTTCGGCGGCGGTATTCTGGTCGGCCTTCGAGCAGGCCGGATCTTCGCTCAGCTTGTTCGCGGAGCGGAGCACCAACCGCGAGGCTTTCGGCTTCGTGTTCCCGGCGAGCTGGTTTCAATTCGTGCAGCCGTTCTTCATCATCACGCTGGCGCCGGTGTTTGCGTGGCTGTGGGTGACGTTACGCCGCCGCGAGCCTTCGAGCCCGGCGAAGTTTGCCTGGGGCCTGGGCTTCGCCAGCCTGGGGTTCGCGATTCTGGTACCCGCTTCATCCCTGTTCATCCGGGGCGGCCCGGTGTCACCCTGGTGGCTCGTCTCGACGTATCTGTTTCACTCTTTGGGCGAGCTGTGCCTGAGCCCGGTGGGGTTGAGCGCCATGACCAAGCTGGCGCCGGCGCGGGTGGCGGGCATGATGATGGGCCTGTGGTTCGTTTCCATTGGGATTGGCGATTATCTGGGCGGGCGGGTCACGTCGCTCTATGAATCGGTGTCGCTGCCCACGCTGTTCGGCGCGGTGGCAGGCGTGGCTTTCGTGGCGATGGTGGCTCTGATCGTGCTGATCCGGCCTACGGTACGATTGATGTCTGGAGTGAAGTGATGGACCCCGATTCGCCCGACCTCAGGGAAGTGCGGCGCATTGTGCTGCGCGGTCTCGCGGGGCGGAGCGCGCGCGTGTATCTGTTCGGTTCGTGGGCGCGCGGGGAGGCCTCGCGCGTCTCGGACATTGACGTGGCGATCCTTCCGATTGAGCCTCTGCCCGCCGGCCTGCTGGCCGAACTCCAGGACGATTTGGACGAAAGCGCCAGCCTGTATCCGGTCGACCTGGTCGACCTGACGACCACATCGGATGCGTTCCGCGCCAGAGTTCTGGCCGAGGGCTTGCCGTGGAGCGATTAGCTGAAAGGCTGGGAGTCGCCCGCCACGCCCTCGGGACCTTCCGGGATGTGCTGCGGGAGCCGAAAACCCCCGTGACGCGGGACGCTTCGATCCAACGGTTCGAGTACACCTACGAAGCTGTGTGGAAGGCGGCGCAATTGTACCTGCGAGCCGGCGAGAAACTCTCGTTGGCTTCGCCTGCCGCGGTAACGCGCGCGTGTTTTCAAGCGGCGGTTCTCAACGAGGACCAAAGCCGAACTGCGATGGACATGCTTCGGGATCGCAACCTCACGCTGCACACCTACAACGAGGAACTTGCGGACCAGATCTACTCCCGGCTGCCCGGTTATGCGGTCTTGATGGAACAGTGGCTGGAGGCTATGTCGGGCCAACCAACCTTTGATTTGACCTGAAGGGGGGCGCTATCCATGGGAAAGCGCGCATCGGCCAAGTTCTTCGCGGTTGCGGCGGCGACGGCAACAGTGGCCGTCTTCCTGGCCGCGCAATCCGGCCAGCCCGCTGTCGACCCGGCGCTCAAGGACGTTCGGGTTGCGTTGCGGTTCGGCCCCGGCCAGGTGCTGCTCGTTGGCAGCGAAATCACCGGGCCGTCTACAACCAATGGGATCCTGTACGACCGCTCGATGGAGGAACTGGCGAAGCCCACGCAGCACGCCGTGCTTGGTCCCGGCGACCTGGTTTATCTTGCGCCGCCCGAGTACATGGCCCGCTTCAAGCTCCAGAGCGAGGAGAAATGGCGTGTTGGCGACCGGTGGAAGGTATATCCCGGCGCGGGTCCGCCGGTTACGGTCGTAATCCAAAGCCTGGCGTTCAGTTTGATCTGCGGCGGGATCGGAGGCAACGCGGCCGCGATTGCCCGTTTTGAGGATGCGGGCGCCGCAAATCGAATTGCCGGGCTGAGGGCCAGCGAATACCTCGCGGCGCCTGACGACCGGCTTGGGGCTGTGTCTGAAGAACCGCTGATGCCGGTCGACAACACGCAGGAGTCCGAGTCGATTGGAAGACTGGAACAGCTCCTACTCGGCCAGGGGCGCGCTCTTGTGCGGAGCGCAGACTGGGAAACGAACAGGCCGGTGCGGGACAAGACATGGCTGGATCGAATCAGGCGGATGAATCAAACCTTCCTGACGGACTCCGGCCTGAAGTTCGAAGTGCGCTGCCTTCGATGGAGCTTGCCTGGCCGGAAGCCTTTGCTATTCGTACAGGCCGTCTGGCGCGACCGGAACAACCTGGCGGTGTTCGCCTGCCGTGCGGTGGTGGAGGAAGGCGAGGCGCCGGCGGTTTTGTGGTTCGACGCGCACGACGCCGAAGAGATGCGAGTTGAGGAGTATGGGGGCGAATGGATGCCGGATGCCGAAGGCGCTTTCCGCAACGCGTGGAGAATCGGCGGCCGAACCTTCGTGCTGACTTACCTACGCGGCTATGAAGGCTACCAGGTGCAAACGATGGAACTGGTTCCTGGAAAGGGTCTCGCGCCGGCAGGTCCGGCATTCGGCGACGGTTGCTGACGCTCGCTACGCCGTTACGGCGTCGATCTGGGCGTGCCCGGCCCGAGCGTCGTTAGTCAGTTCTCCGTGGGGGTCTTCTCCACGTGGTCGATGACGAGTTGGTCCACCACGGCTTTGCGGGTCTCCAACTTCAAGCCGAGGGATTCCACCGCTCGGAGAAGCGACGAGGAGCCGCCGGGATCCGAGGCGGCATCGGCCGGCATGGCGGACGGATTTGCGCCGCCGGCCGCAGCCCCTACGTCCACGCCGGCAGCCCGCGCGATGGCGATCAGGTCCGCCAGCGAGAAATCGAGCGCCACCTGGTAGTTTCCCTTAAGCCCGGTCATGTCTACCACCTGGCGTCCGCCGCCGCCGGTCATCTGGGAGAATTGCGTCAGCATGTCGGCGAATCCCTCCATCGTCAGCGCGCTGGCTTCCATGTGCATCGACTGGGTGGCAGGGTCCATCGCGTAGGTCATGGTTCCCTTCGACCCCATGTTTATTGTGGCGCCGCCGTTCGCGCCGGGGGTCATACGCATCTGCCCGTCGGCGCCGTTTATGTTCACTTCGCCGGGCTTGAGCGGCGCATTTTCGTCGATCGGCTTGGGGGCCTCGGCGGATTCCTTCAACTTGGGACCGCTCTTGCCGACCACCAGCGCGAGCACCGGGTGCTCTTTGCTTTCGCGATGCGCCGCGAGCTTGAAGCGGTCTTCGAGCAGCGTCTGCAGCATTCGTGGAGCGTCGTCCTTGGAAGCTCCATCGGGCAACTTGGCGACGATGTCGAAGCGCTGGTTGGCGATCCAATCCGGGCCGGTAATCTGGTAGGGTTTCACCTTGTATGCCAGGACGATCAGGTCTCTGAGGGCCATATAGGTATACTCGGCCCTGGCCCCATCGACGCGCGGGCCTAGCTTCGGCCCCTGCCCGGCTCGAATATCCATGGCCAGCTTCAACATGTCGAGCGGAGCCGACGGTTTGACGGAAGCTACCTCGAAAGCGGGCGGCGTCTGCGCCGGGGCCAGCATGGCCATCACGGCCAGGAATGAAGCAATCGTGAATCGCCGCGGAACTCTTCGCATCTTGTCCTCTATTATAGATAGTCGCCGGACGCGGGCGTTTCTTACAGGGAGGCGAGGCTGGCTTTCGCGCCCAACAGATGGGCCTGGACGGCATAGCGTTCCAGTTCATCGCGGAACCGCGGATCGGCGATCGCGATCAAGGCTTCGGCGCGCTCGCGGAGGCATTTGCCGTGCAGGTAAGCGGCGCCGTGCTCGGTGATGACCCAGTGGACGTCGCCGCGCGAAGTCACCGCGCCCGCTCCGGGCCGCAGCGTGGGCACGATGCGCGAGATGGCGCCGTCCTTGGCGGTGGAAGGGAGGGCGATGATCGGCAGGCCGCCCTTGGAGTGCGCCGCGCCGCGAATGAAATCCACCTGCCCGCCGATGCCGCTGAAGGGCAGGCAACCCACGGAATCCGAGCAGACCTGGCCGGTGAGGTCCACTTCAATCGCGGAATTGATCGCCACCATGCGCTCGTTCCGAGCGATCACCCATGGGTCGTTCACATAGGAGGTTCGGCGGAATTCGAAGTCGGGATTGTCATTGATGAAATCGAACAGCCGCCGGCTGCCCAGCGCGAAGCCGGCAACCGTCTTGCCTTGGTGGGGCGACTTGCGCGCGTTGTTGATGACGCCGGCCTCGATCAGATCCACCACGCCGTCGGGAACCATCTCGCTATGGATTCCCAGGTCTTTGTGGTTGCCGAGCAGGCTCAGCACGCTTTCAGGAAGACCTCCGATGCCGGTCTGCAACACGGCGCCGTCGGGAATCAGGTTGGCGACGCGGCGTGCAATGGCGCGGTGTACGCCGGTCACCGGGTGGCACTGGTATTCCACCAGCGGGTGCGATGCTTCGGTGAATGCATGGATGCGGCTCACATGCACGAACGAATCGCCGAGCGTGCGCGGGACCTGGTCGTTGATTTCGACGATCACGTGGCGTGCGCGATCGATCACGGCGTGGGTGATATCGACGCTGGGGCCCAGGGACAGGTTGCCATGCCGGTCGGGAGGGGCGCATTGGAGCAGGGCGACGTCGATGGGCAGAGCGCCGTTAACGATGAGGTCTTCGATTTCACTGAGGAAAATGGGGGTGTAGTCGGCGCGGCCCTCCTGGACCGCCTGGCGGACGTTGGCGCCCATGAACAGGGCTTGGACTCGGAAATGGCCGGCGCAGCGCGGTTCGGCGTAGTCGGCCCGGCCGAACGTCGCCATTTGGAGGATGTCCACATTGTGCAACTCGGAAGCCCTTTGGACTAAAGCGTCTACCAGGATTTCCGGTTCCGCGCAGCCGTTGTGAACGTAGACGCGCTGGCCGGATTTCACTATGGACAGAGCCTTTTCGGGAGTCGCGATCCGCGAACGGTAGTCGCTTAACATTGGGCACCTCCTTGAAGTGGTGCTGATATTGTTCTATTAGTATAATCGGCTCCATTTCGAAAAAATGCAAGGGTGGAGGGGGAGGGG
>Ga0181535_10002136_pt1 | contig 24609 bp, 20 predicted proteins | sample PEATcosm2014_Bin_44_FD_119774 | JGI IMG/M metagenome (GOLD analysis project Ga0181535, IMG submission 119774) | Peatland microbial communities from MTU Mesocosm Facility, Houghton, MI, USA - PEATcosm2014_Bin17_30_metaG | ecosystem: Environmental > Terrestrial > Soil > Wetlands > Peat | place...
AAGTCGGGCATTCTTGTGATAGTCCATTCGATCTCTCCTGGGAAAATCTGATTGCTCGTTACAACCAGCTTCTCGCGTTCAGATCGAATGGACAACCTCCTGAAACTTCACACCTATTCCCTGTTTCCATCACAGCCATAGCACCGTGTGCCCGGGGCAAGAGCTAGCGGCTTGCGCGGTCAGTTCTTCCGCCAACCCAAAACCGTAGCGGGCAAAATAATAGGCCGCGCCGTGTACCCGGTCCTGCAATACGCCACCGGGATAGAGCGCCGTGCTGATGGCCTCGGCGTGGCGGCTGAGCTGGGCCTCGCGCTGCAACTGGAAGTTGGCCGCCAGACGCCGCAATCGGCTCATCTGGTAGCGCATCTTGCTGGCCGCGGTTTCAGCCGACCGGCCAAGGCCCGTGTCGAGCGAACGCATCCAATCGATGAGCGCCGTCAACTCGGCCTCCAGTGCCGTATCCGCTGCAGCAAGCTCCCGCTTTTCCTCGTCGGGCATGACCTGAGCAGCCAGGGATTGCGCCAGCGACATCCCGGGTTCGGCCAAAACCCGCTCCAGCGTCAACTTATGCTGGCGCAATAGCTTCCCGATTGCCGGCTCGACCAGCGTGGCGGAAAAACGCGGCAGCGATGGCGTGACCCGGTGCAGAATGCGCTCGTAGAGCACGGCGGATTGGGCAAAGTAGGCAATCTCCGCCGGTCCGCCGACAATGGCCGAAGTGGAGAGCAGAAAATCCTGAAAGACAGGCCGCAGCAGGGCGGAGGGAGAGATGCGCTCCGGCTCGGCGTCGAGAGTGCCGAGCAGCTCCGCGGTGGAAAGGCTCCGGTTGCCGGCTTGCCACAAGCCGTTGGGTTCCTGGGCGCTGGGAGCCGTTCGCTTCAGGGCCACGCGCGCGCCGGTTTGTTCGTCGATGAGGAAGAGCAGGCTGGACTGCGGCATGACGGCGACCTGCGCGTGATAGCTGGCGGCTTCCAGCTCCCGATTGCGGTCGATGAGCGCCAGGTGCAACTCATCGGCGCGCTCGATGGCCGCGCGCAGCACGGGCGCGCCCATGCTGTGAAATTCGCGGCCGCTCGCGTCGAGCATCAGCAACCCTTGCGCGGCAAAAACCTGGGAATAAAACTCTGCAAAGGCTTGGGCGAATGTGCGGCCCGGCTTGTAAGCCAAGGCGAGCGCATCCATGGCGTCGGAGTCGCCGAGCAGCTTCCGGGCCTCGTCGAGCAGCGGGGTAATCGAGTCGTCCAGAACAATGCCGCCCACCGGCCGTGGCGCCTCGGGCGCTGACGAATACCTCAGAGTGCGCAACTCGCGGCGCGCGGGAAAGACGACGTGGTTGATTTCGGCAAAGTCGTGGTCTTCTGTGGCCAGCCAGAAGATGGCGGCGTGAGGCTGCCCCGCGGCCGTAGCTTGGCGTGCGCGGGTCAGCGCCGTAGCAGCCTTCAGTGGCGTGAACAGCGGCCCGCCAAACAGGCCCACCTGCTGGCCGGTTACCACCACTCCCGCGCCGCCCCGCAAGGCGTCGATGGCTGCCGCGGCAGCCGGAGAAGGCGAGGCGTTTTGCTCGGCCAGCAGCCGAACCAGCTCTGGCCAGTGCGCGGACCGCTGCGACGAAAGGTGCTGGGGCTCTCGCCAACTCTGGTCCGAAGGGACAGATGCGTAGAACGCCCGTGCCGCCTCCGCGCCGGAGCAGTAGTCCAGAAATAGCCGGTGCAGCCCCGGCACGACGGTGATGGGGTAACAGTCTGCGGTCAACAACACATTCTCTTGGTCATAGGAAATCTCAGGGCAAACCCAACGCACACGCACAAAAAAGGGGTTCGTCTCTTGTTAAGGATGCCATGCCGGGCCCAATCGATGCACGAGTATGCCTCGGCTGTGGTATTCGGGCCAGTCAGTGCGTATATTCTTTATTGATTGCCCAGGTTGTCGGGGTTGCGCTCCGATTGCGCTCCAAGGAGAGACAAGAAATGCCTAAGAAGAAAAACGCTGTGAAGGCCGCCGCGCCCAAGAAAGCAAAGGCCGCCAAATCCAAGGTGAAGAAAGCTGCAAAGCCCAAGGCGAAGAAGGCGCTCAAGGCGGCAAAAGCACTGAAGCCCAAGGTGAAAAAGGCCCTCAAGGCCGCAAAAGCCATAAAACCCAAGGTGAAGAAGGCGCTCAAGGCCGCAAAAGCCCTGAAACCCAAGGCGAAGAAGGCTCTTAAGACGCTCAAGCCCGCGGTGGAGGAAACGGCGGAACTCCTTACTTCCGAGACGGTTTTCGAGGGGCCGCTCTTCCGTGTGCTCCGCGACCAGATCGTCGAGCCGGGCGGCAAGGAGGCCACGCGCGACATCGTCCGCCACAACGGCAGCGTGGTCATCCTGGCCATTGACAACACGATAAACAAGCGAGACCCCTGGATTGTGGTCGAGCGGCAATACCGCCATGCCGCTGGCCGGTTCTTGTGGGAGCTGCCGGCCGGCAAGTTGGAGCCGGGCGAAGACGAACTTCTGGGAGCCCAGCGGGAACTCGAAGAGGAGACCGGCTACCGGGCAAAGAAGTGGAAGCAGTTGGTCGAGTACTATGCCAGCCCCGGCTTTCTGGGCGAGTCCATGAAGATCTTTTTGGCCGAGGGATTGGTGGCCGGCGACGCCCATCCGGACGACGACGAGCAGATTGAACTTCGTCTGGTCAAGCTCTCCGAGGTGCTCAAGATGATAGAAAAGGGAGCGATTCTGGATGGCAAGACGTTGACCGGCGTGCTCTTGTACGCACGCAAGACGGCGGGCAAGCGCGGCAAGTAAGGCAGCAGATTGGCTCCATCCGATTCATTCTTCCCAGCCAGGGCCGGCGGCCACAAACCGGCCCTGGTTCATTTTGTGCGGTCGTCGCCTGATTTTTCTAAACGTTTCTACGCTTTTCGCGTCATAATGCATATCGGTGGGCATTCCCCTGTTCTTTGTTCACCGCACATCACAGGATGTAAGGAAGGAAAAACCCTGTGGCTCAGTACAAAGGGAAGGTCAAGTGGTTTAACAACGCCAAGGGCTACGGCTTCATCGGACGTGAAGATGGGCCGGATGTATTCGTCCACTATTCATCGATTCAGTTGGATGGATACAAGACGCTGAAAGAGGGCGATGATGTTGAGTTCGACATCGTCCAGGGTCAGAAAGGCGCCCAGGCGGATGCAGTAGTCCGGCTGCGGGGCGTCGCCCCCAGCGCCCCCAGCGCAGCCTGAAGGCGCGTAAGACCGGGCATAAGCGCAAGCCTGCCGTCGGGCGGCGCGCTTGTGGTGTGTCCATTTTCCCCCTCTTGTCACACCGCGCATCTCCTGCGGCTTTTTATGTTTGTATCTTTTCGCGCTCCAACTGAGTTCCCTGGCCAGTCCAGTTGTGGGGGGATTATCCAACCGCGCTCAGGCTGTGGCCCTCCACGCTCCCAAACGCATCGCCTTCTGTACAAATCCCGGTACGTTCCCGGTAACTCCTGCTCGAAATTCATGGCTCATTTTGTGCCCGTGGAGATAAGATAAGGCGCTATGAGCCTACTTCATCAGGAATCCCTGGAAGAGGTTGACGACGCCGCCCGCGGTGAAGAGTTCACCAAGGGGAGCAGCCACGTGGTTTGGGCCAGCATCGCTGCTGTCGTGCTGGTCACCATTGCCGTCGTCATCTACGTGATTGCCGGAGAGAAGCCTCCCGTGGCCACAGGAGAGATTGTTCAGGTGTGGGCTCATCCGCGGCACGTCGAAACCTCGGGGATCGACGCCAATGGCGCGCCCATGGCCAAGCAGAGCTTCGACCAGGTGCTGATCTTCGCCCATGTAAAGCTGCGCAACCAGAGCAAGGTTCCGCTTTATCTTGAGGATGTGCTGGCCAATGCCAAGCTGGGAGACAGCATTCTTTCCGTCTCCGCTGGAAGCGCGGGCCAGTACGAGCAGGTCTTTATTGTTTACCCCGAGCTGGCCCCGCTGCACGGTAACACCCTGTCGCCCCGCGCGACCATAGCCCCGGGACAGAGCTTAGACGGGAATGTTCTTTGGGCTACCCTGCTAACCAAACAGGAGTGGGACGCGCGCAAGGACCTGAACTTCACTTTCAAGTTCCACTACCAGCCCAATTTGGTGCTCGCGCCCCACTCCGCGGTTATTGAGCAGTAGGTGCGTTCTTCGGCACCGCAAGATACCCGCTGATCTCGTTATTTTTTCCGCCCACGGAGTTCACCACGATCTCGAAGAGCATCGACTCCTTGCCGCTATAGAACTGTAACGGCTCGTTCAGGTTCCGGTCCTTCTTCTCGTACTGCTTGTCGTCGGAGAAGACCACCACCGTAAAGCGGCTCTTCTTGGTGTCAGCCTTCTTCAGTTGCAGGCTTACCGTGCCCACGGGCTTCTTTTGGCCCTTGACCAGGGTGAACTCGTAGTAGTTCCGGTCGCCCTTGTGCTTGAGCAGTTCCAGCTCGTCGTGATTGCGGGCGATCAAACTGCTGTGGCCGTTCAAATCCCCCTTCATGGACTGCAACTGGCTGATGGTGGTGGCCAGATCGTTCTGCGTCTTGCCTAAATCAGTCTTCACCCCGCCCACATCGGTCTTCACATTCGAGACCTCGTTGGAGACGGCGCTTACCTGCTGCGCGGTCTGCTTCTGAGCGGTGGACAGCCGCTGGGAATTCGCCTCCTGGGCATCCTCCCGGCGGAGGATCTCCTCGGCCTTGGCATCCATCTGCTTCTGCGTCAGCCCCAGCGAGTTGCCCAATTCTTCGGTGGCAACTTTGAGGCGGGCGTCGGTTTCGCGCAGGTCGGAAGCCAGCTTCTTGTTTTGATCCTTAGCCTCGGTCAGCGCGGTTTCCTGGCCGTTCATGCGGCCGCTGAGCGTGTAGTTCCAAATCAGGCCACCCACCCCGGCCAGCAGGGCCACGGCGACAGCCGCCAACAACGCGCCAGAGTAGCTTCGGGGGGTTTCGTCAAGTTCACTCATCTCTTTGCCTTTCTTGGGCGGTCCGTCTTGCGAACCGCATCTCGTGGGTTGGCGTCTTCCTCACCGGTTAGACGCCGCAAAAATTCTTTCCCGGGATTTCCGTCTTGTTGCCGGGATTCCACCCAGAATACCGAATTGCGAAGGTCTGGCTTCGGGCACCATTGGGCGGAAACTCCAGAATATAGAAATATTCCCGCCTGTGCTGGAAAAGCTGCCCGCTTTTGGACAGGACAGGCTCGAAAAAGGGCTTCGGGGCCGTTTGCCCGCACTTGCCGTTTCGCGCTTCGTGACAATCATCGAACCGCTGCGATATAAACATCTCTACCGCACATTCAGGCGGGGACTCTTTTTTCAGAGCCAGGACTAACGCGGCATCTCGCAAAGGAATGATCGCCAGGGGGAGATCCGGTGCTATGTCGACTGCTGTCGCTGTGAAGGGGTTGGAGGGAATTGTCGCGGCGAACTCCGGGATCTGCTGGATCGACGGAGAGGCGGGTGTACTGTCCTATCGGGGAATCGACATCCACGAGCTGGCCATGCACTCGACCTTCGAGGAGACAACCTATCTGTTGTGGAACGGCATCCTGCCCAACCAGCTCGAGCTGCGTGAGTTCCAGTCCCAGCTATCGCTGGCCAGAGGGTTGGATTTTCGCATCGTTGGCCTGCTGCGCAGCATTCCCGCTTCGGCCACGCCCATGGAGGTGTTGCGCACGGCGGTCTCTGCGCTCAGCTTTTACGACGCCGACGAGAAGGACAACTCCCACGACGCCAACGTGCGCAAGAGCTATAACCTGACCGCGCAGATCGCCATGATCGTGGCCATCTACGACCGTCTGCGCAAGGGGCTGGAGATTGTTCCGCCCGACCGCTCGCTGAACCACGCGGCCAACTTTCTGTGGATGCTGAACGGCGTAAAACCCTCCGAGACGGCTACCCGGACGCTGGACATCGCCTTGATCCTGCACGCCGAGCACGAGCTGAACGCCTCCACCTTTGCCGCCCGCGTCATTGCGGCTACCCTGTCGGATGTGCATTCGGCCGTCACTGGCGCACTCGGCGCTCTCAAGGGTCCGCTGCACGGCGGCGCCAACGAAGGCGTCATGCGCCTGCTCTACGAAATCGACAAGGCCGGCGCCGACCCGGTCGTATATGTCAGGAATATGCTGGCCGCCAAGCAGAAGATCTCCGGTTTCGGCCACCGCGTCTACAAGACCGAGGACCCCCGTGCCACGCACCTGCGCAAGATGAGCGAGCAGTTGGGCAAGGATGCGGGCCAGTCCAAGTGGTTTGAAATGTCCCGCGCCATCGAGCTCTATATCAACGCCGATAAGAAGCTGAACGCTAATGTGGACTTCTACTCGGCCTCAACTTATGCGACGCTGGGCATCGACATCGACCTTTACACGCCTATCTTCGCCATCAGCCGCATCGCCGGCTGGACCGCACACATCATCGAGCAGTTAGACGACAACCGCCTCATTCGCCCCCGCGCCGAATACATTGGCCCGCCCTACCCCGCGCGGTATATCCCGATGGAGCAGCGCGGATAAAGGTTCATGCTCTCTCTCATCGGCTGATTGTCATTGCTTTGAAATCGCGCGGCTCTAGCCGCGCCACCATAAGACATCGCGCAAATCGATTCCAACCCATCACAGGCCCCACCGTGAGGCGCATCGAGGAAAAGGCGTTACTCTTCCCGCAGCCGGTATTGCCGCAGCCGGCCCATGAGCGAGGCCGGGCCGCTGACGGTGAGCCGCACAAGGTTGCCTTCGTACTCCCGGGAATGAATGATCATCCCCGCCTCGATAGCCGCCAGCACCGCGCCCTCCTGCTGCGGAACACGCAACTCGGCGTCGATAACCGGGTCGGAGTGCAGGGCCTGGTCGATGGCCGTGAGCAGCGCGTCCATTCCCTCGCCGGTACGCGCTGAAACAGGCACTTCGCCACTCCGCTCCAGCAGCCCCTGGCGCTCGTGTTCCCCAAGCAGATCAATCTTGTTCAGAACTTCGACGCGCGGCTTGCCGAGGACCTCCAACTCGTCGAGCACCTTCTCGACTTGAGTCTTCTGTTCCTCGCCATAAGTCGAGTTCGCGTCGCGCACGTGCAGCAGCACCTCGGCCTGCGCCACCTCTTCCAGCGTGGCGCGGAAGCTGGTGACCAGCGTATGCGGCAGATTGCGGATAAAGCCGACCGTATCCGACAAGAGAATCTTGCGATGGCTGGGCAGTTCGATGGCCCGAAGTTTGGGATCGAGAGTCGCGAACATGCGGCTCGACTGCAAGACCTGAGCGCCGGTCAACTGGTTGAAGAGCGTGCTCTTGCCGGCGTTGGTATAGCCCACCAGGGCCACCGTGGGCACCGGAACTGACTCGCGGCGCTGGCGTTGCTGTTTGCGCACCCGGCGCACAGAGTCCAGTTCGAGCTTCAGATGGTCGATGCGGCGCTTGATCTGGCGGCGATCCGTTTCCAGTTTGGTTTCGCCCGGTCCGCGGGTGCCAATCCCGCCGCCCAACTGCGACATCGCCTTGCCTTTGCCGGTTAGCCGCGGCAGCAGATAGTCAAGCTGCGCCAGCTCCACCTGCAACTGCCCCTCGCTGGTCCGGGCGTGGCGCGCAAAAATGTCCAGGATAAGCTGCGTGCGATCCAGAACCCGGCAGGGAAGCGCGGCCTCCAGATTGCGCAACTGGGTGGGCGTCAGGTCGTGGTCGAAGAGCACCAGATCGGCCTCTTGCGAGGCAACAACCCCGGCAATCTCCTCCACCTTGCCGGAACCGATCAGCGTGGCCGGATCGGGATGCGCGCGGCGTTGCATGATCTCCGCAACCACCACGCCGCCGGCGCTCGCCACCAGTTCGCGAAACTCGGCAAGAGACTCTTCCGCGTCCAGCTCCGTGGACGAACGCGCCTGAGCCCCTCGGGCCGGGGGAATGCCTGTACCAGGGAGATTCTCCGGCACATCCTCATCAACTCTGGAATCAGGGGCAGCCAGCTCCGGGCACACAACCGCTTGCCTCGCGCCCGCCTGGGCTGCGGGGTTGCCGCGGGAGCGAACCCCGAGGTCCACCCCCACCAAAACCGCCCGCTCCCGGCCTCCACCCCAGCCACTAAGACTCGGTGTAGAGGAGGAAGTCTGAACGCCAGTTCTGTTCATCTCAACGGCCAACTGAGACCGCTTCCCGCCTGCTATCGCGGCTCCCCAACGGCTGGAGGCGCTGCCACCGCCGCGGCTGGTGCCGGACCTGCGTCGGTGATCGCGCCCGCCGGACGGTGCTCGCTATGAAGCACGCCTCGGTTGCTCACCACGGTCGAAATGGCGTGCTTGAAGATCAACTGCTCCTGGCTGTTGTTCTCCAGCAGCACAGAATACTTATCGAACGAACGGATCTTTCCGGTTAGCTTGACGCCGCTGACCAGATAAATCGTGATGGGGGTTTTGTCCTTGCGGACCGTGTTCAGGTACGTGTCCTGAATGTTTTGTGCCGGCTTGTTCTCCATTTGCCGATCTCCTGCTTTCCTTGAGGGGTTGGATGCAACTGAATAACATGTACTTGTACAAGTCAGCGGGCACGCCGCCGGAAGCCCCGGAGCCGCCAACTCCCGCAATGGCTTAACAATATAAGGCTTCACCAACCTTTTCAACCATCACTTGCAGCAATTTTCTTTTAGGACTCCGTTTTTAGCCATCGCGTCCAGCGGTGGGACGCGCGCCGCCCCTGCGCCCCTACTCGATTTTGAGACCAGGGAGACCATGAGGCTGGTAGCATAATGGTGTGAAAACCGAGCCAAATTCGCCTCAGAGTTCCGCCCCAATTGCCCAGCCGGTGCCCATGCTGGACCTCAAGCGCCAGTACAGTCCGCTCCACAAGGAACTTCTGGAAGCGGTCGGCCATGTGCTGGAAACGCAGCAGTTTATTTTGGGCGAGTCCGTTGCCGCCTTTGAAAAAGCCGCTGCCGGCCAGTTGGGCGTGGCCCATGCCGTGGGCTGCTCCTCAGGTACTGACGCTCTCTGGCTGGCGCTGGCCGCTGCCGGCATCGGGCCCGGCATGAAGGTCGTCACCACGCCTTTCAGCTTCTTTGCCTCCACCAGCGCCATTCTCCGCGCCGGGGCCGCGCCGCTGCTGGCCGACATTGAGCCCACCACCTTCAACCTGAGCCCGGTTGCCGTTGAAGCGGTCCTCGATGGCCCGAGCGGTGAGGGCGTCCGAGCCATTCTGCCCGTGCATCTTTACGGCCAGACAGCCGACTGGACCTCTTTTTCTCGCATCGGCAAAGAGCGCGGACTCAAACTCATCGAGGATGCCGCCCAGGCCTGGGGCGCCCAGAGGATGACTGCCGAGGGGCAAGCTGTGAAAGCCGGAGCCCTCGGCGATGCAGCCGCCTTCAGTTTTTATCCCACCAAGAACCTGAGCGCCGCGGGCGATGCCGGCATGGTCACCACAAACTCCGACGAGATCGCCGAGCGGGCCCGTATGCTGCGCCAGCACGGGATGCGCCGGCGCTACCACCACGACGAAATTGGCTGGAACACGCGCATGGACGGCTTCCAGGGCGCCATCCTCCACGCCAAATTGAAGTACATCGACGGCTGGCTTCAGCTCCGGCGCACGGTGGCCAAGCGCTACCACGCGCTCTTCCACGCGGCGGGCCTGGTCGAGGCCGGTCCTTATCCCGTGCGCGGTGTCGTCCTTCCCCACGAGGTTCCCGGCACCCGCCACGCCTGGCACCAGTACGTCATCCGCACCAGCCGCCGCGACGGCCTGCGCCAGTTCCTCACCGAGCGCAAGATCGGCTCGGAGATTTACTATCCTGTTCCGCTTCATTTGCAGGATGCGTTGAAGACTCTCGGCTACGCCGAAGGCAGCTTCCCCGAGGCCGAGCGCGCCGCCCGCGAAGTCCTCGCCCTGCCCATCTTCCCCGAGCTGCGCGAAGATGAGCAGCAAACGGTAGTCGCCGCGATCGCCGAGTTCTTGAGTTAGGGAATAGGGGTCAGGGATCAGGGGTCAGTTCTGCTTGCTTCGAGTCGCCCTGGTCCGGGCCTAAAGGCCCCGATCTTTGGCCCTCTTTTCAGGGGCCTGAAGGCCCCTGCTCCCTCCGAATCATCGATCTACAGCCGCGCTCCCTCCGAATCGCCGATCTACAACCGCGCTGGCTCCGAATCATCGATATACTGCTGCGCTGGCTCCGAATCGCCGATCTACAACCGCCGGGTCAAAATCCGGGTGGCTGGGGACGCACAGATTTTGCGGCGGCGGGACGGGGTGGCTCAAGAGCGTCCGGCAGGCGTTGGGGCTGCCGGTGGACGAGGTGGCGCGGCGGATGGGGGTGCGCCGGTGGGAGGTTCACCGGCTGGAGAAGGCGGAGAAGAACTCCCGGATTATGCTGGCGTCGCTGCGCCGCGCGGCGAAGGGATTGGGATGCGAGTTGGTGTACGCGCTGGCGCCGAAGGAGGGGACGCTGAAAGAGTTGGCGGCCGAGCAGCGGGCGGTGCACGAGAGGGCCCTGGCGAAGAAACGCGAGGAGCGGGAGGCGCAGAAGAAGCCATGGCTGGAAGAGATTGGCTGGCGGGAGAAGTTTCTGGGCTCGATGCGCACGTTGCTGCGGCGGGAGGGGTTCCGCGTGCGGCCGCGGAAGACGGAGCGGGGCGTCGAGAAAGAGCTGGCGGCGTTCCGGGAGGCGAAGAAGCTGGCGGGAGTGGCGGGAGTGATGGGGCGGGTGATGAGCAAGTCAGCAAGTCAGCAAATTAGCAAGTCGGCGGGCTGGCTAGCGGATAGGTGATGGGCGGAGTGTGCGATCCCAGGTCTCAAAAGCGAGACCTGGGATCGCAGGCCGTGGTTCAGCGAGGTTTCTGAGATATGTGGGCCACTGGCCGCGACGATGGATTACTTGAGCCGTTGCCCCGTCGCAGGATCGAAGACGGCGTTGCGCAGAAATTGTTCCGTGGACCAGGGTGGCGCATCTCCTCCAAGATACTGATGGAACCACTCCAGATGCGCCGTATAGTACAAGGCCATCTCATACCAGCTGGGCCAGTGGCCGGCATTGGAATAGATGATCAGCTTGGATGGGACATTCATTTCCTGCAGGGATGTGAACATCTGCAGCGACTGGGTATAGGGAACGCGATAATCGCGCTCGCCGGAGATGACGAGGCAGGGCGTTTTGAAATTCTTGACGAAATAGGACGGAGAGAACTTCTCGTATTGGTCGGAATTCCACGGCTGTCCCTTGAGGTCCCACTTGGGGAACCACAGCTCTTCGGTTGCGCCGTAAAAAGAACGCAGGTCGAAAGGCCCCATCATGGAAGCGATCGCTTTGAAGCGATCGGTGTGTCCCTCGAACCAGTCCATCATGTAGCCGCCGTACGACCAACCCATGGCGCCCATCCGCGAGGAATCGACGTAAGGAAGCTTGCTCAGTTCATCGGTGACCTTCATCAGGTCTTCAAAGACCTTGCCACCTTGATCCCCGGAAATTTCAGCCGTGAAATCCTGGCCATACCCGGTTGATCCATGGGGATTGGCGAAAGCGACGATGTAACCCGAGCCGGGATAAACCTGCCAGTCGCCTCTAAACGAATCCTGCCACTGCATCTGCGGTCCGCCATGCACGTTGAGGATGAGCGGGTATTTCTTGGATGGGTCAAAGTCATGAGGCTTGACGATAAAGACTTCGATCTTCGCCCCGTCGGCTCCCTTCACCCACATTCGTTCTGCAGGGCGCAGGTCTACCCCGTTGGCAACCTCGTCGTTGAAGTGAGAGAGGCGCTGCGGTGTGGAAGCTTCGCCACCAGGCAAGCTGGCGCTGAAGATTTCGACCGGATCGCTGGTTGTGCGCCGGGTGTAGATGATCCGGCGGTTGTCAGCGGAGAGTTCGAAGGAGTCGATGCTGCGGTCAACAAATACTTGCTGAATGGAGCCGGACGCGAGAGTCACCTGGAAGATGGGGTTGTCGCCCTCGACAGGAGCACTGAAGTAGAGCGATTTCGAGTCTGAGGCCCACTGGAAGTCATCCACCCAGTTGCGGAAGGATTCCGTCAGGACGCGCGATGTGCCGGTCGCGCGGTCATAGACGGCCAGGCGAAAGAGGTCCGATTCATAAGCTGGCTGCTTTTGCAGTCGATAGGCGATGTATTTTCCGTCCGGCGAGTATTTCGGATGGCCATCGAAGGCGGGATTTGATGCGGTAATGTTTCGCGGCGGTTGATTGCCGGAGAGCGGAACGATCCACACATCGCTGTTCGTTGACGATGCTTGTGCGCGATCATGATTGGAATCAAAGGCGAGTTCCGAACTGTCCGGGGAGAAAGCGTACTGCAAGGAGCCGCCGATCTCAAAGGGAGGCGAATCAAAGTCTCCAGGCGTCAGGTCACGCACCGTACCGGTAGATGAGTCGACAAGCAGGATGTGTGTGCGCTTGCCGTCTTTCCATTGCGTCCAATGGCGATAAAGCAGCGCATCGGCCAGATGAGCATGGAGCGGGCCCTTGCTCCAGCGCTCGTCGACCTTCTTGTTGCACGCATCGTCGGCGCCGCATTCCGGGTAGACGTCGCTCGAAAACACGATCCATTTGCCGTCTGGAGACCAAAGCGGTTCGGAAACTCCCGTCGAGATCCTGGTCAGTTGCCGGGCTTCGCCACCAGCGGTTGAGATGACGTAGAGGTTGTCGTCTCCATCCCTCGTAGTGATAAAGGCAATCTGTTTGCCGTCGGGGGAGAAAATGGGGGACGATTCACCCTTTTCGCCAAAGGTAAATTGGCGGACGTTCTTGCCGTCGGCGTCCATCATCCAGATGTGCCTGACTTGCTTGGCCTTTGACAGGTCGCTCGTCTGTAAAGTAAACAGCACCGTCTTGGCGTCGGGAGACACGTGCAAGTCGCCGATGTTGCGAATGCGGTACAGGTCTTGAATGGTGAAGGCACGTTTGGCGGCAAAACCGGGTATAGCCACTAGCGGAATGCAGAGCAAGATTGACAACAGCCTTTTGTGCATGAAGCCCCTCATCTCAAAGTGAACTGTTCAAACGACTTCTAACACAGGCGGGTTGGCTTCCGCAATCACTGCGGGCGCGTTCCATCCGCCCTTGCGGGAGCAAACTGATGGACTGCTCACTGGATGGTCGATGTAGGGGGCCATTGAGAATTGCCGCGGCCCGCACCTGTAAAAAAAGCCCCCCGCATTGTGGCAGGGGGCTTATATGTTGGGTCGAGGCGCGAGCGGCGGCAACTGCTTCAGTTGCTGAAGAGCAGAACTCCGGCGGGCTTTTCTTCGGCGACGGAATCGTCGTCGCTGACCGGGCGGTAGAAGAGCTGGTTCACGTCGAGATAGACCTCGAGGAAGGCTGGGCGCGCGGTGATTGTGCCGGCGATCAGGGCTTCGCTCAAGGGGTCCTCGACGTAGCGTTGCAGGGCGCGGCGCAGAGGACGAGCGCCGTAGGTGCGGTCCACCAGGGTCTTGTCGAGAATCCACTTTTTGGCTTCCTCGGTGACGGAGATGGTGATGGACTTCTGGGCCAGGTTGGTGTTGAGCTGCTGAACCATCAGTTCGACGATCTGGATCAGGTCCGCATCGGAAAGCGACTGGAAGATGATGACCTCGTCGAGGCGGTTGAGGAACTCGGGGTTGAAGGTCTTCTTCACCTCCTGCTTCACCAACTCTTCGACCTTCTCGCTGACCATCTCTTCGCGGTCGCTCTGGAAGCCGAGGCCCTGCTTCTTTTGCAGGTGCCGCGCGCCGATGTTCGAGGTCATGATGAGGATGACGTTCTTGAAATCGACCGTATTGCCGAGGCCGTCGGTCAACTGGCCGTCCTCAAAAACCTGGAGCAGGATGTTGAAGACATCGGGGTGGGCCTTCTCGATTTCGTCGAGCAGAACCACCGAATAGGGCGAGCGCTTGACGCGCTCGGTGAGTTGGCCGCCCTCCTCGTAGCCCACGTAGCCCGGAGGCGAACCGATGAGCTTGGAGACGGAATGCTTCTCCATGAACTCCGACATATCGAAGCGGATGAGGGCCTTGTCGGAGCCGAACAAAAATTGGGCAAGTGTGCGGGCCATCTCGGTTTTGCCCACGCCCGTGGGCCCCAGGAAGAGGAAGCTGCCGATGGGCCGATTGGGCGACTTCAAACCCGCTCGTGAGCGGCGAATGGCGCGCGCCAGGGCGCTGATGGCTTTGTCCTGAGAGATGACGCGCTTGTGCAGCTCTTCCTCGACGCGCAGAAGCTTTTGCGTCTCTTCTTCCTTGATGCTGGTGACGGGGACGCCAGTCCAGCGGCTGACCACATCCTCAATGTCTTCGCGGCTGACGATGCCGCTGGCTGAGTCGTCGAGGTGGTATTTGTCGCGCAGGGCGCGCAGGGTTTCGCGCTCTTTGCGCTCCTCGTCGGAGTAGAAGCGAGCCTTCTCAAACTCGTGGTTGGCGATCGCCGAGTCCATCCTGTGCACGATGAATTTGATGCGCTTCTGGACTTCGGTGATCTCCTCGGGCAGCGAGGTTTGGCGCAGTTTGACGCGCGCTCCGGCCTCGTCAATCAGGTCGATGGCCTTGTCGGGCAGGAAGCGGTCGGGGATGTAGCGATTCGAATGCGAGACCGCAAACTCGACGGCGGCATCGGTGTAGCTGACCGCGTGAAACTTCTCGTAGCGGTCCTTGATGCCGTGGATGATCTTGATGGCGTCGGCCTCGTTGGGAGGCGGCACCTTAACAGCCTGGAAGCGGCGTTCGAGGGAGCGATCCTTCTCAATGGACTTGCGGAATTCGGCCGGAGTGGTGGCGCCGATGCACTGGATTTCGCCACGCGAGAGGGCGGGCTTGAGAATGTTGGCCGCGTCCAGCGAGCCCTCGGCGGAGCCAGCGCCGACCAGGGTGTGCAGCTCGTCAATGAAGATGATGGAGTTCTGGCTTTCGATCAGCTCCTTCATGATGGTCTTGAGGCGCTCCTCGAACTGGCCGCGGTACTTGGTGCCGGCCACGATAAGCGAAAGATCCAGGCCCAGAACGCGCTTCTCGGCCAGGAAGCTGGGCACCTCGCCGTCGGCGATGCGCTGGGCAAGGCCCTCGACAATGGCCGTCTTGCCCACGCCGGGTTCGCCGATGAGGACGGGATTATTTTTGGTGCGGCGGCAGAGAATCTGCACCACGCGCTCGAGTTCGGCGTCGCGGCCCACGAGGGGATCGAGCTGCCCATCCGCGGCAGCCTGGGTCAGGTCGCGGCTGAACTCGGCCAGCAGGCTGGACTCGCGCTGGCGCTGCTGCGGCGGGGCTTTTTCCTGGGTGACGCGGCCCAGCTCTTCGCGAATCTGCACCAGCCTCAGGCCGCGCTCTTGCAGGATCTCAGCGGCGAAACACTTTTCCTCGCGCAGCAGGCCCAAAAGCAGATGTTCGGTGCCGATGTGCTTGTGGCCCAGCCTCTCGGCTTCCTCGGCCGCATAGGCCAGCACCCGCTTGCACTCGTTCGAAAGCGGCAGGTCTACGCTGGTCGAGACTTTTTCCCGGACGGTGGTGTGCGCCTCAATCTGCTTGCGAATCGACTCCACCGAAGCGTGCGAGCGCAGGAAGCGGTTGGTCAACGCCTTGTCCTCGCGCAAGAGGCCCAGCAGCAGGTGCTCGGTCTCGATATAAGGCGAGCCGAACTGGCTGGCCTCATACCGCGCGAAGAAGATCACGCGCCGTGCCTTCTCCGTATAGCGTTCGAACATAATGGTCTCCCTTGTGCAAACTTGCTGCTTGCTCGATTAGACTCAAGAACCGTACGAAACGGCGCTTTTTTCGTTCAAATCTTCCAGGCGTCAGGTTCCGCTTGAGGAGTTCGCGCCGGCACGGCCAACCGGCCGCTCTCCAGGCGCAAGGTTCGCGTACAACGCGCGGCCAGATCAGGATTATGCGTCACCAGGATCGATGTCAGGCCGTGGGTCGAGTGCAGTCGTTCAACCATGTCAAAAACGCGGCTAGCGGTGGTTTCGTCCAGGTCGCCGGTGGGCTCGTCGGCCAGCAGCAGCCGGGGATTGTTGACCAGCGCGCGAGCCAGGGCCACGCGTTGCTGCTCGCCGCCGCTGAGTTCTCCGGGCCGATGGTCGCCGCGATCCTCCAAGTCCACTTCCCGCAGCCACTTTGCCGCCGCAACCAGCGCGGCTGGCCTGCGCACGCCGCGTGCCATGAGCGGCATGGCGACGTTTTCCAGGGCGGTGAACTCCGGCAGCAGGTAATGAAACTGCCATACGTAGCCGATCTCGCGATTGCGAAAGGCCGCCGCTTCGCGCTCGGAGAGCTGAGCCACGTTGACCGAGGCGCAGGTTACCGTTCCCGCGGTGGGCGCATCCAGCGCGCCCAGAATGTGCAAAAGCGTGCTCTTTCCCGCCCCGGACTGGCCCACAATGGCCACCATCTCGCCGGTCTGGACCTCAAAATTGAGCCCGCGAAAGAGGGTGAGAGCTCCGCGCGCGGTGGTGTAAGTCTTTTCGAGATTCTGGACCTGAATGATGGGGGAAATGGATGAACCCTGGCTGGTTTGCGCCCGCAACTCCGGTTCCCGCGCTGTGCGGGCGTCCTGGTCGGCAGCCGCTGAAGAGAATTGGGTCATCCCGTTGTCCTTATTTTATCGTGCTGGGGGCGGAGTCCGCGCTGGGTGGGGTTCTTTGCAGCAATTCTCAATGGACCTCCGCATCGGTTATCCCAAGAGCAGCCCATCGCTTTTCTCCCGTAGGGAGCCATCGAAAATAGCCCGGGGCAAGCGTAGTGCAGCCCTGGGTAAAAGGCAAAGAAAGGGGCATCCGCCCTGGAGGGGCGGATCGAATGCGCGTGCCAAGGATTGCTGAATCCAGTGATGGTACCGGGCTTTCACACCGCCCCTCCGAGGCGGGGATCTCCCGGTTGAACGCTTTCCCAAGGTTTCACCCCGGGCTATTTTCAGCTTCTCCCTACGGGAGGAACGGCGCTGAATGTCTCACTACTCCCCTACTTAGAATTCCTGGTTCCTTTGGGTTCTTCGGGTGTGACGGCTGTGGAGTTCAGCCGGGCAATGCGTCCGTTGGGGCCGACGACGAAAGGCAGGGAGAGAGCATTCCAGTTGCCGTTGTCGAAGGGCTGCCAGGTTTTGCCGTCAGATTTTCAGTACTCGATCTTGTTGGTTGAGGCGGTCCAGGCGGTAAAACTGGCCCGGGCTTCATCGGCGAGCAGTTGCGTAGTGGAAAGTGTGCGGGCCGCCTTGGGCTTGCGAAGCTCATCGTAAAGAAAGGCATCGTCGAAGCCAGCGCGGGCGGCGTCGGCGGCGCTGGCGCCGTAGTAGATGGCTTCAATCCGCGCCCAGTAGGTCGCGGCGAGGCACATGGGGCAGGGCTCACAACTGGTATAAAGCTCGCAGCCGGCCAGCGTGAAGGTCCCCAGCGCCTTGGCGGCCGCGCGGATGGCGTTCACTTCGCCGTGTGCCGTGGGGTCGAGCGTGGTGGTTACGGTGTTCACGCCCTCGCCCACAATCCGGCCGTCGCGCACAATCACCGCGCCAAACGGCCCGCCCGCACCGCTGGCCACATTTTCGGTGGCAAGCGCAATGGCGCGGCGCAAAAACTCGGGATTTGGCGATTTCCGCATCGCTGACTTGCTCCACTGTTGGTTGAAAGGCAAGTAAGAATATAGCACAGGCGTTGCGTAGGAAGCAGGGAATAGGGAATTGGGAACAGCCTCAGTTCGGCTGCGCGCAACATCCTTCGCGCCCGCTCCACATTCAACTCTTACCGGCAATGACCTAGAATCTCAGCATGGTTGCCGCAGCCTCTTCGCTCGAAGCTCTGAATGCACGTATTGTTGCCTGCAAGCGCTGCGAGCGGTTGCGTGCGTACTGCGCCGAAGTGGCGCGGGTGCGCCGCCGCGCTTATGCGGACTGCGAGTACTGGGGCAAGCCCGTACCCTCCTTTGGCGATCCGCGGGCGCGGGTGCTGGTGCTGGGACTGGCGCCGGGCGCGCATGGCTCCAACCGCACCGGGCGAATGTTCACCGGCGACGGCTCGGGCGATTTTCTTTTTCCCGTGCTTCATGAGGCAGGTTTTGCCTCGCAGCCCAAGGCCATCAACCGCGACGACGGCATGAAGCTCACGGATCTGTGGATCAGCGCACTGGTTCGCTGCGCTCCGCCGGCCAACAAGCCCACGCCGGAGGAGCAGCGCACGTGCTCCGCCTGGCTGGACGCGGAGGTTCTTCTGCTCAAGCATCTGCGCGTGGTGGTTTGCCTGGGCAAGATTGCCTTCGACGGCCTGCTGGCTCATGCGCGGCGGACCGGGCAGGCGCCCTCGCGCGCCGGGCTGGCCTTTGCTCATGGCGCGGAGTTCACATTGCCCAATGGCGTGGCCGTGATCGCCAGCTATCACCCCTCGTTGCAAAACACCAACACCGGCAGGCTCACCCGGCCCATGTTTCTGAAGATCTTCCAGCGCGCGCGGGAAGTGGCGGGGCAGGGCTGAGCTGTCGTCGCTGGCATTTGGCCGTAAACTGAGGAAACTATGGATTCGTTGTCGAAAGAAATTCTGAAGGAACTGCTCCCAGCTGAGAAGGAAATTGTTCCGCCACCGTCAACCGCGCGGGTTGGCCCACGAAGCCCCGTGGATCACTGGTCCGCAGCCGTGTTGCTGGAGCGGGCGGCCTACTTGCGCGAACTGGCCAGGCACGGGGACGGCTCGGCCAGCGAGACGCTGAAGGAGTATCCGCAACACTATGCGATGCTCTCGTTTCGCAGCCGCGATGGCGTGGCCGAGCTGCATGAGAACTTCGCCGATGTTTTCTACGTGCTTGATGGCCGCGCGACGCTGGTGACCGGCGGTACGGTGGCCGGCGCTCATCGGGTTGGGCCGGGAGAGGTGCGCGGCTCTTCGGTGGAGGGCGGCGCGCGGCAGGAGCTGAGGGCGGGCGATGTGGCGCATGTCCCGGCGGGCGTGCCGCATCAGATGCTGGTTGCCGGCGAGAAGACGGTCACCTGCCTGGTGATGAAAGTCCAGGAGAATCCATAGAGACGGCGTTTTTCCTTGAACCGGAGGGTTGCCTCTGTCTCAGAAGCTGTCCAGAAACTGAAAAACCCCAGGTCTCAAAATTGAGAGCTGGGGTTTTTAGTCTTCAATTCGGAAACTGCGGAATCAGCCGGCTTTTTCCAGCAAGCAGAGGGACAGATCGCGGCGCTCGACCATATCGCTGGTGATTTCGAGATCGCGGACGCGCTTGTTGTTGGGCAGGTGGTACATCAGGTCGAGCATCAGCTCTTCCAGGATCATGCGCAAGCCGCGCGCGCCGATTTTGCGGGCCAGGGCCTCGCGGGCGATGGCAGCAGCGGCCTCCGGCGTGAAGTGCAGGCGGACATTCTCGAACTCAAAGAGCCTCTGATACTGCTTGAGGATGGCGTTGCGCGGCTTGGTGAGAATCTCGATCAGCGCCGCTTCATCCAGTTCGTCGAGGATGCCCATAACCGGCAGGCGGCCGACAAACTCGGGAATCAGGCCGTACTTGATCAGATCCTGCGGCTCGGTACGGCGCAGCAGTTCGGTGTCACGATGCGAACGGGTGGTGGCCGCATCGGCCTCGGCATCCATGGCCTTGAAGCCCAGCGCCTTCTTGCCCACGCGCCGGCCCACGACGCGCTCCAGACCCACAAACGCCCCGCCGCAGATGAACAGGATGTTGGTGGTATCGACGGCGGTGAACTCCTGGTGCGGGTGCTTGCGTCCGCCCTGCGGCGGAACGTTGGCGACTGTGCCTTCGAGGATCTTGAGCAGCGCCTGCTGCACGCCCTCGCCGGAGACGTCGCGGGTGATCGAGGGGTTCTCGTCCTTGCGGCCGATCTTGTCGATCTCGTCGATGTAGATGATGCCCTGCTGAGCGCGCGTTACGTCGCCGTCGGCGGCCTGCAAGAGCTTGAGGATGATGTTCTCCACATCCTCGCCCACGTAGCCGGCCTCGGTGAGGGTGGTAGCGTCCACGATGGCGAAGGGCACGTCGAGCATCTTGGCCAGGGTGTGAGCCAGCAGCGTTTTTCCCGAGCCAGTGGGGCCGATGAGCAGGATGTTGGACTTGCTCAGCTCCACTTCGTTGTTGCGCGCCTTGTTCATCTGGATGCGCTTGTAGTGGTTGTAAACCGCGACAGCGAGTTTCTTCTTGGTCTGGTCCTGGCCGATCACGTAGTCGTCGAGAAAGCTTTTCACCTCCGACGGCTTGGGCAGGTGGCCGGCGGCGTTGGCTGGCTGGGCGCCATCGGCGCCACGGTCGTCCTCGAGAATCGAATTGCAGACGGCTACGCACTCATCGCAGATGTAAGCGCGAGGGTAGTCGCTGGGCGACGAGATCAGCTTGGCCACAGCGTCCTGCGACTTGTGACAGAACGAGCAGCGCAATGCTTCTTCGGGTCCCGTGCGCGTTTTCATGTTTCCGCTCCCTTTGGACGAGCTTGTTTCGAGTTTTACTTCCCGCGCCCCGGCCAGTCTAGCAGGTTAACAGGCGTTACGCTGGCGCATGGATCGGTCAGGCGCGCGGCCGGTCGATGATTTCGTCGACGATGCCGTATTCCTTGGCCTGTTGCGCGTTCATGATGAAGTCCCGCTCGACGTCGTGCTCGATGCGGTCCAGGGGCTGGCCAGTGTGTTTGGCGATGATATTGTTGGTAATCTCGCGGATGCGGAGAATCTCGCGCGCGTGAATGTCGATGTCCGTGGCCTGGCCGCTAAGGCCGCCCATGGACGGCTGATGGATGAGAACCCTGGAGTTGGGCAGGGCGAACCGCTTGCCCTTGGTGCCGGCCAACAGCAGAAACGCACCCATGCTGGCCGCCTGGCCGATGCAGATGGTCTCCACCTTGTTCTTGATGAACTGCATGGTGTCGTAGATGGCCAGACCCGCGCTGATGGAGCCGCCGGGAGAGTTGATGTACAGATGCACGTCCTTGTCCGGATCTTCGCCGGAGAGAAACAGCATCTGCGCCACGATGAGGTTGGCCACCTGATCGTCGATGGGCGTACCCAGAAAGATGATGTTGTCGCGCAGCAGACGGGAGTAGATGTCGTAGGCGCGCTCGCCCCGGCTCGTCTGTTCAACCACCATGGGAACCAATGCCATTCGAGCGATTCTCCGATGCACGTGCTCATGCACGCTCTGTGAGGAGTGGCTTGAAAAAGCCACTTGAAGGTTTAGGTTTCGGCCCACCCAATTGGAGAACCGTCGTGGGTCTTCTTCTCGCTCTTCCGTCGGGGAGTCTTGCTTCCCGTTTTCTTGCCTGACGCGCGGCCCTGGAGGTTCAATTTCCAGTCCGCGCGTCGATTTCCGCAGTTTTGCCGCCCTACGCGGGCAACCGCTCGTACAGCAGGCTCGCGGTTTTCTCGCGCCGCAATTGCTCCCGGATTCTGGTCAGTCCGCCGTCCGCCGTCAAACGCGTCCGCAGGGCATCAATCGGTTCGCGGGCTTGCAGAGCGGCCAGTTGCAATTCGCGGTCCAGTTCCTCGTCGGTGATATTAATGTCTTCCGCAGTCGCGATGCGGTCCAGCAGAATATTGGATTTCACCTCGGCCACGGCGCCGTCGCGCTGAGCTGTGCGCAGGCGGCCAAAGTCCAGCTTGCGCATCTGCTCGGTGTTCATGCCCTGGGCCGCCAGGGCGCGCAGTCCGCGCTCCAGGCGCGTGTCGATCTGCTGCTGCACCAGCGACTCGGGCACCGCAAACGGGTAGCGTTCCGTTAGCGCGGCGAAGAGCCGGTCCTTGGTTTCGCCTTCCACGCTGCGGCGCTTGCGGTTCGCCATGTGGTCGCGGACGCGGTCTTCCAACTCCTTCAGGCTTTCGTACTGGCCCAGCTCCTTGGCGAAATCGTCCGTCAACTCCGGCATGGTGCGCTTCTTGATGGACTTGACCTCGACCTGGTAGGTCACGGTCTTGCCGGCCAGCTTGGGTTCGGCAAAATCGGCCGGATAGATGACCTCGGCCTTCAGCTCCTGGCCGGGCTTGGCGCCGCGCAGCACGGTTGTGAAAGCCTCTACGGTGTCCTTGCCGCCAACTTCGACCAAGGTGTCTTCACCAGCCACCGGGTCGGCCTCGGCATCGCCTTCAACCTGGCCCTTATAGGTGATCTGCGCCCAGTCGCCGTCCTTGAGCGCCCGATCTTCCTCGACCGGCTCGATGGTGGCGCGCGACTCGCGCAACTGCTCGATTTCGGCCTGGAATTCCTCTTCGGTGATCTCCACCGATGGCTTCTCCACGGTTACCGACTGATAACCCTCGATGGAAAACTCGGGAACGAACTCGAAGACCGCCTTGACGTGCAGCGGCTGGCCATCGTCGATGGTCAGTTCTGTCACTCGCGGCTCGCCGACGGGCTTGACGCCCAGATCCTGAACCGCCTTGTTGAACCGCTCGGGCAGCAGGCCGTCGATCACGTCCTTGCGAATTCCGTCGGCAAAGCGGCGACGGACAACCGTCTCCGGCACCTTGCCGGCGCGGAAGCCGGGAATCTTGGCGTACTTCCGGTAGTTGGCGGTCACGGTCTGATATGCCTTGGAGACCTCTTCGGCGGGGACATCCAGCACCAGTTCGCGGGTGCACTCCGGGTTCAGAACCGGGCCATGCTCGTGGTTGTGGCCCTCATGGTCGTGGTCATGATCGTGATCGTGTTCGAGGTTGTCGTTTGTTACCTCGGCCGATTCAGGTTGTGGATTGTTTTCTGCTGTGTCGGTGGAGTTCAACGTATTGCCTTCCATGCGCTTGCGCGCTAAACAAACTGCCAGACTGGGGTACAAAATGCCACTAAGAGCCGCAAAACTTCAACTCTTGCGGCAGACTGCTGCCGAGGGCTGCCGCTCCGGGCGAAACCAGCTCCGTGCGGCCAGGGGAATACCTCCCCTTATGGTAAGTGGGTTTGCTGACAGGGTCAAACCGGCTGGGGCGGTTTTGATGCCGGGAGGCACCGGGAAAGGTACTGCTCCACCCACGGACGAAGACCTGTCCGCGGGGGCCCTGGCTACTGCTCAGCAAGTTGGGGCTTGCGGACGTAGGGCAGAAACCGGGGATGGGCCGCGCCGCATCGGGCGTAGTATGCGCGGGCCTCTTTCAGGCTGAGGGCGCCGTTCACGGTCAACCGGACATCGGAGGCGTCGCCGTCTTCCTGGCCATCATCCTCCCACCAGCAAACCGGGCACAAGGCCAGCGCCTCGGGAGCCTCCAGCGTTTTACATCCGCAGCATGGGCAACGAAAACGAGTCTCCACGAACTTCCCCTGTGAGTGGACGGGAACATCAGCTTGGGGTTTACACAAAAGGCAGCTTCCGGCCGCTGGTTTCTCATTTTTCGCCCTGCAATCTTCGCTTCTTGCGAGCGGATACGGCTTTTTCATGCGGGAATTCAAGGAAACGCTCCCGGCCGGCAGCGGACAGGCCGGAAGCCGGAGGCTGGCAACTCCTTACGGCACAAGCACTCGCAGACGCACGTGCCCCCCGGCGCTCTGGCCGGGCTTCATCTCCACCCATCCCCGGAGGTGCAATCGGATTTTCGGAACGAAGTCGTAGGCGGGGCACCCTTTTCGACGCCGGCAAGCGCGTTCCATGGGCAGCGCAATCTTTCGCTTAAACGGGCCGCCTCTCCGGTAACGGCGGCCATCTGGGGATGGCGCCACAGCGCGAGGATACTCTGAGATAAACTGAGCATTTTTTGCAGGGTGCGCGGGTGTAAACTACGATTTCTTGCTCCGAAACAAAAACTATGAGTATTGAAAAAGACGTTCCCCCCCTGAGCTACTCGCGCGGCCCCAACCGCCCCCTCCTCGATCTGACCATTGGCGGCCTGCTCCATCGGACAGCCGACCGCTTCCCCGACCGTTTGGCCGTGGCTTCATGCCACCAGTCGAAACGGCTCACCTGGGGTGAGTTGAGCGTCGAGGCTGACCGCGTGGCGCGGGGACTCTGGTCGCTCGGTGTGCGCCGGGGCGACCGCGTAGGACTCTGGTCCACCAACTGCATCGAGTGGATCATCCTGCACATGGGCTGCGCCCGGGCAGGCGCCGCGCTGGTCAACGTGAACCCGGCCTACCGCTCGCACGAGCTCCAATACACGTTGAACAAGTCGCGGATGAAGGCTCTGTTCCTGTGGCACAAGGACAAGCGCGCCAACTACGAGGAGATTCTGGACCGCGCCTGCCATGGCCTGACGCACACGCTGGAACACACCATCTATTTCGACTCGCCGGAGTGGCCCGCGCTGCTGGAGACTCCAGGGGAGTTGCCCGCGAATGTGGACCCGGAAGACGTCGCCAATATCCAGTACACCAGTGGCACCACGGGGCTGCCCAAGGGCGTGATGCTCACCCATCACAACATTGTGAACAACGGCCAGTTTCTGGCGCAGGGCTTTCACTACACCGAGCAGGACAAGATCGTTTTGCCGGTGCCGTTGTTCCATTGCTACGGCTGCGTGATCGGAACGATGTCCGCGCTGAACACCGGTGCGGCGATCATTCTTCCCAGTTGGACCTACGATCCGCGCGCCACGCTGAAAGCGATTCACGACGAACGGGCGACCTCGGTCTATGGTGTTCCAGCCATGTATGTGGCGGAGTTTGCCCTGCCGGATTTTGCCAGCTTCGACCTGACCTGCCTGCGTACCGGCATGATGAGCGGCGCGCCCTGCCCGGTGGAGCTGATGAAGCGGGTGCTC
>Ga0181535_10002141_pt1 | contig 24569 bp, 19 predicted proteins | sample PEATcosm2014_Bin_44_FD_119774 | JGI IMG/M metagenome (GOLD analysis project Ga0181535, IMG submission 119774) | Peatland microbial communities from MTU Mesocosm Facility, Houghton, MI, USA - PEATcosm2014_Bin17_30_metaG | ecosystem: Environmental > Terrestrial > Soil > Wetlands > Peat | place...
ACCGGCCCCTATGCAATCCGCGCTCATGCTCCGCCGGCCGGCCAGGAATCTCGCCCGCCGGCCGTTGGCATGCACGGCTTCGATCCGCATATCATCCCCGAGATGAAGGCCAGCTTTTTTGCCGCCGGCCCCGATCTTGTCGCCGGAAAAACCGTCGCGCCGTTCGAGAACGTCAATCTCTATCCATGGCTCGCTCACATGCTCGGCCTTCACGCGCCCAGGTCCGACGGCAGCCTGAACATTCTCTCGGGAACGCTCCGAGACGGCGGCGTCGCGCCCGAAAAATAGCGAGGGAAGGGAAGCAATGAGCGTAGTTCTTGGAATTGACGGCGGAGGAACTCGCACGCGCGCTTCCATCGTCGACGGCGATCGGGTACTCGCCTTCGCCGAGAGCGGATCCATCAAGCGCTTGCGTGTTGGCGCAAAGGCCGCCGAAGAAAATCTGCGCGGGTTGCTCAAGGACGTCTACGCTCAGGCCGGCATCAACGAAGTTCTCGCAGCTTCATGCGGTGTCGCCAGCGCCACCATGCCCGGTATCACTGAGTGGATCACCGCGGTCTTCAACGATTTTCGCGTTGCCCGCTCCGAGGTCGTCGGCGATCACATCATCGCCCTCGACGCCGCCTTTCGCGGAGGCCCAGGAATCCTGCAGATCGCCGGAACCGGTACCAACACCATAGGCCGGGCCCCCGACGGCGCCTTCGAATCAGCCGGCGGCTGGAGCTCGCGTCTCGGCGACGAAGGCTCAGGCTACTGGATCGGCCTGCACGCCATTCGCCGCGCGCTCAACGCTTACGATCGCGACGAGCCAACGCAGGTTTTGAAAACAGTTGGCGAGATTTGGGGCACGCCCACGTTGGATCAATTGATTAACGTCGGCGACGGTACGCCTGCGCCCGATTTCGCCGCGCTCGCCCCCGCCATGAACGAGCTTGCTGAAGCTGGCGACCCTGTCGCCCTCGGCGTTCTTCATCAGGCCGCTGCTGACCTCGTCGCGAATGTATTGTTGGTGCGATCGAAGCTTCGCCGGAAACACGCACTCGACAGCGAAGTCCCCGCAGCCTGGACCGGTAGCGTCATCGGAAAAATGCCGATCGTGCAGGAAGCATTCTTCGCCGGCCTCCGCGCCGCCGCATCAGCGATGCCCGTCGAAGCCACCGAAACCGTCGCTCTCAACGGCGCTCTCTGGCGCGCTCAGCGGATCGCCGACCATGCAATCTAAAATGCTCTAAAGGAGTCGACAGCGTGAAGAACAACTTCGGCATAGGAATAGCCATGGGACTTGCCATTGGGGCGGCAGTCGGAGTGGCAATCCATAACTTGGTTGTCGGTATGGCCTGCGGACTGGCCCTTGGCGCCGCGTTTGGTGTGGTCTTCAACCAACGCAACAAAAGAGCATCCAACCGATGAGCAGTAAGATCCCGCAGAATCACTAACCACTAATCACTAATCACTAATCACTAACCACTAACCACTAACCACTAACCACTAACCACTAACCACTGCTTCACCGGTACTTGCGCAGCACTCCCAGCACGCGGCCCTGGATCGCCACCTGCGCCGCGGGCACATAAATCGGCTCCATCTCCAGATTCGCAGGCTGCAGCCGCACCACATTTCCCTCGGGGTAGAAGCGCTTCAGTGTCGTCTCCGCCCCATGGACCAGCGCAACCACAATCTCGCCCTGCCGCGCCGTCTTCGTTCGCTCCACCAGCACGTAGTCTCCATTGATAATGTGCTCGTCACGCATGGAGTCGCCACGCACCTCGAGCGCAAACACATCGCGGTTGCCCACCACGTCGGCCAGCGAAATCGTCTCCGGGGTCTCCATCGCCTCAACCGGGGTTCCTGCCGCAATCCGCCCTGCCAGTTGCAGCTTCAGGCTCGACCGCGTCCTCGTCCCCGGCGGCAGCACATCAATGGACCGGCTCCGGTTGTGCACACGGTCCAGCATGCCCTTCTTTTCCAGGTTGGTAATGTGCTTGTGCACCGTGGCCAGGCTCTTCAGGCTCATGCCGCGCGCAATCTCTTCAAACGAAGGCGAATAGCCATTCCGGCTTACAAACGCCTCAAGAAAGTCGAGAACCTCTTTTTGTCTTCGTGTGATGGCCATGCGCGCATTATAGCGAATAAAAAGCGAACCGCAACAATCTTTTCGCTTCTTGTTTACTTCTTTTGCACACCGTCGCCGTACCAGTCTCCAACGTCCTGATCCGACATCTCGCAAATAACCCCTTATAATGGTGTCGCTTTCGAGATTAAGAAAGGGAAGTCGCCCGCCCGCCGCCCATGCCCCGCAAACTCCCGATTCTTTCATGCATCGATTTCGTCCTCATCCTGATTTTCGCGCTGCATTCCTGCCTCGGCTCCGCGCAATCACGATCGCAGGCTGGTCCACTCCCGCCCCGTGTCATTGTTGCCGACGTCCGCCGCAGCTCCGGCCCGGTCGATCGCTTCTTCGATCTCTCCGTCGGATCCGACTTCCCAGGCACCCTCATCCGCGACGACAGCCAGGCCCAGCTCCAGCTTGCGGTCGACGAACTCGGTTTCCGCTACATCCGCTTCCACGCCATCTTCCACGACGTGCTCGGCACCGTCCACGTTGTCAACGGCCAAACCGTCTACGACTGGACCAAAATCGACCAGCTCTACGATGATCTCCTCGCCAAGAACATCAAGCCCTTCGTCGAGCTCAGCTTCACCCCGGAAGCTTTCGCCACTTCGCAGAACAGCATCTTCTACTGGCACGGCAACACCTCGCACCCGCGTCCTGCCGCCTGGGCCGATCTGGTCGCAGCCTTCATTCGTCACATCGAGCAGCGCTATGGCCAGCCTGAAGTTCGCTCCTGGTTCTTCGAAGTCTGGAACGAGCCGAATCTCTCCGGTTTCTGGGAGGGCGCCGATCAACAAGCCTATTTCGCGCTGTACGACCTCACCGCCCGCACCATCAAATCCATCGACCCCGAGCTCCGAGTCGGCGGTCCCTCCACTGCCGGAGCAGCCTGGATCCCCGAATTCCTCGCACACGTTCACCAATCCGGTGCACCGATCGACTTCGTCACCACCCACACCTACGGCGTTGATGGCGGCTTCCTCGACGCCAACGGCAAGAGCGACGTCAAGCTCTCGCCCTCGCCCGACGCGATCATCGGCGACGTCCGGCGCACCCGTCAGCAAATCTCCGCCTCGCCATATCCGCGCCTGCCGCTCTACTTTACTGAGTGGAGCACCAGCTACACCCCGCGCGATCCGGTCCACGACTCCTACGTCAGCGCGCCTTACATTCTCTCCAAGCTCAAAGCCTGCACGGGCCTCCTTCAGGGCATGAGCTACTGGACCTACACCGATCTCTTCGAAGAAAACGGCCCGCCGCCCACCGCATTCCACGGCGGCTTCGGCCTCATCTCGCGCGACGGCATTCGCAAGCCTGCGTTCTTCGCCTACAAGTATCTCCACGCTCTCCAGGGCGACAACATCCCTTCCGCCGATCCTCAATCGATGATCGCCTTCAACGGTCGCGACTTCACCGCTTTAATTTGGAACTTTGTCCAACCGGTGCAGACTGTCAGCGACCGACCCTTCTATACGCAGATCATTACCGCGCACTCCGCCGCGCCCGTCGCGCTCAAAGTCACTCACCTCGTTCCCGGCGCCGCATACCATCTCCAGATTCACCGCACCGGCTTCCACTCCAACGACGCCTACTCCGCGTACCTGGAAATGGGCTCGCCCACCGATCTCACGCCACCCCAGATCGCCCACCTGAACTACCTCACGCGCGACGCGCCCGAAACCGATCGCATTCTAACCGCCTCCAGCGCCGGCGCGCTCACGATCAACATCGACATGAGCTCCAACGACATCGTCCTCGTCACCCTTCAGCCCGGCGGACATTGAAACGTCATCCAGAACGAGGCCGCGGCGGCTCTGCCACCCCTTCTGTACCCGGCCGATCCCCTGGTGTTACGATGATTCGCGTGTTGATCGGGACAAAATCTTCCCCGAGAGACAACTCCTCCACCACATCCCCAATCAAAACGAAACAAGGAGAGACCATGAACAAACTGAAATTCCTCGTTCTCGCAGCTCTCGCGGTCGGCCTTTTATGCTGTGCGCACACGGCAACAGCCCAGGTTTCCATCAGCATTGGAGTCGAGCCGGTCTGCCCCTACGGCTACTTCGACTATCCTCCGTACTACTGTGCGCCCTACGGCTACTACGGGCCCGACTGGTTTGTTGACGGCATCTTCATCGGAGCCGGCCCCTGGTTCCATGGCCCCGCCCACTTCAATGGCCACGTCGATATCCGCTTTGACCCTCGTCACGGGTATCACGGACCGTTGCCAACGCGCGGAGATGAGCCGAACAACAACTTCCACGGCAACCAGGCGCGGGATGGACAAGGCCACACCGTGAAAGAGGATCATCCCCCGACCAATGAGCACGCGCTGCCCACCGGCGGACACCCAAGCGGCGGACACCCGGCCAATACCCACCCGAGCGGCGGCCACCGCTAAACCGAAACTCGACCCCGATTCGGCGCGCGATCGTTGCGGTTGCGCGCCGATTTTCCGCCCGCTGGTGCTCGGACTTTGCGGCCTGGCGCAAAACTGCCAAGCGCGGTCAAATTTTCAAAAGGAATCAGTTCGAGGAGGCCGTCGGGGTTCGAGGCGTCGCGGTGCGGAATTGATCGCGGCCAGCCTGGCTCTTCCAATCGATAGCCGCCGAACGCGCAGCCCGAACTTCCGCTGCGAGGATCTGCAATACACAGGGATACAGGCTCAGATCCGCTCGCATCAGCTCTTCGAAATCGCTGCGAGCCACGAATCGAATCTCGGAGCCTTTGTCGGCCATCGCGGTCAGGCTATAGGGCTGATCCGCAACCACTGCCGGCAGCCCAAGCACAGAGCCGGGCCCGCATTGGAAGCAGGTTGCGAGCTGGCCCGTCGCCGACGTCATCACCAGCGCAGCCTCTCCGCTCTGCACAAGATAAAGGCCATCCGGGGAGTCTCCCTGGTTGAACAGGACTCGGCCTTCGCCGCACGAAATCTCGCGCGAGCGCCCCAGCAGAGCCTCAATCAGTCTCGGATCAGCAAAAAACGGGTTCTGAGTCACGAAAAACCCCCTCAGGCCGCCGGGAAGTGGGATTGGGGAAGGCCCACGGTCCCAACCGAACGGATGATGACCGATGGTCTCAGCTTCCTGAATGGAAATATGTGTTCTACATCACAATGGCTTGGTAATGGACTGTCGGCGGGCGAGGCGGCGGGCGGCGGGGCGGGGCCGGCGATTCGGGAGGGGTTGCTGGTTCGGGGACGATCCGGGCTTGGCTCGGAGTTCGGCCGCATAAGGTAAGCGCGCCGAGCTGCTTACTGCACATCGCCTTCTTCGGTGGAATTTGATATAGTAAAAGTGGGGAATTATGCGCGTGCAGGAGCCCAAACCAACCCTACCTTTGTTAGCGCCGGTCGATGCGGAAGAGAAGGAGATCTGCATGCCTGCGCGAGTCGACAATTGGGGCGAGTACTTTTTACACCTCGCCGCAGCGGTCTCAATAAAGTCCAAAGATCCAAAATGCGCGGTAGGCGCCGTTATCGCCACGAGCGACAACGTGGTCCTCTCCACCGGGTTCAACGGTTTGGCGCGCGGGGTGCACGATGATGAGCAGATTCTCCGGAATGCCGACGAGAAGTTGAAAATAATCTGTCACGCCGAGCAGAACGCGATATTGAATGCGGCACGCGTTGGTGGCCACCCTCTCGAGGGCACGACCATTTACGTAACGAAGTTCCCCTGCCTGGCCTGCTGTAACTCAATTATCCAGGCCGGAATCAAGCGGATTCATACTCACGACAGTGAGTTCTGGAGAAACGACCCCTTCGACGCTGACCATTCCCGGAAGAAGCTAGTGCTCCACGACGCGCACATAGAGGTTTACGCGCCTTTTCATCCCTACTTTAGCCCTACGAGGCAGATCGCGACGGAGATGAAAAAGCAGCCGGGCAGAGTTTCCGTTCCCGAAAACGCGAAAATAGCCTCGAATAACTAGACGGTCCTCGCGGTGGGCCGAGACGCCCAGACGGTGATGGGCAGATCAGGCGCCCACAGACACATACGTTTAGGGGCGGCTTTGGGACTCCCGCATCTCGGCGGCCGCTGCGACAGGTTTCCTCTTCCGCTGCTTCTTGGTCCCATTTTTCCGCTCCGAGTTGTCGGGGATGAACCCGAAGCGGCACTCGGTATTTGAGAGCTTAAGTGCCCTCGAAACCCGCATGAGGCTTATGCGGGAAAACAGCGGCAAATTTTCCGATTTTCTCGTCGTGTCCTTATGGGTGACGATTCCGAAGACCACACGGAAGCGTTCATGATCCAGCGGGGTTAGGAACTGGTCCTTCCTGTCTTCGCGGGCTCTCGCAGCAATCAACCCCCTAAGCTTTGTCATCGATGCGGCCTCGAGCTTAATCATCTCCACGGCGTTTGCCCCTTGATTAAACAAATGGCTCAGCGCCGCCGACACTGTCGACCTCTTGACGTGATGGAAAACCGCCACCTCACCATCGATCGAGTACAGATCGCACGGCTCGATCTGCGACTGCCCGCTCGGGCTAATGTCGGACTCGTCTAGGCAGATCAGCCCGTCATCCGCCGAAGCGCAGTCGACGTTAAAGTGCCCTTCGCTCTCGTGCCGGTATGAGGGCAGGGTGGTCTCAAAGCAAAGCGGGTCGAGGGCAGCCCGAAGTTTGGCGATGTATGAATTGTCGACCCTGTACCAATCTCCCTCGGTGAGGTGAAAAGTCTCCGCGCCGGTGCCGAGCGTGGTGTCAAAGATCAGACAATTTATCAGAGAGAAGCTTCTCTGTGTCCTTTCGGTGTCATTCGTTAACTTCAGCGAGTGTGAGCAAAGTTGGTCGAAGTCAATCTCCGCAACGGTTAACGACCGCGACTCGAGATATTCATAATATTTGTCAATGAACACATCTTCGTACTGAAGACTCTGGCCGACACCGGCGAAAGACGCGAGATAGCCTACGCTCCGATAATCGACGAGGTCGGGGATCGTCAGGTAAACGCCCTGGCTTCTTTCTCGCATCGCTGCGACCAATTTTTCGTTCAGCTGCGCGACCGTCGCGGGGTCCCGCACCGGCATGATGTTCTCGATCTCGGGGAATGACGCACGATATTCTCTGCTCTCGTAAAGGAGCAGCAGTCTGTCGCAGAGCGCGGGCAGCTCGCTCGCCCGCGCCTCCGACCGGATCGCGAGACTGCTCGAGCCGGTTACGTTGCTAAACAGTTCCTGGTACGAATCCAACACCTTGCCCGTCAAGCTTCTCAGTATCGCGCTGTCGCGGTCAAAATCGAAATAGGTTAGGTCCGCCGCCGCGGGAATCTGTGTGCGCTGACGTCGAGCGGCACCTGGCTCCAAGGTGTCGGTGCTTTTGAGTTTCTTCGGGTCGAGGCAATTGAGGGTTACCCTCAGGCCGAAGTCATGTTCGAAGCTCTCGTCTCTCAGGTTGTGATAAACATGCCCGAAACAGAGAGCGAAGTTCCTCCCCGATGTCGGGAGAAATAAGAGCGCTCCCTTGCCGGACTGTTTCAGCGTTTTCCTAATTTTGAAGTAGTCCCTCCACCACGGGTCCCGTGGTTGAGCGTCTAGGATGAAGAGCGTGCCGCCCGGCGGGACCGTCGCCCCTTGACTCCCATCAAGGTCGTGGTCACTCTTCAGTGAGTTCGTGGAATTGAAACCTGGCTTAAGCAGAAAGATTGAAAAGGGTCTGGTTTTACTCATTGCGTCTCCTAACTGTTACCGCCTGAGTGTTGATTTCTCTTTGAGTCCAAACGAAGGCGAGCAAGCTCTTTTTCCCGCCTCGCCAACGAGCGCGCCGTCCAGGTCTCTGCTGGGCGCCTCACGCGGCGGGCCACAGGGCCAAGAGCTCCTGACAGTCGGAGTTCAATGAGTTGCGACTTGGGAAGCCGGATCTGGGTCCAACTATTCTCGAGCCGCTCGCCGTCTGTAAACACTCGACTCGAGTCGGCTTGATCGGGAGACCCTGCGCCTGCGCAGCTTCATAGAGCACGTGAAGAATCGTTGCGCACACTCCGCCTGCAAAGTCCTCTTTGCTTAAGTTGAGCTTGATAAGGACGAGGTCGCCGTTCTCCTCTGCAACCAAATCCGGCTGCGCACTGACCACGAGTTCCTTAAATGTGTAATACAGAAGCTTTCCGGGCCTTATCGCCAACGCGCGGCTACCGAAGCACTTCAGGTATTCTTTGATCGCTCTGTGGTTGTTGAGCAGCTTCGCCCTCCTCAATGGGCTCTTTTCTGCTTTGGCTCTCATCAAGAGCGCCTGAAGGGTCGAGTTCACATAGCTGGTGTCGCCACGGTGATGGTGTTTGATCGCGCTGAGGGCCTTAACGTAGTAGTTGGACCTACCTACACTCTCCTCAGATTTGGGGAATTTGTACTTCTTCAACTTGCTCAGCTTCCGGGCAGGACTGGCGTTAGCAACCTCCGCGAGTCCTCGCATAGAAATCTTGAAAGAGTCCATGGCCTCAGCCTCCAAATGTGTTCCCACGAGCGGAAGGCCGCGGCACTGGCTGTGCTGGCGCCGCAGACTCGCCGCCTGTTGAAAAACTCTTCGTTGAGCCAAGGGGGCGATGCTAGGATGAACTCGCGTCAGTTCCCACTGGCCGATAGAAGCTGCGCGGGTCGCCGATGCCCTAGGAAGCGAAGCGACCCCACAGCCCTGCCCCAGGCAAGATCCCCAAGAGCAGCTAACAGCGCGCCGTTCCCGCGGGATTCGCCAATCTGAAAACCACAATCACTGCAACGCTATATACAGGATACCTCGTGTCATTATTTGGAAAAAGCGGTCTAATTCCTCCCGGTTGTGGAAATCTCGTGCATGATTGGAGTCCAAAATGCGGGCGGAAGATTGGCGAATCTCCGCACCGCCAGATCCGCCAGCGCAGCCGCAGCTGAGCACGCTCCGCCTAGAATGTCGGCGTGATCATCGAGTCGTTTCCTGTTCGTCCGCTGGCGTGCGTCCGCGCTATATTCCGCAGGAAAGCCCGGGCCTGAAGACCACTCGTTGAGCCGCGGTTTCCCCGGGGCCTGAAGGCCCCCGCTCACTCCGCCAACCCCGCTGCCTTTCCCCTGTCAAGCCCCTCAGCCTCCAAACAACCCCACCATCCCTGGCTTAAGTCCTTCATTCCCTGGTCCCTGGGTCCTTTAGCCCCTGTCTCACCAAGTTTGCCGATAATTACCCGCTTCCGGCGCACAATAGTCCCATGATGACGAATCAAACGATCGATCAGCAGACAACCACGCCTGCTGGCTACCGGCTATGCGTCGCTCCTTGTTCCCGGGTCCTCGTCTTTTTGGTCCCTTGGTCCCTTGGTCCCTTGTTCCCTCGGTCCCTGTTTCTCTGTCCCCTGACCAGTGAGTGATTTTATACACTTTGAAACGCAAAAAATCGACTTAAGTCTTTTATCATCAACAGAAACTCCCTAAATTTCGTGTCGATTTTTTGCGATTTTTGTTGATTTTTGTGCGAAAAACGACCCAAAACCGCCGCCTTCTTGATCCAGAGACCTGAAAACCCGAAGACAGACGGAACGCTCCCCGCTTCTCAACGAACTGCCGACCTGCCCAACGAGCGAACGCGAATCCCCGTTCGACACCGATCGCTACCCCACCCTGGCGAAGCTAGGATCCACCCCACAGACGAGGACCTGTCTGTGGGGACCCCGGGGATGGGGCACCCAGCTGCGCTCAGCAGCGAATCGCTCGGGATGACACATCCGTGTGGTATGTTCGGCGGACTGGGTCCGCCTACAATGGAGCGGAGATCTTCGAGACGTTTAGCCAGCGAGCCTAAAACCCTTTCCCGCGCATGATGGATGGGAAGGGATGGGATGGCTTGAGCCTTGCGGCGCGACTCTCGAAGAGACCTTGCAAGAATTCGGAAAGGCACCATGAACAGCGAAGTGCAGATACAGGATCTTCTGAAGACGGTGGCGCTTGGCGGCCCGGAAAACAGGCCCAGGTCCGTTGCGGAGGCCGGTGTACGGGAGTCGCTTCTTGAAGATATCGCGTTAAAGACTCTTTATTTGGCCGGTCCATTCTCCGTTCTCGATCTGAGCCAAAGGATCAAGCTGAGCTACGAGATCGCAGAGGAGCTGGTTCGCCGGCTGCGCGCAAAACTACTGATAGAGGTGATTGGAATGAGCGGCACCGTTGCCGAAATTGCCATCACGTCTCAGGGCAGAGCGCGGGCGTTGGAACTGCTGTCGCAAAGCCAGTATGCGGGAGCAGCGCCGGTGACGCTGGCCAGCTACGTAGAGCAAGTGAGGAAACAGAGCGTGCGCAAGGTGAAGGTTCACCAGGAAGACGTGGAGCAGGCCTTCGCGCACCTGGTGATGGACCCGAAAATCCTGGCGCAGTTTGGAGCGGCCATCAACTCCGGATCGGGGATCTTCCTCTACGGGCCCCCGGGCGTCGGAAAAACTGCCGCTGCGGAGACGTTGTCGCGCGTGCTGGCCAAGGATGGGGTGTGGATTCCCTATGCGCTGGAAGTCGATGGCCAGATTATTACGGTGTACGATCCGGCGATTCATAAGCGCATGGAAGAAACCGATGCGGAGAATCGGGATGAGCGCTGGATACGCTGCCATCGACCGTCGGTTACGGTCGGCGGAGAGTTGACCATCGAAATGCTGGATCTGCAATTCAATCCAATTTCAAAATGCTACGACGGTCCACCGCAGATGAAAGCCAACAATGGGGTGCTGATTATTGATGATTTCGGGCGGCAGCGAGTGTCCCCTGATGAATTGCTGAATCGCTGGGTTGTTCCTCTTGACCGCGGGATCGAGTTTCTGACGCTGGTGGGCGGAATGAAGATTGAGATCCCCTTTGAGATGCTGGTGGTCTTTGCGTCAAACATCAATCCGGCGAAGGTGATGGACCCGGCGTTCCTGCGAAGGATCCAAACAAAGATCGGGCTGGGCGCGATTTCAAATGGACAGTTCTCGGAGATCTTCAGGCGCGTTGCTGGCGACCATGGCATGGAAGTGGACGCTGGGCTGCTGGATGAGCTGATCGTGATCATTCGCAACACCATGCAGCAGGAGTTGCGGGCGTGCCATCCGCGGGATCTTGTGAACCAGGTTTTGTGGGCCGCTCAATACGAAGACCGGCCGCCGGAGATCAATCGCGATGCCTTGATGCGCGCGGTCGACGCGTATTTTCTGCCGCAGTCCTGAGCGGGCGGGAATGGCTGGCGATCAAGCAGAGTTGATGGACTGAGCGGGCGGGGCAAACGGGTGGCGATTGGGGTCTTCGCTGGTTCGGGGCGATTCGGGCTGGGCGCGGCGTTCGATTGCGCTTCGCGCTCCGAATCCCGGGCCGTGGAGGCAGCGGTGAGCGCTCACGGCCAAGCAGCGTAAATATCCCTGGCTCGGGATCCGGGCAAAATCGAACAGGCACAAGCAGACGAACGAGCGCCGATCAGTCGTGTGAATAGACGGGAACTTCCTGTTCGGCCTTCTGCAAGAGGTCGGAAAAGTCTGCAATAAATATCCACGCTGTTCCAGCGTCGCCGGCAGTGACGACCTGGCGGCCGTCAGGCGAAAACGTGGCGGATCGAACGGCGCCGATTTGTCCATAAACGGTGGCCAGGATCTGGCCGTTTGAGGCATCCCAGATTCGCGCAGTGCCGTCTGCGCTCGCGGTCACGATGCGCAGATCATCTGGAGAAAATGTGGCCGAGTAGACGAGTCCGGTATGTCCAGAAAGCATGGCCAGGCGGTTTCCACTCTGAGCGTCCCAAACCTCTCCCGTGTTGTCCGGGCTCGCCGTGACGATCCGTTTGCTGTCATGCGAGAACTCAGCATCCGAAAATGCGCTCACGTTCCCGTAAAGTGTTTTGAGAAGGTTGCCATTCTGGGCATCCCAGATGCACGCCGTGTAATCGGCGCTCGCTGTGACAATCAGTTTGCCGTCCGGCGAATACTCCGCGGTATTCACGCCGGCCCGGTGTCCCTTGAGGGTGTGCAGGAGGTTTCCGGTTCCGGCATCCCAAATGCGCGCCATGTAATCGGCGCTCGCTGTCACAATCTGTTTGCCATCGGGCGAAAACACAGCTGTACGGACGGAAGCGCCGTTCCCGGCAAGGATATGCAAGGGGCTGCCGGTTGCGGCGTCCCAGATGCGCGCCGTTTTGTCATCGCTCGCTGTAACGACAAATTTGCCATCGGGCGAGAAGGCAGCCATATAGACAGGGCCGGCATGTCCAGTAAGCACGTGCAGAGGGCTGCCGGTTGCGGCGTCCCAGATGCGCGCCGTATCGTCCTCACTGGCTGTGACGATTTGCTTGCCATCCGGCGAAAATGCCGCAGAACCGACGGCGCCTTGATGCCCGGAAAGGATATGCAGCTGACTCCCGGTTTCCGCGTCCCAGATGCGTGCCGTTTTGTCCGCGCTCGCCGTAGCGATTTGCTTACCGTCTGGCGAGAATACGGCCACATTCACGGGGCCGGTATGCCCGGAGAGAGTGGCTACAACGTTGTTGCTATCGATGTCCCAGACGCGCGCGGCGCCGTCGAAACTTGCTGTGAGGATGTGTTTGCTGTCGGGTGAAAATGCGACGCTAAAGATGACGTTTGTATCTCCCGAAAGCGTCGCCAGGGCGTTGCCGTTTGAGGCATCCCAGATCCGCGCCGTGTAGTCCGCGCTCGCGGTGACGATTCGCGTGCCGTTCGGCGAGAATTCGGCCGACCATACCGAGTTGCTGTGACCGGCAAGGATATGCAGCTGGTTGCCGCTTTCCGCATCCCAGATGCGCGCCGTTCTGTCCCAGCTTGCCGTCACGACTTGACTGCCATCCGGTGAAAATACGGCCGAGGCGACAAAGTTGGAATGACCGGTAAGGATGTGCAGAACGTTGCCGCTTTCTGTATCCCAGATGCGCGCCGTATTGTCCGCGCTCGCGGTGACGATTCGCGCGCCGTTCGGCGAGAATGCAGCCGAAACGACCGGCTTGCTATGCCCGGCAAGGATGTGGAGCAGGCTGCCGTCTTCGGCGTTCCAGATGCGCGCTGTGTCGTCCTGGCCTGCCGTGACAATGTGTTCGCCGTCGCGCGAGAATGTTGCGGTATACACCGCGCCTTTATGGCCGGAAAGGGTGTGCAGCAGGTTGCCGCTCCCGGCATCCCAAATACACGCTGTATCATCCTGGCTTGCCGTGAGGATGGTTTTGCCATCCGGGGAAAACTCGGCTGACAGCACCCTGTCGGCATGTCCCGAAAGGGTGTGCAACAGGTTTCCAGTTTGGGCATCCCAGATGCGCGCTGTCTTATCCCAGCTCGCGGTGACGACCTGTTTGCCATCAGGCGAAAATGCGGCCCACGTGACGGCGTTGGTATGTCCGGTGAGTGTGGCCATTAGGCGGCCGCTTTGCGCATCCCAGATGTGACCCTTGTAGTCGCCGCCGACGGCGATGACGCGGCTGCCGTCGCGCGAATACGCCGCATTCAGCAAAGGGCCCTGACTGAGAATCAATCGATCCTGCGGAATCTCCAGGACCCAGTTCAACGCGAAGTTTGCCTCGTCGGACTGGGCCAACTTCCCAGCCTGAACAGCGGCTTGCAATGCTCTGGCCGCGTCGGTTCCGCTCTGCAGAGCTTCCATCGCCAGTGCTCGCGAATTCGCCAGATTCTCGCGGACCCTGGACTGATACCACTCCAGGAACGCAAAGATTGTTAACACCGCCAGCGACGCCGCGATCACCACGCTCCACTGCACGATTCGCCGTCTTGTCCGCTCCCGCTGGCCTGCCTCTGCGTCATGATGCGCGATGCTTGCCTGAATGAAACTCCGCTCCGCATCGCTGAGTTGCAGCAGGTTCGCCGCCAGCCAACCGCGCGCCCGCGTGAGCTTCAGTCCCGTCAGCAGAGTCTCGTCCTTCTGCGCCGGCGCCGCTTTTTCCCAGTCCACCAGGTCGGCTTCCAGTTGATCTCTGCCGATCAGAAACTCCCGCTCCTCGTCGAGCCAGCCACGCACAAGAGGCCACTTCCGCAACAGAGCCTCATGAGCCACCTCCACCAGGATCATGTTCTGTTCCTTGCGAATCGTCAGTAGCCGCGCTTTGGCCAGCGCTTCCACCACCGGCAGCGCCCGCGCGGGAAGGGCGGCCATGTTTGCAGGGCGGCGCACGTACTCGCCGTCTGCATTCACTCGCACCATCGCCGGAATGAACGCCTCCTTCAAAGCCTGCAGATCCTCCGCTGAGGGCTTCGCCGCGCCCAGCACTTCATCTGCCTTCATCCGCACCGCGTTCTCAAGCGGCGAAAGATCAGCCGATGCGTCGCCAAGGGCTCGGTAGGCCTCAACGGTCAGGCGCCCGCTGCTCGCGGACCGGTCATATAACTCACGCAACGCAAAAGCCAACAAAGGCAGCGCATCGTCGGTGCGCGCATCTTCGACGGCCGCACTGACCAGCGCGTCATCCACTGTGGTATTGGCCACCCTTGCCGGGCCTTCGATGATCTCGCGCACTCGATCCAACGGCATCGGTTTCAACGGGAACTCCTCAAACCGAGCCGTGAGCCCGGGTGCCTCCTGCAGCTTGCCAAGGTATTCCGGGCGCAAAGCAATCACCGCAAGGAACGGCAGGCTCGCATCGAGCAGCGCGTTCAACACGCGGAAAAACTGCTCCGCCTGTTTTCGATCGGCCCCGCTGAAAAGTTCCTCGCCCTGGTCGATCGCCAGAAAAATGTGCGCTTCGTTTTCCCCATAAGCCGCGCGAACATCGCGTGCCAGATCAGACAGCCTCGGGATCAGATCCTCGGCCTCAAATGCCGCGCGCCAGATCCGCCAATTCGCAGCGACTTTCAGGCCTGTCGCCACGGCCTGCGCCAGTTCGTCCAGTGGATGAGTTTGCGGCCGAAACGGCGGCAGCACGATCCAGTTGTGTGGATCGCGCTTGAGGCGCGGCACCACGCCTGCCCGGAGAAGCGAAGATTTCCCCGCTCCCGAAGCGCCCCACAATGCGATCAGCTTTTCGCCGCCCTGCGCACGTCGCGCGCTCAGCCGTTCCATCAGCCGGCGAATATCGTCATCGCGTCCGAAATAGATCGCCGCATCGGCTTCGTCGAATGCCAGCAGTCCCGGAAACGGCGGCCGCGTCGCGTCCCATGGAAAGCCGCCGCGCGTGTTGATCGCGATTCGGGTCAGTTCCGCTCGCAGCCGCTCCAGTCCGCCTTCTCGGTCCTTCACAAGATCCAGATGTTGAATGTCCGGCGAGACAAACGTCTCTCCCGTTGGCGACTCCACCAGCGGGAAGATTGCCTTGCCCAGCGCCCGCGCCTGTGCAAACTCAACGAAGCACCATTTGCTGTCGAACCAGTTCCTGGTCAGGATCAGAATCACTGCGTCGGCGTTCGACAGTTCCTGATAAAGCTTGCGTTCCCAATCCGAGCCGGGCGCAATGCCGCGGTGCTTGTCGAAGTCCAGAAAAGTCGAGGCGAATCCCTGCTCGTGCAGCCAATTGAGCAGCCGCGCCGCCTGTGCCTGATCCTCGCTTGAATGGCTGATGAAGATCCGCGCCATGTATCCCCGTCAACAACGGAGGTGAGCACCTGCCCGGTTGTCTTGGAGCCGCCAGAATAACCTTCACGGCATCCGGTGACAATCGAATTCTTTGCAGGAGATGCCTGGCGGTTCGTAACGCGGCGCTGGCAGGCGACTCGCCTTATCTCACAGGCGCCTGACCCCGCCCAACGCTCCCTGCAAGGCCAGCGTCCCCATCCGCCTAGAATGAAGGCATGATCTTCGAGTCATTTCCTGTGGGTCCGCTGGCGTGCAACTGCACGATTCTGGGCGATGAGGAAAGCCGCGAGGCGATCGTGATCGATCCCGGCGACGAAGTGAGCCGCATTGCGAAGCGCCTGACGGATCAGGGTCTGAAGCTGAAGCAGATTCTGGTGACGCATGGCCACATTGACCACGTGGGCGGAGCGCTGAAACTGAGACGGCTGACGGGCGCGCCGATCTACATGAACGAGGCCGACCTGCCGCAGTTGGACATGATGGACGTGCAGGCGGGGTGGCTCGGCATTCGCGCTCCGGAGACGACGCCGCCGGACGAAGGACTGGCCGAGGGCCAGGTGGTGGGGCTGGAGCACTATCCGGCGCAGGTGCTGCACACGCCGGGACACACGCAGGGGTCGATTTGCCTGCACTTTGCGCCGCTGAAGCTGCTGGTTGCCGGGGACACGCTGTTTGCCGGCAGCATTGGGCGGACGGATTTTCCGGGCGGGAACATGGAGCAGATGATGGCGTCGCTGCGGACGCGCGTGATGACGCTGCCGGACGAGACGAGGGTTTTGCCGGGGCATGGTCCGCTGACGACGATTGGGGAAGAGCGGGAGGGGAATCCGTTTTTGGTGGGTGGGGCAGGGGTGCGGTGAGTGGGGGACTGGCCGATTTGGGATTGTGGTTTCCCACCCATCGGTCGCCGGGGCGACCGATGGATGGGGCACTTCATTCTTGGGGTGGGTTGAGGGAGGGAAGTCTGCCTCGGGGGCTAAAGCCCCCTTCATTTTGAGGGCCTTCTTCGTGGGGCTGAAGCCCCACGCTCCCTCCGTTGGCCAAGGCCCGAATGTCCCGAAGCGACCTTTGGAAGCCTCCCGCGTTTCGGGCATGGCCCTTCAATCGCCGCCAAGGACGATCCTTTATTTGCAGATAGATAGATGGATTAGTTGAAGAGATGGTTGTTGTTACGGTTCTGTAATGTTACGTCCGTGATTCGTTCCCAAATAGTCAATCATGATGGCGACTCCGTTACTAAATTCGGGCGCGGGCGGGAGCAGGCTGAGGACGAGCCAGCCGCTCTGAGGAAGGCCGAAAAAGTAGCCGGGATGGACCCAGACGCCGCGGTCGAGGAGAGCCAGAACCGTTTGGTCGTCGGGGTTGAGGGCGGGAATGCGGAGCACCGCGTACCAGCCGCCTTCGACGGCGAGACGCTGGACGGCGCTGGCGGCGCCGATGGCATGGTCGAGCGCGGCGAGGTTCGCGGCGACTCGCTGACGGATTTGCTGCTGGATGGCTGAGCGGCCGGCGAGCCAGGCGGGCAGCGCCCACTGGACCGGAGCGTTCATGGAGAGGAACGTGTCGGCGATGACTTCGAGGCGGGTGAGGGATTGGTCTGATTTGGGGCCGACGACGACAATCCAGGCGGCCTTCATCTGCGGGAGCGCGGCGATTTTGCTGAGTCCGCTGACGACGTAGACGGGCACGGCCTGGAGGCCGCGGGCGAAGGTGGCGGGCTGCGCGGAGAGACTGAAGTCAAAACCGTAATCCAGGAAGACCTCGTCGACGATGAGAGCGAGGCCAAACTCGCGGCAGAGGCGGGCGAGCTGCTCGGCCTCGGAGGTTTTGGTGAAGTGGCCGGTTGGATTGTTAGGATGCACGACGACGATGGCGCGCGTGCGCGGAGTGATGGCTCGGCGGATGCTTTCGGGGTCGATTTGCCAGCCGTTTTCGTAGATGAGCGGCGCGGCGATGAGGCGGACGTCGTCGAGGGCGGCGAGGAAGTCGAAGAGCGGGTAGCCGGGTTGGAGGATGAGGACTTCGTCACCGGGGTCCGAGAGCAGGCGGAAGAGAAAACTGTAGGCCTCGCTGGTGCTGGTTGTGAGGACGATCTGTTTGGGATCGAGTGCGACGCCCTGGTCCGCATAGTAGGCCGAGACGGCCTGGCGAGCGGGGAGGAGGCCGCAGGACTCGGGGTCGTAGACAAGGGCGCGTGGATCGGTGAGCGCGGCGAGCAGGGAGGGCGGGTAGGCGAAGCCGCAGCGCGTGGGGTTGGAGGCAGTGAGGTCGGCGATGGGGAGACCGGATTCGAGGCGCTTGCGGTGCGCACGCGCGAGGTCGGTGGTTTCGGTGTTCCAGTTGGATCGTTCGGAAAAATGCATTGGATTCGTTGAGCCGGGTTGTCGGGTTGAGTCGATCGGATTCGTTGGGAGGAGAACTTCCGTCGTGCACAATGAGAGAGACGCCCTTTTCAACGATACATCGGCGGCGATTCGGTTGAATTTGGCGAAGCAATGTTGGCGAGGTGACGTTGGCTCTGCGCGCGGTGATTTTCGATTACGGAAGAGTATTGACGGGGCCGCCGGACCCGGTGGCGTATGCGCAGCTCGAGCGGATCAGCGGGCTTTCAGCGGATCGGCTCGACCGCTTTTATTGGAAGGATCGGCAGGCTTACGACGAAGGGAAGCTGACTGGCGTTGAGTTTTGGCGGAGGCTTGTGGGCGAGGCTGGGCTAAGGTTGCGCGAATCGGCGATCGCGGAGCTGAACGAGTGGGACGCGCGGATGTGGACTCGCGGAGACGCGGCGATGCTGGATTGGCAACTCAAGATCAAGCAGCGCGGACTGCTGACGGCCATCGTTTCCAACATGGGCGACTCGGTGCACGAACATATGGAGCGAGAACTCGACTGGCTGGGGCGATTCGATGTGCTGGTGTGGAGCTATCAACTGCGCGTCGCCAAGCCCGATCCGGCGATTTATCGCTATGCCCTGGAGCGGCTGGGAACGCGACCCGAGGAGACACTGTTTCTGGACGACAAGAAGGAGAATGTCGATACGGCGGCGGCGCTGGGAATGAAGGGATTGGTTTTTTCGACGGTGGAAAGGCTGCGGGCAGATCTCATCGCCCTCAAACTCGATGCGGAAGTTCCGTTGCCGAGAGTTTAGGCCGTGCCTTTACGATGCCATGCCCAGGCCGACGAGATTGGCGGCGGCGATGATGACGAGAATTCCGGCCCATAGGAGGCGAATGGGCCTGGGACGCACACCCTGCCACTCACCAAGCGCGAGGCCGACGAGGCCACCGCAGAGCACATAGATGCTCATGTGGAGCATCCAGTTGACGTAGCCGAGACGAGCGGGAATGTTGGCCGCGCCCCATGCATAAAAGAAGAATTGAAGGTACCACATGATTCCGCCGGCCGCGGCTAGTGATCCGTTTCTGATGAGTGTCGCTCGCGGCTGCGCAAGATCGGCGCGGAGAGAAAGCTCTTTCTTAAAGGCCAGGCGGATGAAGCAGTAGCTCAGGTTGATGACCGCGCCGCCACCCATGATGAGCACGTAACTGGGCAGCGCGGCGTAGAGCGGATTGACGCCGACGTGTTGCGCAGCGGCGGCGATGGGCTTGGCTGCATCGATGGCGAACGACATGCCGGAGGAAAAGATGCCGCACATGACGGCGAGGGCGAGGCCGAGCTTGACGTTGAACTCCTGCGCACCGACGCCGAGTTGCACTTCTTTCTGATGGCCGGCATAAGAGACGACGGCCACACCGATCAAGGCCACAAGAACACCCGCCATGGTGAGCAGGCCGCTGCGCGTCGAGAACAGCATCGCTGCCTGGCCGTGGATCAACGGAGGGACGAGCGTGCCGACGATGAGCGTTACGCCGATGGCGACGCCGATGCCGAGCGACATTCCCAGGTGGCGCATGGTGAGGCCATAACTGACATTGCCGACTCCCCACATGGCGCCGAAGAGGGCAACGCGGACCATGAGGGCGGGATCGAGCGAGGTGTAGAAGCCGGGAAAGCTGGGCAGGAGAAGGTAGCTGACACCGATCGGCAACAGAATCCAGGAGAAGAAACCGGCGATGGCCCAGGTGGTTTCCCACGACCACTTTCTTACTTTTTCGATGGGCGCATAGAACGAAGCAGCGCAGGCCGCTCCGATGATGTGCCATCCAATTCCTGCCAGGATCACTGTCGGCATTCGAACTCCATTTCCATTTGTTGCGGGCGGATTCGAGGGGAAGCCCGCGGGCAATTTCAAAGCCTACCGGGTCGATGCTTACTTTGTACAGCGTGAGGGATTGCGGGGATTGCGAGATTTTGCGGCCGGTTCTTACGCCCGCTGAAGCGGGCTGAGCCTTTCATTCGGCAATGCGCTCCCCGGTCTCGCGACCGGGGCTAACGTATGTCGCCCGCGTCGCGGGCTCGTGCTCATTCACCCGTGCGCGGACCTTCAAGCCGACGCGACCATTACACTCACTGCATGGCTCTACGGCTTTATGCTGCCACGACCAGCGCGGGAAAGCTGCGCGACTTTCGCACGGCTGCGTTGGCCCATTTGGTCGAGATCGAGCCGCTTCCGGGGATCGAGACGATCCCGGCGCCGGAGGAAAACGGCGACACGTTTCTCGAAAATGCGGCGACGAAGGCTGTTTATTATTCGCGTTTCGCGCCCGGTGAGCTGGTGGTCGCGGACGATTCGGGCTTGGAGGTTGATGCGCTGGGCGGAGCTCCGGGCGTGCGCTCGGCGCGTTTTGCGGCGGATTCGGGGCTGGTGGATTCGCCGGACGCAAACGACAACACCGATGTGTGGAACAACATCGTGCTGCTACAGAAGATGGAGGCATTTCCGGAGGCGCTGCGGACGGCTCGCTACCATTGCACACTGGTTGCCGCGCGCGACGGCGAGGTGGTTCAGGTTGCCGATGGAACGGTGGAAGGAACGATTCTGGATGCGCCGCGCGGAACGGGCGGATTTGGCTACGATCCGCTGTTCTATTTGCCGGAGCTGGGCAAGTCGATGGCCGAGATCGATCTGGAGACAAAGCTTTCGGTGAGTCATCGCGGGCGGGCGATTGCGGAGTTGCTGGGGATCATTTCGAGGTGAGTCCGCATCTGGAAAATTTCCGGGCCTAAAGGCCCGATCGGCGATTGCGGATTTCAGGGGCCTGAAGGCCCCTGCTCCCTCCCGGTTCTTGCTATCCCAGGTTCCAGGATCGGGACCTGGGGCACCCGCCGTCGAACTGACCGTCCGATGCTCCTCTCCAAAATGCAAAAGCGCCGAGCGCGCCTTGACGGACCTAACGTCAGCCTCGAATAATGCGTGTGAACCAGCGAGCGAGCTTCCGTCCCTCAATATAGGACTGCATGGGCTGAGACTGCTTCGGCCCGCATCTCTTGATGGCCAAATTCTTAGGAGCCAGATTCTCCATGGCAACCGTTCAACCCGCCGCGCCCCAATCTGCGCATAACGTCCGCCGTGGCGTTGAGCCGTTACGCGCGGGGAAGGGCACGAGCTTTATCTGGCACAAGCTTCATTCGCTGCTGGGCATCGTTCCGATTGGAGCGTTTCTGCTGGAGCACCTGCTCTCGAATTTTGAAGCGCTGAAGGGACCGATTGCGTACGGCGAGCAGGTGAAGTTTCTGAACAGCCTTCCGCTGGTGCGCGTGCTGGAGTGGGTTTTTATCTTTCTGCCGATTCTGTATCACGGAGTTTATGGCGTCTACATCTGGCTGCGCGGCAAATCGAACATCGTGTACTACCCGTGGGCGGGGAACTGGATGTATCTGGCGCAGCGCTACACCGGGTTGATTGCGTTTGCCTACATCGGCTACCACGTTGCGACGCAGCGCTTCATGGGAGCGAGCCTGCCTGAGAATCCCGGCATGGCGTTTGCAAAGGTGCAGCACGAGCTGGCGAATCCGTGGATCGTCGCCGTCTACGTGATTGCGATGATCGCCGTCTGCTGGCACTTTGCTTACGGAGTTTGGCTGTTCGCGGCCAAGTGGGGCATTACGCCGGGCGAGACTGCGCGGCGGCGCTTCGGTTACATCTGCGTTGCGTTTGGCGTGCTGCTGGCAGGCGCGGGACTGGCCAGCATCTGGGCGTTTGTGGGACCGAAGTATCAGAACGCGCCGGAGAGCGTGCCGCTTGCGGTCACGACGATGCATGCGCCGGAGTTGGAGAGAATCACCCGGGCATGAAGAGTCTCTTTGAGAAAGCGACGGCCGAGGAATTTAAGCAGCGGATGGCGAAGTTGACGCCGGAGACCAAGCGACTGTGGGGCAAGATGAGCGCGGCGCAAATGCTGGCGCACTGCTCGGTGGCGATGGAAGTTTCGCTGGGCGACCGGGTGCTGCGGCAGGTGTGGCTGGGCAAGCTTTTTGGCAAGCGGGCCAAGGCAAGCATGTTGAGCGGCAAGCCGGTGGGGCACAATATGCCGACGGACAAGGCTTACCTGGTGAAGGATGAACGGGATCTGAATGTGGAGCGAGAGAGGCTGGCGGGATTGATTGACCGATTTCAAGCGGGCGGACCGGAGGGATGCACGAAGCATCCACACAGTTTTTTCGGACCGATGACGCCGAAAGAATGGTCGGAGTTGAACACGATCCATCTCGATCACCATTTGCAGCAATTTGGGGTTTGAGGCACGACAGGATTCCCGGCGGAAAGGCATAAGGAAGACGCATGGCAGCACCCAGGATCATCGTGGTTGGCGGAGGGCTGGCGGGACTTGCGGCGGTGATCAAGATCGCCGAGGCCGGCGGGACGGTGGACCTGTTTTCCATTGTGCCGGTGAAGCGTTCGCACTCGGTGTGCGCGCAGGGCGGCATCAACGCGGCCAAGAATCTGAAGGGCGAGGGCGACACCACCGCGCAGCACTTCGACGACACGATTTATGGCGGCGATTTTCTGGCCAACCAGACTCCGGTGAAGGCGATGTGCGAGGCGGCGCCGGCGATCATCGATCTGCTGGACCGCATGGGCGTGCCGTTCAACCGCACGCCGGAGGGACTGCTGGATTTCCGGCGGTTCGGGGGCACTCTCTACCATCGGACGGCGTTTGCCGGGGCGACCACAGGGCAGCAACTGCTGTATGCGCTCGACGAACAGGTGCGACGTTACGAGGCCGAGGGCAAGGTACACAAGTTCGAAGGGTGGGAGTTTCTCTCAGCCATCATCGACGGGAAGGGAATCGCGCGCGGCATTGTGGCGATGAATCTGCGCTCGATGGAGCTGAAGGCGTTTGCGGCGGACGCGATCATTCTGGCGACGGGCGGGATCGGCGCGATCTTTGGGAAGAGCACGAACTCGGTCGTGTGCACCGGGTCGGCGCAGTCGGCAGTGTTCCAGCAGGGCGCGTACTACGCCAACGGCGAGTTTATCCAGGTGCATCCAACGTGCATTCCCGGCGAGGACAAGCTGCGGCTGATGTCGGAGTCGGCGCGTGGCGAGGGCGGGCGCGTGTGGGTTCCGCGGACGCCGGGCGACAAGCGCGATGTAAAGGCCATCCCTGAGGCGGAGCGATTCTACTTCCTCGAGGAGTGGTATCCGAAGTACGGCAACCTGGTGCCGCGCGATGTGGCGACGCGCGCCATTCACAAAGTGGTGTTTGAGATGGGGCTGGGGCTCGACGGCCAGCCGATGGTGTATCTGGATCTAACGCACATTGACCGCGAAACGCTGCACTACAAGCTCGGCGGGATTCTGGAGATCTACGAAAAGTTTGTTGGCGTCGATCCGTGCGTTGAGCCGATGAAGATCTTCCCCGGCATGCACTACACGATGGGCGGACTTTGGGTGGACTTCAACCAGATGACCAACGTTCCGGGCATCTTTGCCGCGGGGGAGTGCGAGTACCAATATCACGGCGCGAACCGGCTGGGCGCGAACTCGCTGGTGAGCTGCATCTTTGGCGGATTCAAAGCGGGACCGAACGCAATGCAGTACGCGAAGAGCGTGGCGGCGGTGGAAGGCGACGGCGGAGCTGCAGCGGAAGTGGCGCGACAAGCGGAGATTAACGGCAAGCTGATCAAGAACGAGGGCGGAGAGAATCCCTTCAAGCTGTGGCGCGAGTTGGGCGAGACGATGACCGAGCATGCGACAGTGATCCGCTACAACAAGGACTTGAAAGAAGCCGACGAGAAGGTCGTGGAGCTGCTCGAGCGGTACAAGCGCGTGAACCTGAGCGACAAGAGCCAGTGGGCGAACACGAGCTTCGCCTTTGCGCGGCAACTGAAAAACATGCTGGAGATTTCGCGGACGGTGACGCTGGGCGCGATTCTGCGGGACGAGTCGCGCGGCGCGCACTACAAGCCGGATTTTCCCGACCGCAACGACGAGCGGTTCCTGAAGACGACGAAGGCGAGCTTTACGGGCAGCGCGGAGGGACCGAAGTTCGAATTCGAGGAAGTGGATACGCAGTACATCAAGCCGCGGCCGCGGCGCTACTAGAAAGGGATCATGGCGACGAGGACAGTCAGTTTTGAATTCAAGCGCCAGGCCAGCCCTGAGGCGGAGGCGGTGTGGGAGCGGTTTGAGCTGGAGTGGCGGCCGGGGATGAATGTTGTGTCGGCGATGATGGAGATCGCCAGGAACCCGGTGACGGCCGACGGACGGCCGACGACGCCCATCGCCTACGATTCGAATTGCCTCGAGGAGATCTGCGGGTCGTGCGCGATGCGGATCAACGGCAAGGCGCGCATGGCGTGTTCCGCACTCGTCGACAATCTGGAGCAGCCGATCAAGGTTGAGCCGCTGACGAAGTTTCCGCTGGTGCGCGATCTGCAAGTCGACCGGTCGGTTCTGTTTGAAAATCTGATGCGCGTGAAAGCGTGGGTTCCGGTGGACGGCACGTACGATCTGGGCTCGGGGCCGCGCGTCTATCCGCAGGAGCAGGAAGCGAACTATCCGCTGTCGAATTGCATCAGCTGCACCTGCTGCATGGAGGTTTGCCCGCAGTTC
>Ga0181535_10002144_pt1 | contig 24561 bp, 23 predicted proteins | sample PEATcosm2014_Bin_44_FD_119774 | JGI IMG/M metagenome (GOLD analysis project Ga0181535, IMG submission 119774) | Peatland microbial communities from MTU Mesocosm Facility, Houghton, MI, USA - PEATcosm2014_Bin17_30_metaG | ecosystem: Environmental > Terrestrial > Soil > Wetlands > Peat | place...
CACTGCAAAAAACCGCCAAGGCCATGGGCTTTGAACTCGTTCAAAAACAAGCACTTCCATCAGGCGTTTCTTAAGAGGATTGAAGATTGAGGATGGACGGGAGGAACAAGATGGACAGGATGGGGTTTTCTCCGCTGAATCCGGTAAATTCTGTCGCCCTCCGACCCGCCGATGGCCCAAAAAAATTTCCAGGGTTGACGAGGGTTGACGAACCTGGTTTTTGTTGAGGTGTAACGATACCGAAAAACGCGCGTCGGGGCCAGTTCCGGGGCGGTAACAAAGGGGGCGAAACGTTTGAATGCAAAATGAAGAATGAGGAGTGCAAACTCGCGGAACGCGGTCGGAATGCGACACGAAGGGAGTGCGGGCCGGGGTCGGCCGATCTGGGCTGGCGGCGGGGCGCCAGGAGCGGTTGGCATTGGGCTGCTCCATTCTGGACGGCCTGCGGGTCGTCGGGGTCCATTTTAGCAGCGTTGGCGGAATCACAAAGTTAGCGGCTAACGGGAAAGGCGTAAGGTGTTGAGGGATAGTGGAATTCAGCTTGGAGATTTTTTGGGGCACCTCGCGTGTCGATTAGCGTCGAGGTTCTGCATCGTTTCTGACAAATGGAATAACCCATTTACAATAATCAGGTTGAGTGAGCGGGGTTGGGGAGGAAATCCGAGCGCCTGCGCCAAATCCAAACGACCGGGTCTGGTAACCTAAGTGTCACTTGAAAGCCACAGTTTTTTGGGGCTCGACGGATTCTTAAGCCCATGGCAAGTTGAACATAATCTTTTGAACATGACTCCTGTAATTCATCTTGTTGTCCCTGCCTACAAGGAGGAACAGACATACAGACTTGGGTGTCATCTGGTGGAAGCCTGTAGGAATAAAAGTCATGAGAGCCACAGGCGCCACTCAGGGGACTGATGGGATTATTCTGTGTGGTTTTGCCTTTCGCAGGGCCTTTACGCTGATCGAACTGCTTGTGGTGATTGCCATTATAGGGATTCTGGCTTCGCTTATCCTGCCGGTCATGGCCAGAGCCAAGTCTCGGGCACAAGGAATTCAGTGCCTGAGCAACTTAAGACAACTTCAATTGGCGTGGCATCTGTATTCAAGCGATAATCAGGGGAAATTACCCGTCAACAGCGATGGCTCCGACGCAGGGCAGAGCATTGATGAAGCATCATGGGTGGCTGGATGGCTGACGACCGGCTCGTCGCCGGACAATACCAATACTGAATTGCTTGTAGGAAAGGAGTATCAGCGCTTTGGTTCCGTTGGAGGCTATGTTGAAAATGCCGGCATTTACCATTGCCCTGCTGATACGAGCGTGGATTCGGGCAAAGGTCTGCCACGGGTTCGTTCGGTTTCGATGAACGGCTGGATGAATCCTGGACTGAACGGGCCGTACAGTGGCAACTCGGAGACGCTGGCATTTGAAAAATACCGACGGGAGAGCGACTTCATACATTTGGCTCCTTCGGATGCATTCGTCTTTCTGGATGAACGCCCCGACAGCATCAATGACGGATGGTTCCGCGTGGAGACCGCCGGCTACAATCCATTGAATCTGGCAGGGCTGGAGATCAGGGATTTGCCCGCCGTCTATCACAATATCGCAACGTCCTTTACCTTTGCCGATGGACATTCTGAATTCCACCACTGGCGTGATTTGCAGAATCTGACCCTAAAGATAGTGGGCGGCAGGCACCAGGCGATACCGAGGCCCAACGACCAGGACGTGCTGTGGCTGATGGAACACGCGACGAAACCCACAACAGTGAATTGACAAACGGAACCGGCATCGTGCTGAACCATGAAAGCAACCGACAATATTAATACAGGGCAAGAGAAATATAGTGTCACTTCGACACTCGCATTCCTGTGGCGCAGGGCTGGGAATGCAACGGCGTGGATATGTCTGATTTTTGCTCTGGTTTTGGTTGGGGGCAGGCGGGTTTGGGTCCTGGCTTCCAGACCGGCCAACCTCCAGGGTATAGTCGAGGATTTAGGCTCGTTGTCGGAGATCGTCGGGAGACCCGTGCCCGACGGCACGGGCGCATACGTCGTGTTCTCCCAGCGAACTGAAAAGGGCATTGGGTTGTTCCTCACCGAGATTTCCACCGGCAAAAAACATTTGTTGGCTGAACAGGGAAAGGAAAACGAAGCGCCCATCCGTCCGTTGGGCTGGTCACCAGATGGGGCGCTGTTTGCCTATTCTGCCAGAACGGTGGACCCAAAAGACAATAAACGCAAAGACGCGATCGCGATTTGCTCCGGAAGTTCCGGGCAGACTATTGCAACCATCTTCTGGACCGTCAACGAACTTGCCTGGCTCACGCCGGATTCGTTTGTGTTCTCCCAGAACGATCACAAAATGATGAGGGTGCAACGGCTCTCGGAAACCAAATGGGCCAAGCCCAAGCCTTTGGACAAGGCAGAAAAAGACAAGGCAGACAAGGATTCGAAGCCGGCAGCGGCCAAGAAACTTCCCTATTCGGTCAGAAATCTAATCGCCACCTCCACCACCTCCATTGCCTGGCAAAGCGGCAATAAGATCTGGGGATGGGACGTGAATTCCGAAAAGCCAGCCGTGCTTTGGCAGTCGGGCACAAATACATTGGTGGGATTCTCCTTTTGTGCAGAAAAGGGAGTTTTTCTGCTTCACCTTCATGAGGCGCAGGGCGATTCCGCCGTCAGCTACGACCCGCTGTCTGGAGAGAAGACAGATTTGGGCAGGATCGGCTCTGCGGATGAACGCCTGGCTAATTTAATTTGGATCAATCGCGGCGCAGGTTATGCCTACTTGCTTGACCAGCATGGGCGATATGTTCCCTTTGCCAGACAGGATAGCTCCCAGCCTGCGACAGAGTTGTTTGCCGGGAGCCATGTCAATGTGATCACCGGCGGCGGCACTTCCGACCGCCTGGTGTCCAGGGGAGATTGCCTATACACCATCGCCTGTTTCGCCGATGAACCTCCCGGGGTCTTGGAATTTAATGCGTCTTCGGCCACACTCCGCTGCGTTGCCTCCAGCAGGGACCACGTGTTCACTCACGCAAGGTGCGCCGAGATTTCCAGCGGCCTGGCCACCAACTCGCAGGGACGAGTGTTGGCTTATCACCTTTGGCAACCGGTTCATTTCGAAAGGGGGAAAAAATATCCGCTGCTGATCGGCCAAACCCCCTTTCTGTGGAGCCAGTGCGCCGAAGTCGCGGCCAATCTCGGCGCGTATTATGTCACTGTTGATCGGCCAACCTTTGTGAACAGCCAGCTTGGCGATTGGGCTGACGATGTCATGTCTGCCTATCGCCAACTTATCTTAGATCCAAACGTGGATGCCGGGAATGTGTTTCTCTATGGCACCAGCGCCGAAACAGGTTATGCAACCGAACTCCTTGCCACAGAACCCACCTTGTGGAAAGGTGCGGTTTTGTTCAGTCCAGTCGCCTTTCCCGACCCGGCCCGTACCCGGGTGGAAAACATCCTACTCGATCACGGGCAGGATGATGTATTTGTCTCCGAGGAGCGGATCAAGCAATTTCAGGATGAAGCGTGGCAGAACGGAATTTCTGTGACGATTGCGGTTGAAACCGCGGGACACATGTTTACCTCCAGTTCAGCCAACCAGGGAAGAGTGCGGCAATTTGCACAATTTCTCGTTGGCACAGACAGCATTCAATCAAAATGAGCCGCCCAATCAAAACAGCAAAAATATTCGCCTATTCCGCCGGCGCTTTGTTGTCTATTATTGCGATTGCACTCTTCATCAGCAACGCAGCAACTTCAGGTCTTTTGCTGCCGCGCGACCCACTCTTGATGGTTCCCATGCGGTTTCTGCTTTGCATGGTTGGCAGCGGCGCAGCTCTTTTGGCGGTGTATTGCCTCTTCGGTCAGAACCACCGCTGGCAATGCGCTGCCGTTGCGTGGTCAGCGGTCAACTTTTGGATCTATCGGTTGTTTCTGCTCTACGGTGGTTTTCCACGATTTCACGGCTTCACCGGCAATGTGCCCAATGTATTCCACATTCCGCCCGGTGCGGCGGACATAATGGCATCAATTATTTTCGGCTATTTGCTGCTTGGCGGTGGCAGCCTGTTAATCTGGCTGCGGGTGAGTGACTGGCAGCATGCCAAAATGGGTTACCTTAAGATGTGCTGCCCGTCCTGCGGTGGTCATATTGAATTTGCGCCGCGAAATCTTGGGCAGACTATTCCCTGTCCGCATTGTCAAAAAACGATCGCCTTGCGCAAATCGGATCTCCTGAAAATGACCTGCTTCTTTTGCAAGGAACACATTGAATTTCCCGCGCACGCCATCGGGGAAAAAATCCCATGCCCGCATTGCAGAATGGACATCACTCTGAAGGAACCGGCATGAACAACTCTCGTTTAGACCGCATCAAAAACTGGGCCGAACTCGCGCGGCAGGCCAACTGGTCGGTCTCCGCGCTGGCCAATCTCTGCGGCGTCTCCAGGGATACCTTGCGCCTGCATTTTCAAAAGCATATGGGAGAATCTCCCGGAGTCTGGCTGGCCGAGCAACGGCAGCATCAGGCCATCGAACTATTGCGCGATGGATCCTCCATCAAGGAAACCGCTTCCAGTCTGGGCTACAAACAGCAGACCAACTTCACACGCAAGTTTAAACAGTTTTGGGGCACTTGTCCCTCTATGCCGCCACCGATACGGAACCCTTCGAGGCAAAATCAGGCGAAATGATTAGAAATAAGCCAAGGTGATTAACCATTTGCCTTCCAAAACCCCTTCCGTCCTGTTGAAAATAACAATCAGAAATTCATGAGCTTGGAAACGAACTATTTATCGCGCGGACGCACGGCGAGTTTTTCACCGCCCATAAGGAGCGGGATATTGAATGGTTGCGCCGATCGTTCCCATGTGTCTTTTAAAGGCGATTTGATTGCCATATCTCCAGGACTGACCTGTCAGCGGGACTTTGAGTGGCTGTGCCGTTCGCCACGACTTATCCATAAACCCATTTACAAAAAAAAATTACCAAATGTGAGTCGATAATAATCAAACAAAACCAAAAACGCCGTACAAGATAATACTTACGAATACAATGAAAACCACAAAATTAGAAAATGCGTCAATATCGTTAGCGTTGATATGCGGTTTATGCATTTCGACGGTGGCCCTTGCTTGCCCATCAGGCACATCGCCCCACAAGAGTCCCGGCGGCAATTGCACCTTTCCCGGAAACGGTGATCAAAATGCGTGTTATTTATCGTGCGCAATGCCTCCAAATGTTTGTCAATATACGTGGGATAGCTGCTGTAATATAACAGGAGCTAGTTGCGTTACTCCACCTGCGAGCGGTAGTTGCACCGGGAGCTGCGAGCAATAGTTGCACCTTGAGCAACTGCGGCGGCAAAAGGTCTGTGGATAGCCATTTAGAAAGGCTAAATGGCTATCCATTTATTATATGTAATAAGTATTCGATTTGCGATTGCCATGAAAAACAGCAAGCTTTTAATTTATATCCTATTTCTTTTACCAACTGTCGCTCTGATAATTGCAGTAATCGAGCACAAACCGTTTGCGGACCCCATATTGATAACGCATCTTCAATTAAAACAAACACAAGGCGCGTGGGCAAATCAGGTGTTTGTTCCCATTGAGACAAATGCGGAATTTGTAGCCAGAATACAGAACATCCACCTTAAGTATAACAGTGTTCAACTCAATGCTACAGAACTCTTGTCACTTCAGCGGGCCACGGTAAATCTAGTATTCGCAAATTACTTGGGCGATTACGAGGAATATAGGAAGTTTCGAACCCCAATCCCAAATTTTGAACTGCCGTCGAATGAGGCTCGAACCGGTTGGGAGGCTTGGTTCCGGGCTGCTGTTCCAAACGTCTCAATGCCTGTTTCTCTCGATGATATTATCAGCAACATCTGGGTTCGGGTTTATGGGAATCACCATTATTGGACGGCTTTGGGTTTGAGCAAATCCGAGATCTCGCTAATGACAACAAATGTTGTGCCAGGTTTATTTGCGATGGATTTACCAGATAAGAAAAATGTTCACTGCGTGGAAAGCATCTCGCCAGGAGCTTACACCTATAATGCGATTTTAGGAAAAAACCTCGTGAAAGAACACAAATTGAAGGTTGCCAAACTTTTTTTATGGGCAGACACAACAGATCCTACGAACAAACCCAGACCATTTCTTTATGTAATGGTATTAGATACGGACTCAAGTGTTTGGCTGCCAATAGAAGTTGCCTCGTGCTCAACATCAGGAGGAAGATACCCAGTTCCGTTTTGATCAAATCGCTTGTATGAAGTCCAATCCGCTGTTTATTTTTATCCACTCTTCGGGTGTTTTGCTTCTAATTACCGCCATTGCAAAAATAATAAGTGCAACAGGCGGCGCCAGGGTCATGCTAATTCCGGATCCAATAATAGGTATTTCGTACAGATATTTGTTAATTATGGTTGGCTTGGCAGAATTGATGGTTGCAATAATTTTGTTGTTTGGACAACGGGTTAATTTAAAAATAATTTTGCTTGCTTGGTTGAGCACTAATATTTTGGTCTATCGAATCGGTTTGATTTGGGTTGGCTTTAAGAAGCCATGCGGTTGCCTTGGCACTCTTACGGACGCATTGCATATTTCGCCAACGGTTGCCGATTCAATCATGAAGATCGTTTTGGCCTATCTGCTCATCGGCAGCTACGCCGCATTATTCATGCTCTGGTGGCAGCGCAAAAGGGCATCCGTATCGGCGCAATGAACTGGCCTGGCGGCATGAGGGTTGCGTTCGTGCTGGTGGTTGTGGCTTTTTTTATTTTTGAATTTAGGTTGCATGAGCAAAGCGAGATATTCAGGGGGGGTGAGGCGGTAATTTATTCGGTTCAATGGATGCTGTTGCCTTGTCTTGCCTTTTGGTGTGGGATTTTCATCTTCCTGACATTCAGCCTAAATGAGCTGCCGCTAATGGGCCTGCTGGTTATCGCGGTGGGTGCATTTTTCATTGGTTATTCTTTGTCGTTGCAGGCTACAGGTGCAGTCATCCTTTTGGCGGGTGTCACGTTGGGTAAGGGAGCGAGATTTGTTTTGGGGCGGAAAGCGGAAAGTACGAAAACGAGAAAGCTGAATTTGTGCGGGAATCCGAGATTAGAGGTCCGAGGGCACAACTTTTTTGCTGGTCTTTTAGGGCTGTTGGCGTTTTCGTCGTGGTGGCATTTGGATATGTCGGACGATTTCTATCATGGGCCGCGCTGGATGGGGCTTTGGAATAATCCGAATATTTACGGGATGCTGATGGGGGCGGGGGTGGTGCTTGCGGTCGGATTGTTAGCTGAAAATCTGAAGGCTGAAATTGAAGAGAATAGGCCTCAGAACCGAAATCAAAAAATGTTGACGGTGTTTCTTCTGCTTGCGGCAGGGATGACGGGGGCGGGGTTGGTGTGCAGTTACAGTCGTGGCGCGTGGCTGGGGACGGCGGCGGGGCTTCTGTATTTGGCAAGGGCATACAAGAAATTCAAATGGCGCTGGATTATGCCGGGATTTTTGGTCGCGGCAGCGGTGGTGATGTTTTTCTGGAATGCCACGCCGGACTCCGCGCCTTGGTATTTAAAGCGGCTCGATTTTGGCCGGCCCTCGGCACAGCATCGGGTGTCCGCTTGGCGCGGGGCACTGGAAATGATGCGTGACCATCCGTTGGGGGTGGGTTGGAACAAGGCGGCGGAGATTTATGCGAAGGATTATTCACCGCCGGAGGACGGCGCTGCGGCCATCACCACGAATGATTATTTTATGCTGGGAACGCAGTTGGGCTGGCCGGGGTTGATTTGTTTTGTGGCGTATGTGGGGCTGGCGCTGAGGCAGCCGAAGGGCTGCGAGGATGGAGGATCGAAGGTGGAAGATGGAAAGGGCGAAAAAGCGAAGATGGAGGATCGAGGAGGGAGGATGGGCGAAACATTCAACATTCCACATTCAACGTCCAATGTTCAAGTTCCCAGTGAGGCCGTCCTGCTCGGGAAACTGAAGATGGGCGAACGAGACACCTCACCCCGGCCCTCTCCCCATTTTGCTCCGCCGACTGCGCAAAACGCGGAGAGGGGGAAACGCTCCCAGCGCCTTTGGAAATACGTGCGCTGTGGGTGGTGGAAGGGTGGGAGGGCGGGATCACCGGGAGGGACGCCCGGCAGACTCGCAGACGAGGCGGCTGCGACACGGTGTGCCTGTCGGGCCGGGGCGGTCTCGATGTTGGTGGCGTTTTGGTTTGATGGCGGGTTGTTTACGTTGGCCACGGGGGCGGTGTTTTGGATTTTGTTGGAGCTGGGCAAAGCGACGGGGAGGATGAAGGATTGAGGATCAAGAATGGACATGTACGATCCGGGTGAATGCGGAGCGGAATTGTGACCCGCCAACCAGACATTGCCATTTGGAAGGCAAATAATGATGCAAAGGAGCTTGAGTTTGTTTAACGGGTGCCGATATAGGCCATAGATAAGCTACGAAACCAACGGACGACGAAGAGAATTATGAGTAAGAAAGTTTGGACCATCGGGAAACGCATCAGTTTTGGCTTTGCCGCGGTGCTGGTGATCATGATTGCGCTGGGAGCGCTGATCTGGACGCGGTTGCAGACGGTGCAAGGCTGCGCGACGGACGTGGCGAGCCGGAGCATCCCGAGTCTGGAGCTGCTGGCCGATGCCAAGGGCACGGCAAATGAATTGCGGGCACTGACCTTCAAGCACATTGGCTCGCCGAATCCGGCGGACATGGACAAGCTGGAGGCGAACATCGCCGGGGATGCCGATCAAGTGACGAAGGACCTGGACGATTTTGAGAAGCTGGCGAGTCCGGAGGCGAAGGCGCTGGCGGAACAGGCCAAGGCCAAGCGGGAAAGCTACCGGGCGGTGCGCGCGGAGATCCTGGTTTTGAGCCGGGCGGCCACCAACGCTGAAATGTCGGCGCAGGTGTATCAGAAGGCGCGGGCCGAGCTGGATCCGGCGACGGCCGCCTGCATCGAAACGATGAGCCAGTGCCAGGCGCAGGTGCGGAAAGAAGCGGAGAGTTCTGGCGCCGCGGTGGTGGCGGCGGTGCACAGCGGGAATTGGGTGTTGTATCTGGGGGTAACCGCCTCGCTGGTGCTGGCGCTGGGCTTGGGCGTGGTGATCACCCGCAGCACGAGCGCGGTCTTGCATCGGCTGACCGGCGCGTTGGACGACGGGGCCAACCAGGTGGCCACGGCGGCGAACCAGGTGTCGTCGTCCAGCCAGAGCCTGGCGCGGGGTTCGGGGGAACAGGCGGCGTCCATCGAGGAGACGAGCTCCTCGCTGGAAGAGATTGCCAGCATGTCGCGGAACAACGCGGACTTGACGGGCAAATGCAAAGAATGGATGGGCGAGGTCCGGACGGTGGTGGCGAACGTGGACCGGTTGTTGACCGAGACCGGGGTGTCCATCCAGGAGATCAACCGTTCGAGCGAAGCGACGGGCAAGGTGACGGCGGTCACCGCAGCCACGCCGGCGAAGGCGGCGGCCCCGCGCACGGTCAACGGCAACGGCCGTCATCCGGTGGCGGGGAAGGCCGAAAAGCCAGCGCCGGCGGGGCGGCGCAATAAGATTCCGCTGGGGGACGACTTCAAGGATTTTTGAGCCGGGTTGGCTGCCAGCGGCGCGGCCCGATCCGACGGGTCGCGCCTTGCTGTTTTAGGGGCTCAGACGTTTTCGCGGAGCCAGTCAATGACGTCGAACATGCCGGACTTGAGGGTTTCGATGCCGCCGTGGGTGAGCCAGAAGACGCCGATGAGGAGGAGGGCATAGGTGGTCCAGGCCAGGGCCATGCGGACGTAGGGCAGCTTGCCGAAATTGGTGAGCGTGGTGATGGGGCCGAGGTCGAGGGGCCGGGGCGTCATCTTGGACAACTGGAAATCGGGGCCGGCGCGGAAGAAGCTTTCGCGCATGGCGGCGACGAACTCGGAGGGCCAGGGTCCGGGGCGGAGGAACTGGTCCTGCCATTTGCCGGGCATGTCGGCCAGGAGGAGGGCGAGGCGGCCGCGGGTGGAGAGCATCTGGTCGGCGCCGGTGGGGGAGGCTTGCAGGACTTCGGCGAACCAGTCGGTGACCAGGCGGTCCATTTCCTCGGCGGCGATTTCGGTGGCGCTGCGGCGGGGTTCGGCGGGGGCGCGGCGCTGGGCGCGTTCGAGGACGCGGAGGACGAGCTGGCCGAGGAGGGGTTTATTGCGGATGCGGAGGGCGTGGAAGTAGTTCTCCACCTTCACATAGGCGGCATTCCACTCTTCCAACGAGCGGCCGGCGATTTCCCCGGAGGCGTTGGTCAAAATGTTCAGTGTGGGCTCCATTGATAGACCCAGGTTTCGCCGATGACGTTGGTGCCGACTTGCAGGGAGCAGCGGAGGTCCACGGCGGCATTGGTGTCGGCCGGGGCCACCATTTTGACGATGGCGCGCCAGGTGCCCATGAAGGGGTTGCGGACGACGAGGGTATCGGCGATGTGGGCGCCGTCGCTGCAATTGGAGACGGCCACGGGGGGCTTGTCTTCGGGGATGGCGTCGAACCTGGGTCCGGCGAAATCTATGACGAATTGGCGGGCGCCCTGGAATTGGGAATCCGGGCCGATGCGGGTGGAAACGACGCGGTTTTCCGACCGGCGGAAATCGGCGTCGCCGCCTTCCCAGCAGAGGGTATAGCCGAAGCGGAAGGGCTGGAGGGGGGCGGGTTTGTTTTTGGGATCCCAGAAGGCGACGATGTTATCGAGGCCTTCGTAGGAGGTGCTCAATTCGACCAGATGCAGGCTGCCCTCGCCCCAGTTGCCGTCGGGCTCGACCCAGACGCTGGGGGTCTCGTTGTAGAGGTTGAAGAGGTCCTGGTAGGCGGCGAAATTGCGTTCGCGCTGGAGGAGGCCGAAGCCGCGGATGCTGGGGGCGGAAAAGACTTGGTGGCGGGTGGCGGGGGGATTATCGAGCGGCCGCCAGAAGACTTCGCCATTGCCCATGTGCACGAGGAGGCCGTCGCTATCATGGACCTCGGAGCGGTAATCGTCGAATTTGCGCTCGGTGTCCTTGCCGAACCAGAACATGCTGGTGAGGGGGGCGAGGCCGATGGTTTTGATGGACTTGCGGTTTTGGTCCACGGCGGCGACGGTATTGGTTTCGCGGAAGAAGAGGATGGCCTTGATGCTGGCGGTGGTGGTGTCGCCGGGGCGGATGAAGAATTCATAAGCGCCGGCGCAACTGACGCTATCGAGGATGGCGAAGAGGTGGAGCTGGGTATCGCCCGGTTGGGGTTTGCCGAGCCACCAGTCGGTGAAGATGGGGAATTCCTCGGGGCGGTCGCCTTCGCCGGAATCGAGGGCGAGGCCGCGGGCGGACTGGCCGTAGCGGAGGTTGCGGCCCAGGAGGCGGAAATAGCTGGCGCCGAGGAAGGCGCCGAGTTCATCGGTTTGATCGGGCTTGTTCAGGGGGTAGAGGACGCGGAAGCCGGCGTAGCCGGTATTGACGGGGATTTGGTTGGCGATGTGCAGATTGCCGTAGTCGAAGAAATCCTCGACGAAGCGGATGGGCTGGGTATGGGTGGGCGTGAATTCGTGGATGTGGACGGGTTCCTGGTAGAGGTAACCGGGATGAAAGAACTCAATGCGGAAGGGAAGGTTGTCAGCCGACCAGAGGGCACGGTCGCGGCGGAAGCGGATTTCGCGGTATTTATCGTAATCGAGATTATCCTGGCGCAAGACGCGGGGGAGATCGGCGCGGGGGGAATGGAAGGGCTCGCGCGCGCGGTCCAGTGCCCGTTGCGCGACATAATCCAAGTCCACCTCGGCGGACTCCGAGGCCCTGCTGGCCGTCGTGGCCAACAGACCGGCAATGGCAAGCAACCACCCAAATGTTCGTAACATCTTGGATAAGGAAAGCCGAAATGGGGCAAATTTGCAAGTTCGCGCGGGCAGGAGGTGGCGGGAGGGGGGCGGAGGGACGAGGGCGGAGGGCGGAAGATGGAGGATGGAGGACTTGGGTGCTGGCCTTCAGTTTTCGGCGAACTTACGTTTGCGGCTATGAGGGGGAAGCCCGCCCGACGGGCGCGGGGACGGCGGGACAGGGTTTGTCACGCAATCGTGACACGGTTGTCACGAGATTGGAATTGTGTGACGAAACGGTGCGTGACATGCTGGTGAGGTGAAGCCGCGGATATTAGTAGTGGATGACGAACCGGAAGCCGTCGAGTTGGTGGAATTCAACTTGAAGCAGGCCGGGTACACGGTTTGCACGGCCGTGGATGGCTCGGAAGCGCTGAAGAAGGCGCGATCGCAGACGCCGGACCTGATTGTGCTGGATGTGATGTTGCCGGAGATGGACGGGTTTGAGATTTGCAAGACACTGCGGGGGGAGGCGCCGACGGCGCGGACGCCGATATTGATGTTGACGGCGAAGGCGGCGGAGATTGACCGGGTGCTGGGGCTGGAGCTGGGGGCGGATGATTACCTGACCAAGCCGTTCAGTCCGCGGGAGCTGTTATTGCGGATCAAGAAGATTTTAGCGCGGGGCCAGGTGGAGGAAAAGCCGAAGGACCAACTGCGCTTTGGGGATCTGCACGTGGATGTGCCACGGCACGTGGCGACGTGGAAGGGGCGGCCGATTGAATTGACGGCGACGGAATTCAAGCTGCTGACGATCCTGGCGCAGCGGGCGGGGCGGGTGCAGTCGCGGGACCAGTTGCTGCGGGACGTGTGGGAGTACGACAGCCTGATTGACACGCGGACGGTGGACACGCACATGCGCCGGCTGCGGGAAAAGCTGGGGCCGGCGGCGACGCATCTGGACACGGTGCGGGGGGTGGGCTACCGGTTTATCGAATGAGCCGGGGATGGTTTTCTTGGGGGAGGCGGCGGGCGCATCTTAACACTGTTCTTATTTCTAGCATTGAAGTTTTGGAAACATTTTTGGCTAAATGGTTTAACGCTCACCCTCGCCCCGGCCCTCTCCCCCCGGGAGAGGGAGAACTTGTTTCCGCGTCTTGGCGATGGCACGAGTCTGGATCTGCCGGAGGTTCATGGGGTCAATGCGCGACTACGCTCATTTGTTGGCGGAATAAGAACAATGCCGAGATGTGCCCGGACGGTCATTCATTCGGAAAATCACGTAAAACGTCCCTGTGTGGCTTGAAGCTTTCATAATTGTCCTGGTGGCGCTGGTGGCGCTGCAATTCTGGTGGCGGCGGAAGTTCGCGGCGCTGGAGCGGCAGCGGGCGGCGGAGATCGAGGTGGCGCAACGGCGGCAGCAGCAAATGAGCGTGGATGCGAAGGCGCAGCAGCAGGTGCTGTTCAATTCCATGATCGAGGGGTTGCTGCTGCTGGACCGGGGGCAGAAGATTTACCTGGCCAATCGGGCGTTCAAGAATCTGTTCGGGCTGAAAGTGGAGCTGCGGGGCAAGACGATTCTGGAGGCGCTGCGGCTGCACGAGCTGGACGAGCTGGTGCAACGGGTGCAGGCGGAGGGGCAGGTGTTTGACTACGAGGTGAAGCTGCCGGACCTGCTGGAGCGCTGGCTGCGGGTGAATGCGGCGGTGATTTCGAATTCGGCGGGCGAGCGGGAGGGGATGATCCTGGTGTTTCACGATTTGACGCGGCTGAAGCAACTGGAGCGGACGCGGGAGGAATTTGTGGCGAACGTGAGCCACGAGCTGCGGACGCCGCTGTCGCTGATCAAGGGTTACGTGGAGACGCTGCTGGACGGGGCGCGGAACAATCCGGAGGTGGCGGAGCGCTTCTTGAAGATCATCGAGCGGAACACGAACCGGCTGGACCTGCTGATCCAGGATTTGCTGACGATCTCGGCGCTGGAATCGGGGCGGATGAAATTGAATTTGCAGCCGATGGATTTGCGGGCGGTGACGGAGAAGGTGCTGGGGGACCTGCGGGGCAAGGCGAACGACAAGAACGTGAAGCTGACGAACGAGCTGCCGCTGCTGACGATGCGGGCGGATGCGAGCCGGCTGGAGCAGGTGTTTGCGAACCTGGTGGACAATGCGATCAAGTACGGGCGGGCGAACGGCACGGTGACGGTGAACGGGCGGAAACTGGACGACGGGCGGTTTCAGGTTTGCGTGCAGGACGATGGGCCGGGGATCCCGGCGGAAGCGCTGGACCGGGTGTTTGAGCGGTTTTACCGGGTGGACAAGGCGCGGTCGCGGGACCAGGGGGGCACGGGGCTGGGGCTTTCGATTGTGAAACACATTGTGCAGGCGCATGGCGGGGAAGTGTGGGCCAAGAGCGAGCTGGGGAAGGGGGCGGCGTTTTTCTTCACGCTGCCGGACGGCCAGGCGGGGCCGCCCGCGGAATCGGCGAAAAAGCATTCAAATTGAGCGGTGGCGGAAATGACTTGGTGGCGGGGCGGAAGGTTTCTACAATCCACGGATGGTTCACGTTGGCATTGGATATGATGTGCATCCCCTGGCCGCCGGGCGCAAGCTGGTGCTGGGCGGGGTGGAGATCCCGCATCCCAAGGGGCTGGAGGGGCATTCGGATGCGGATGCGCTGATGCATGCGATTTGCGACGCGGTCTTGGGGGCATTGGGCGAGGAGGACATCGGGCATTTTTTTCCGAACACGGATCCGCGCTGGCGGGGCGTGGCGAGCCGGGTTTTCCTGGAAGCGGCGGCGGCGCAGACGGCGAAGCGGGGGGGCCGGATTGTGAACGTGGACGCCACGGTGGTGGCGGAGGCGCCGAAGCTTTATCCGCACATCGCGGACATGAAGAAGAACATCGCCGCGGCGCTGGGCTTGTCGGTGCGGCAGGTGGGGGTGAAGGCGACAACGAACGAACGCATGGGATTTGTGGGGCGGGAGGAAGGCATTGCGGCCATGGCGGTGGCCGGCGTGAATTTACCGGAGGCGGACGCCGCGCAGGGCTGAGGAGCAATTCGAGATTAATTTTTTCCCATGCCCAAAGCTGAAATCAGTTGGAAACGCGTGACCGAGGAAGGGGACAAGCTGCAGGTTTACGCCCGGCACGTGGGCGGCGAGTGGCGGTTTTTTCACCGGGAAAAGCGCTTTGACATCTGGCAGGCAGTGAAGGATCCGCCGCTGGATGACTGGCTGGAGCTGCTGGACGCGGTGCAGCGGTTGATCACGCGGCGGCGCTATCAGCCGGCCGACGAGCTTTTATTGCGGCGCATGATTCGCGAGCGATTCCCCGAGGCGAAGGTTTAAAGCGGCGGGGCCACACAGTTGTATCCTTTGGCTTGGCCGGAGCGTCTGGCCAGAAGAATCCGCCCGGCTATAAGGCATTGCCTTTGGCGTGTCGTCGGTTAATCTTTTCAAATGGATTTTCCTAGCAAACCTTGAGCGTATGGTAAGCAGTAACCCAGTATTCATTGTGGGCGTGTTTCGTTCGGGCACGTCGTTGCTGTGCTCCATCCTGAACCAGAATCCAAAGCTGGCGCTGATGTACGAGTGTGACGTCTGGAATTTTCCGCGGCCGCTGCTGGACGCGCGTTTTCGGAACAACTGGGCGGAGCGGATTGAATTTTACAATCAGGCGCTGTCGCGGCACCAACTGGTGGTGGGCGATGATGTTTCGCACCTGAAGAACATCCGGGTGCCGCTGGATTTGTACCGGGCGTTTGGCGAGAAGAAGGGGGCGGCGGTGAGCGGGGAGAAGTCACCGTTTTACTGTGCCCGGCTGGTGCAATTGCACGAGCGTTATCCCCAGGCCTTGTTCATCGTGGTGTGGCGCACGCCGGGGGAGGTGTATCGGAGCGTCTTGAAGGCGGGGGAGACGTCGCGTTTTTTTGGGAAGGCGGGGATGTTGAGCCGGATGATTTATAACCAGGAGCAGGTGATCCGGCAGGCGGCGGAGATCGAGAAGGCGGGGGCACGGCTGCTGCGGGTGGACTACGCGGACATTGTGGATCACACCGAAAAGACCTGCCGCGAGATCAGCGCGTTTCTGGGCGTGGAGTATGACGAGCGGATGCTGCGGCTGAACAAGGCGGACTTGTCGGCGATCTACAAGGCGCCGCACCATGCGTATTTGCGGCGGGGGATCATCGAACGGCAGAAATACGACCATGAACTGGCCTCGCCGGCGGTGGCCAAGAAGCTGGAACGGTACCGCTGCCACTGGGAGCGGTTGCAAGCGAACTGGCTGAAGCCCGTGGCGGGGGGCGACCGCCCGGGCCCGGGGCCGGTGGAATATGCCTATCACAACGCGATGGGGCGGGCGCTGACGGTTTTTGATTCGCTGGTGCGAGCGGGCTTTGAGTTTCTGCCGATAACGTGGCTGCGGGTTTACCGGCTGCTCAAAGACTGGGTGTTAAATCCGCCGTCGGACACGGTGGACGAGAAGCTATCCCTGATCAAGGACTTGAAAAACAACCAGCTTACGCTGCTGACGGCCACGGCGCTGCTCGGGTTGGTGGTGCTGGTGCATCTCCACGCCAACCCGCATTTGATGTTCATTCTCTTTTACGCGCTGCCGTGCGCGCTGGTGGCACTGGTGGTGAACACGCGGTGGGCAACGCTGTTTGTGGCGGTTTCAGCCCTGCTGGCGCCGGTGGTGCAGTATGACGGCGACTCGGATTACCGGTCCACGTTTGTGTTTGTGTGGAACACACTCACCCGTTTCGTCCTGCTGGAGATCATCGTGTTGACGCTGGGGCGGATCCGGCGGGACTTCAAGAAGACCGGCTACCATGTGAAGTGAGGGGGGCGGTTCAGATGGAATAATCGCTGAGCTGGCTTTTGACGGCTTCGAGGATTTCCTGGTAACAGTCTTCGACCCCCAGGGCGATGGTGTTGATGTAGTTTTCGCGTTCCTGGGGGCGGGGGACGTCGAAGGGGTAATTGATCAACTGTTTGACTTGGCCCTGGAGGGCGCGCTTGTAGAGGCCCTTGGGATCGCGCGCCATGCAGATATCGAGGGGGGCGTGGATGTAGAACCACATGAGGCGGTCGCCGAGGATTTTGGCCACAAGGTCCCGCTGCTGGTGTTCGGGGGCCATGGTGGAGACGACGACGTTGAGGCCCTGTTCGGTGAGGAGGCGGGCGATTTCGGCGATGCGGCGATGGTTTTCGAGGCGGGCCTCGGACTTGAACCCGAGGTCGGAGCAGAGGGTGGAACGGAGATCGTCGCCGTCGAGATAGACGACGGGGATTTTGCGGGTGGCCAGGCCGTCACGCAACCGGATGGCGAGGGTGGTTTTGCCGGCTCCGGAACGTCCGAACAGCCAGAACACTTTGGTCAAGGTTTTCATGAAATCGTTCGAAGGGGAAGAGGCTACTCGGTGTGGGCGGTTAGACAAGTGTAAGTTTCGGCGGGCAGATTTTGGCGGGGGAAAATTCGCTTTTCCAATGACATTGGGGCGGAAAAATCCTACATTCCGCGCATGGGCAGGTCCCCACTGATTTTAGTTTCGCCAAGCATTGAGCAGCGCGGCGTGGAGTTCCACGACTTGTCCGCCAGTCTTTCGCTACGGTACAACGATGCCATTTTGCAGGCGGGAGGCATTCCGGTGACGGCGCCGACGACGACGGACCCGGCGGTGCTGGCGGAGGCGGTGCGGCGGACGGACGGGGTGTTGCTGACGGGGGGTGACGACATCAATCCGGAGCTGTATGAAAAGGAGCCGTCGCGCAAGCTGATGAAAACGGTGGAGCAGACGCCGGACGGGGGGGCGCGGGACCTGCGGGAGCTGCTGTTGATCGCGGAGATTTTCCGGCAAAAGCGGCCGGTGCTGGCGATTTGCCGGGGGCACCAGATGCTGAACATAGCGTTTGGGGGACGGCTGCTGGTGGACATTGCGCAGCAATTGCCGGGGGCGCTCAACCATTGCCGGCTGGACAAGCCGTTGGAGCCGGTGCATGAAGCGGCGTTGACACCCGGCTCATTAGTGTCCAAAATCTGTAACGCGCGTGTTTTGGGCGTGAATAGTACGCACCACCAAGCGGTGTTCGAGCCGGCGGAGCCGTTTGCCGCCACCGCCCGGAGCCGGGACGGGATCGTGGAGGCCATGGAATTGAAGTCAGAATGTTCGGGCTGGCTGCCGTTTTTATTGAGCGTGCAGTTTCACCCCGAGCGGCTGGTGGCGAGACATGCGCGGTACCGGGCAATATTCGGGCAGTTTATAACAGCCTGTGCTAAACCTATACGACAATGAAAGGCAAAATATTAATCGTGGACGATGAGGCGGATTTGCGCGCCATGCTCAAATCCATTCTCGAGGACGATTACACGGTGGCGCTGGCTGAAGACGCGGCGGCGCTGCAGAAATTTTACGCGCAGGAGCCGCCGGACGTGGTCCTGCTGGACTTGAAGTTGCCGGACGCGAACGGGTTGGACCTGCTGCCGCAGATCAAGAAGACGTGGCCGGACACCGAGGTGATTGTGCTGACGGGGGAGGCGACGTTTGAGGCGGCGGTGCTGGCAACGAAGCGCGGGGCGTATCATTTCATCAACAAGCCGTTTGACACCCAGGCGTTGCAGGTGACGATTGACCGGGCGATTGAGAACCGGCAGCAGAAGGAGGAGAACAATTCCCTGCGGCGGGCGCTGTCCACCATGAGCGGCGGATCGGTGCCGATCTTTCAGAGCGCGGCGCTGCAGTCGGTGGTGCGCACGATCGAGCGCGTGGCGCCGACGGATGTGACGATTTTGATCACGGGCGAGAGCGGGTCGGGCAAGGAAGTGATTGCGGACCTGATCCACTCGTTGAGCCTGCGGGCGAAGAACCGGATCATCAAGATCAATTGCGCGGCGCTGCCGCGGGAACTGATCGAGAGCGAGCTGTTTGGATCGAAGAAGGGGGCGTTCACGGGGGCGAACACGGACCGGCAGGGGCTGTTCCGGCAGGCGGAGGGCGGCACGCTGTTTTTGGATGAGATTTCGGAAATGCCGATTGACACGCAGAGCAAGCTGCTGCGGGTGTTGCAGGACCAGGAGGTGCGGCCGGTGGGGGACACGACGAGCTACAAGATCAACTGCCGGATCATTGCCGCGACGAACCGCAAGCCCGACGAGGCCATCCGGGACGGGAAGATGCGGGAGGACCTGTTTTACCGCATCAGCACGATTTCGGTTTACCTGCCGCCGCTGCGGGAACGGCGGGACGACATCATGCCGCTGGCGAACGCGTTTTTGAAGCGGTTTGCGGCGCAGGCCAACCGCACGTTGCGGGGCTTCACGACGCAGGCGGTGGAACGGCTGACGAGCTTTGACTGGCCGGGCAACGTGCGGCAGTTGCAGAACGAGATCCAGCGCGCGGTGTTGCTGTCGGAAGGGCCGGAAGTGAATGTGACGGACCTGTCCATCAGCGACATCAAGTTTGTGCCCACGGAGGGCCACGACACGAGTTTTACGCTGCTGGAAGGGGTGGAGCGCAATGCGATCATCCAGATGCTGAAGGAAACCGGGGGCAACAAGCTGGAGACGGCGAAGCGATTGGGCATCGGCCGGCAGACACTTTACAACAAGATCAAGGCCTACGGCATTGACGTGTAGGCGCGGTGTGGCCGCCGGCGAAAGTTTGAGCCAAACTGCAAGTAGCCAGCCGTCGTAGTCCAGCAGCAGGTGAAGCTTCACCGCCCCCTTGGTCCGGCGGAGGCGAGCCCAGTCAAACCTGCTGGCGTAGAGTTCCACCGTGGTGCTGTTCAAGGAAAGGAGCTGGTTTTTGAGCTGGAATTTTTTCTTGGGGCTGAGGGTCTGGCATCGGGCCAGCAGATCGTAAAAGAGCTGTTCGTGGAGTTCCCAAGGTCGGCGCGCATTAGCGTAGGCGAGCGTGGAACGCTTGGGTTCCTGCTCCAGTCCCAGATGCTTGAGCCGGTTTAGGGCGGGCCTGAGGCCTGCCCGGTCGGGCCGTTTGCCGGGGGCGGAGCGGCACTTGGGGGCGGGCGGGCGGCAAATTTCTCATTTTGTTCCTGAAGAACGCGAACCAAGACCGGCCACAGGCATTCCGCCACCACCGCCTGGCCTTGAATGCTGAGGTGAGTGCCATCAGGGAGCAACATCTGGCGGCGGGGAAACCTGTCCAAGTCCGAATAGGCCTCGACATAGTAGGCGGCGGGCACGGCGGCCACCCGCTTTTCCAGGAGCGGAACGCAACGCCGGGCAATGCGATTTGAACGCTGGGCACCGAGGACAAACGGGGACAGGACCACCGGAATGGCTTGGCTGGCGGCCACCGAGCGGACCATGGATTCCATGGTATCCAAGTAGATCTCGGGCGCCGTGACCGGTTTCAGTTGCAAAAGATCGCCGATGAGTCCGCGGACCCGCCATCGGACCAGGTGAAGCAGCGTGGCCGGATGAACCGCCACCTTGGCCTGCTCCGACACTGCTTGGTGGTGGCGTTTCTTGCGCACCGGCACCACCAAGTCGCTGGAGCCGAACTGGAGAACCACGCGTCAGGCCGATCCACAAGACATCGGGTGGAAATATGCTTGAGCGCGCGCGGGGCGGGAAAGCCGCCCAAAGTGTAGATGGAACTGACGATGTGGTATCCCGTTTCCTGACGCAACCGGTCAATCGCAATCTGAAAAAATGAATTTTCAGGGCGATGCGGGAAGCCTCCGATCATACACGCACCGAAGGCGCTGATTCTTACGTCCATCAGATCAGTCTAAATAATACACGTAGCGCTCAAAGCCGGCAAGAAGAATTGGATAAAACCCCAGATACCGACGATGCCTACGAAGAAGGGCGACACGGTGGCGGTGGAATATTTCTCGGGCACGAACCGTTTGGGGGCGGGAAAGTGCGTGTGGCATGATGCGGTGTGGCCGGACACGCCGGCGGCCAAGGCGCAGCCGATGATCATGGTGCCGGCGGGTTTTTCGCCGGCCGAGCTGGTCTGGAACAATGCGCCGGCGGGGGCTTACACCTTGACGGCGCGGGCCACGCAGGCGGTGTCGCCGCCGGTGAGCGTGTGGATTGGGCCCGGACGGACGACGCCCTTTTGCAGTTGCCTCCGATTCGGGACGGTTTAAGCTTTCAAACATAAATGAAGACCCTGCTTGTATCCTTTCTGGCACTGCTGGCGTGGTTTGGCGCATCCGCCCAAGTGAGCCTGGAAGTGGTGATGGACCAGGACCAGTTTTTGCCGAGCGAGTCCATGCGGCTGGCGGTGAAAATCACCAACCGGTCGGGGCAGGAGCTGCATCTGGGGGCCACGCCGGACTGGCTGACGTTCAGCGTGGAGTCGGAGGACAATTTTGTGGTGGTGAAGAACGCGGACGTGCCGGTGGTGGAACCGTTCGATTTGGAGTCGTCGCAGATGGCCACCAAGCACGTGGATTTGGAGCCTTATTTTCAGATGGGGCGGCCGGCCCGCTACAAGGTCACCGCCACCCTGCGCATCAAGGAATGGGGGCAGACGGTGAGCAGCGCGCCGGCGCATTTTGACGTGGTGAATGGCGGCGAGCTGTGGTCGCAGGATTTTGGGGTGATGATGGTGTCGAACACGCCGCCGGAAGCGCGCCGGTACACGCTGCTGAAGGCGAACTATCTGCGGGAGCAGTTGCGGCTGTATGTGGAGGTGACCACGGGTGACGGTTCGCAGGTTTTCAAAGTGACACCGCTGGGGCCGATGGTGTCGTTCAGCGTGCCGGAGGAACAAGTGGATCCGGCAAACCGGCTGCACGTGCTCTGGCAGACGGGCGCGCAATCGTTCAGCTATGTGGTGGTGAGCGCCAACGGGACCGTCGCGTCGCGCGACACCTACGACAACTTCAATTCGCGTCCCCACCTGTCGGTAACCGGCGACGGCGCAGTGGCGGTGGTGGGAGGCGTGCGGCGGCCCAAAGCCGGGGATGTGCCGCAGGTGCGGCTGCCTCAGCCCCAGCCCATCCCCGTCCCGCCGCCGCCCGCAAAGTAGGCCTCGGCCGGAGCATCCGCGGCCATTGCTTTAGCGCGCCAGGTCGTCGGCGGACGTGCCGGACTGCTGGATCAGGTTCAAGATGAGCCGGGCGCGGTTGACGGCATTGTCCTGGGTTTCCCCAAAAAACGATTTCAGCTTGAAGCGGACGGCCGCGATGACGTCGCCGTTGCGGTCGTGCAGCGGCAGGGTGACGAGCACGGTGCCGTGGTCGCGGCCGAAGGAGACGGTGCCGTCGCGGATGGCGGCGAGTTCGGCGTCGGTGCCGGGCTGGCCGCGTTCGGCGGGGTCCTTGCTGGCGAGGACGGTGGTGGTGTTGGTGTTATTGGCGGCGAGGGTGTAGATGCGCAGGCCGAGGATGCGCGGTTGCTGGCGGAGGACGGTGTTCACGAGCGCTTGGGCGGCGGGCATGATGGGGGTGTAATCCACGACGGCATTGGCGAAATAGGAGACGGCGTCCGATTTGGTCCAGAAACCGATTTTGCCCTCGGCAAAGGTATTGTCGCCGAGCGGGGGCATGACGAGCCGGCCGTCGAGCCAGATGCCGATCTGGTTGCCGTCGCACTGCACGCCCAGTTGGTGCCAGGTCCCGGGCGGGAGGGTGCAGCCGGGGCCGATGGGGTCGGAGCGGACGCCGTTGACGACCTTGTAAAAGCGGATGTTTTTGCCGAGGGCGCTGACGCGGGCGACGTAGAAATTGGAGGTGTTTTGGAAGCGGAAGACGACGCCGGCCATTTGTTCGGCGACGCCGCTGACGATCTTGAACTGGGTGGTGAACCGGAAGTTGCGGAATTTGTCGCCGTCGTAAAGGTAGAGGGGGAAACGCTCATCGGTGGGGTCCTGGCTGGTTTGGGCCAGGACGCTGCCGCCGCCGGAATTCCTGGCGGGGTCGGCGAAGGAGGCAAAGGCGGAGGGCGCCTCGCCGGGGAGGATTTTCCAGACGACGGGTTTGCCGCCGCCGAGGAGTTCGGCGTGGAAATTGGTGAGCGAGCCGTTGCCGGCGAGTTCGCCGAAGTTGAATTGCAATACTGCTCCGGCGACGGGCCAGGTCACCGCCAGGCAACCGAGCAAAAAGAAATGGCGCATCATCGCGCAACGATAACAGAGGGCGCGGCCCGGGCAAAACAGTTTTGCCGCCGCGGCGGGCGCGCGGCGGGAAGCTGCTTTGGGGGAGCGGCTGCAAACTGCGGCTTGCCCGCCCCCGCCGTCCGCGCTAATGTTTTCCCACAAAAACTATTTTTATGTCACAAACGGGCCGGCAAACTCTCAATATCAGCAAAGTGCTCTGTGTGATCATGGGCGGCGGCCAGGGCACGCGGCTGTTTCCGCTGACCAAGGACCGCGCCAAGCCCGCGGTGCCGCTGGCGGGCAAATACCGCATCGTGGACATTCCCATCTCGAACTGCATCAATTCGCGTTTCCGCCGGATCTACGTGCTGACGCAGTTCAATTCCACGTCGCTGCACAGCCACATTTCGCGGACGTACAAGTTCGACCAATTTTCGGCGGGCTTTGTGGAGATTCTGGCGGCGCAGCAGACGTTCAACAACACGTCGTGGTATGAAGGCACGGCGGACGCGGTGCGCAAGAACTTGGTGCACTTCATGAACCACGATTTCGATTATCTGCTGATTCTGAGCGGCGACCAGTTGTACCGGATGGATTTCCAGGAGATGATTGAGCAGCACCGGGACACGGGGGCGGACATCACGATATCGGCGGTGCCGGTGGGGCGCGACGAGGCGAAGGCCTGCGGCATCCTGCAAACCAGCGACGACCGGCGGATCACGCGGTTTGTGGAGAAGCCCAAGGACGAGGCGCTGCTGGATTCGCTGCGGGTCACGCCGAAGATGGCGGCGCTGGCGGGCATCAAGGACGGGAAGGATTCGTTCCTGGCGTCCATGGGCATCTATGTTTTCAACCGCAACATCATTCGCGATCTGCTGGACAACCCGCTGTCGGATTTCGGCAAGCACATCATTCCGCACGCCATCAACACGCACCGGGTGTTCTCGTATGTGTTCCAGGGCTACTGGGAGGACATCGGCACCATCCGCTCGTTTTTTGAGGCGAATTTGGACTTGGTGACGGAACTGCCGCGGTTCAATTTCTTTGACATGAACGCGCCGATTTTTTCGCGTCCGCGCTACCTGCCGGGCTCGAAGATCAACGGGGCGGAGATAGACCACGCGGTGATTTCGGACGGGTGCATCATCAACCGCGCGCGGATCAGCAACACCATCGTGGGGTTGCGGACGATGATTGGCGAAGGCACGGCGCTGAACCGGACGGTGATTTTGGGCAGCGACTACTACGAGGCGATGGACTCGGTGGCGCAGCACGAGAGCCACGGCGAGCCGCGGGTGGGCATTGGGGCCCATTGCAAGATCGAGAACGCGATCATTGACAAGAACGCGCGCATTGGCAACAACGTGGTCATATCGCCGGCGGGCAAGCCGGAGCAACTGGACCAGGAGCGGTATTACGTCCGCGACGGCATTGTGATCATCCCCAAGAACGCGGTGATACCGCACGGGACGGTGATTTAAGGCCGGGCCGCCTGAGCGGGAAGATGGGTGGACGAGCACCTTTCCATGAACCGTCTCTCTTCAGGCCTTTGCAGGCTGGAGGCGAAAATGATATTTGCGGGCCAGCTTTTCGAGCAACCATTGTTCGGTTTTGGCCGCTTTTTCTTCGTACTTTTTGAG
>Ga0181535_10002145_pt1 | contig 24557 bp, 22 predicted proteins | sample PEATcosm2014_Bin_44_FD_119774 | JGI IMG/M metagenome (GOLD analysis project Ga0181535, IMG submission 119774) | Peatland microbial communities from MTU Mesocosm Facility, Houghton, MI, USA - PEATcosm2014_Bin17_30_metaG | ecosystem: Environmental > Terrestrial > Soil > Wetlands > Peat | place...
AGTGATGCAGATCACATATTTCGATTCAAAAGTTACCGCAGAATGAATCATCCGATGGGAAGAGCTTCGGTTTCGGTCCGGGGGTGATCCGGTTCGAAGATTCGCGGATCACTTTTCCGGGAGGAAGGACTCCAAATGGCGACCCAAAGTCTCTGCAATATTGAAGTCGAATCAGAACAGGTCTTTAGGCTCGGAGACATCCTTCCTAAATCGATCTGGTCGCCTTACAGAACCGCATCGCCCGCGTTCGTCAAAGGGTCAGAGCGCGCGGCCGACGGCGGCGCAGGAGATGGAAGCTGCTTCAGCGGCGCGTTTGTGGCACTCGCCCTGGAGGCTGTAGCGGCGCTCGGCTTCTACGGGATCTGGCAGCTTTGGCACATCCTCCGCTAGCCATCTGCGGTGGGGCCAGACGCTCGCATGGGGTTCGTGGATTCCCAGGCCCCAAATGCAGGACTTAGGGCACCCGGCGCGGGTTCAATATGTCTCCGACTCGGAAATGGCGAGATAAGTCAATTTTGAACGGACAAACTTTAGTCGAATGAAAACGGTAATGTCATAGTATCGGTAGTTTTCCTGAAATTCTTTCTCGCTCATGTCTGGATTGCCCTTTCGAAACCTGGACAGTTCCTCCGGTGATGTTTCTTTCCTGGACTCAACCAGATACTGAAGCTCAGTCTGGCTACGAAAACCAGGTTTGCCAAGAATCTTGATGACCCCTGCCGGAGTTAGTCCCAATTCTAGACCAGACGCAGTCGCTACATAGCGGGAGATTCTTGGCGAGCGAGAGCAGTATTCCTTGCCATTCCAAGAGGCGTTTTCCGAAAACAGGTAGAACGCGTTGTTGACCTCTCCTTCTTCAACAACTAGATCAGTCATGTCCTTCGGGTTCGATGAGAGATAACATTTCTGCCCTCTTGAAGTTCCCGCATCGCCACGGTCCATGACCGTAGCTTCGCCCAATTTCAAACCAGATTGCGAGAGTGCTCCCTTTCTAATATCCATTCCAAGAATACGAAAGTTAGCATCGGCGATCGTTCGCTTTTGAGCAATTAATCCCCCATCTTTTGGATTGTCGAGCGCCCCGTCAAAAGACCACCAATCGGAATTGTCATTCAGCGGCACTTCAGCAGGCCTTTGACCAAAAAGTCTAACCGCATTGGCCGCAGCAAACAAACATAACAACGAAACCATCGCTTTTCGGCTTTTCATTCTTGGCACGGTCTTTTGCATTTCCGCTTGTCCTTTCGGTGCCATCTATTTCTTCAGCGGCTTGCGGGCGAAGTAATAGAGAGAAAAGGCAAGCGCGGCGAAGGCTAAGACGCTTACATAGTTGTTATCCAAGACTGTATGGGGGAAGTTGAGCAGGTCGCGGCTATCTTTGAAGGTGGCTTCGTAGCCTTTGAGAGCTACACCGATGAGGCCTACGATGCCGCCTGCCGCGATAAGTCCCGAGGCGAAGAGGGAGCCGGGAGAGATTTCGCTGTCGGTGGATTCGCCGCCGGTGTTCTTGACGGCCGCATCGACGAACCAGCGGACCATGCCACCGACAAAGATGGCCAACGTCGTTCCAATTGACAGATAGGCCCCGACGGCGAAGCTGAGCGAGCGGACACCTAATAACTCGACGGCGATGACCAGAAAGACTCCGAGAAGGACCAGACCCCACGGGAGTTTGCGACTTAGTATTCCGTTGATAACGGTGGCCATGAGACGGGCTTGCGGCGCTGCGGCCTTTTCGCTGCCGATACCTTGGATCCACTGAACTTCGATTTGATGGGTCGCGGGGGAGTAGAGATACTTTCCGTCGGCTAACTCAGGCGACCCGAGGGCGTTCAAGATGACGTACTCGGTTTTGTGATGGGTGGTGGAAGATTTGTCCGTAGCGAGAACGCGAAATGTCTCGGGCAGCCGCTGAGCGTCGTTTTGCACGGCGACGCCGGGATGCGAGGCATTGATGTCCCATGTCTGCGAGGCGGAGTGGAACTCCTGCAAGCCGGTATTCATCAGGTTGAGCGTGAGGCCGATGGCGAAGGTGGAGACGACCACGCCGATCATCAACGCAATCTGTTGCAGGCGTGGTGTGGAGCCGACGAGATAGCCGGTCTTGAGGTCCTGCGATGTGTCGCCGGCATTGGCCGCGGCGATGGCCACGATGCCGCCGATGGTGATGGCCAAGGCGCCGTAGGCGGGGGCCGTCCAGCCCTGAAACAGGAAGACGGCGCATGTGGCCATGAGTGTGGCGATGGCCATGCCGGACATGGGATTGGCCGAGCTGCCGATGAGGCCGACGATGCGCGAACTGACCGTGACGAAGAGGAAGCCGAAGATGACGACGAGCAGCGCGGCGGCGATATTGGGCAACACGCCGACTTGCGCTCCGGGCACCGGCTTGAAGGTGAGGAAGACAAAGGTCAGGACAACGATCGCGAGCGAGCCGAAGACGACCGTGCGCATGGATAAGTCGTCCTCGGTGCGAAGGGGCTTGGCGCTGGCTTGAGAACCGGCGCGGAGGTTTTTGAATCCGGCGGCAAGGGCGCTGACGATAGTGGGCAATGTGCGCAGGAGGGTGATGAGTCCAGAGGCTGCAACGGCCCCCGCGCCCATGGGCCGGATGTAAGTGGACCATAACTGACTGGGGCCCATGGCGGCGATGGGGATGGTGCCGGGATAGATGGGTCCGGGCAGCGCCTTGCCAAAAAAGTAAATAAGCGGCATGAGAACGAGCCAGGAGAAGACGCCTCCGGCAAAGATAACGCCGGCGATGCGTGGGCCGATGATGTAGCCAACTCCTAAATACTCCGGCGTCGCGTCCGCCTTGATGGATGCGCCTTTGAGCACGTGCTGCGGGCCAAAGTCGGGCTGAAATTCGGGAGTGCCGGGCCAGGCTTTGAAGAGGTTTTCATTCTGGAAGAATGTATAAAGGCCGCCGATGCCGAGACCGAAGAAGACGCGGCTGGCAAAGGAGCCTCCTTTTTCGCCGGCGATGAGTACGTCGGCGCAGGCCGTGCCCTCAGGGTATTTCAGGTTGCCGTGCTCCTGGACAATGAGCTGGCGGCGCAGGGGAATCATGAAGAGGACGCCGAGCCAGCCGCCGATCAAGGCCAGCATGAAGATACGGGAGTATTCGAGATCGAAGCCCAGAAAGACCAGCGCGGGGAGGGTGAAGATGACTCCCGAGGCGATGGACTGGCCGGCGTTTCCGGTGGTCTGGACGATGTTGTTCTCGAGAATGGAGCTGCGGCCAAAGGCTCTCAAAATGCTGATAGACAGCACGGCAATGGGGATCGACGCGGCCACTGTGAGGCCGGCTCTCAGGCCCACGTAAACCGTGACCGCGCCGAAGATGACTCCGAAAACGGAGCCAAGCGCTATGGCTCGAAAGGTGAACTCGGGAGGCTTTTCGTTGGGGGAGACGAATGGCTGAAAGTCGGGTGGTTGAGAGTCGGGCACGGTGAGCCTCCAAGGGTCGCAGGCGGATTTGGGGCAGATTCCCTGAAGGGGCAGTGTAGCAGTGAAGGGGGTTGAGGGGACAAGTGGGCTTGCAAAGCTGGAGCCCGCGATGATTTTGCGACACGAACGGCACGGCTGTATTCCTGCCGAGATACAAGTTCAGAATTCTAGGAGCTTCCTAGAAGCCGGCAGACGGGCTTTTCACCGGCCGGAAGAGCCAAAGGTTGAGCAGCAAAAAGAGCAGGCCGCCGACGGTGAATTTAAGCCAGACGGGGGCATTCGAGGGAGAGAAGAAGCCCTCCAGCGTGCCCGCGATGACCAGTAGAGGAATGACGCCGGAGATCAGTTGGGTGGCTTCGACGCCGCCGCGCGCGACCGACTCTTTCCAGCGCAGTGCACCGGGAAAGAGCATGGAGTGGCCGAGGCGGAAGCCGGCGGCTCCGGCGATCAGGATGGAAGGCAGTTCGAGCGAGCCGTGCGGGGCGACAAAGCTCCACAGGGCCAGAGACATGTCGTAATGGTGGCAGGCCGCGGCGATGACGCCCAGCATGATGCCATTCTGAAAGAGGGCGAGGAAGGTTCCCAGACCGAAGACGATTCCCCCGGCAAAGGTGATGAAGCAGACCGACAGATTATTGGTCATGATGGCGCTCGATGCCAGGGGCGCCACGCTGACCACGGACTGGGTCCACATCGTATGGCGCTCCATGGTGGCGATCATCTCTGGGCCGACGAAGTGGCGCATGAACTCGGGACGGACCGTGGTGAGCGCGGCCCCGAGCAGGCCGAAGGCTACCGAGACCGCGAGCGAGGCTGCAACATAGCTGATCTGTCGCTGGAAGATGGAAGGATACTGGTCGCGGAGGAATCGAACGATGGTAAGCAGATTGGTCTTTCGACCGGAATAGATGATATGGTGAGCGCGAGCCAACAGTTGATTCACATGCTGCGCGTAGGTGCGTGAGGTTGGGTCCTGGCGCAGCACGGAGAGATCGGCCGCCATCTGCCGGTAAAGCAGGGCCATCTCCTGCAGCTCGGCGCGGGAGAGCTGGTCCAGGCCGCTTGCATCGGATTGGGCCAGGAGAGACGAAAGCCGGTCCCAGTGGGGCCGGCGCTTCATGATCCACTGGTTGGAGAGGACTTGCGCCATGGCGATTCGTTCAGATCAGCTTAACCCAGATCAGCTTAACATCGACACGCCGGAGCTGGTTGATATCGAGATGCCGCTGGCCGGGATCGGCAGCCGCTTTATCGCGCTGCTCATCGATACTTTGATCTGGATTGCTGGCTTTCTGGTGCTTCTGATTGTGTTCGCGATCGTCGTAGCAAGCTTCAACATATCCTCTGCAATCTCAGGAAAATGGATTACCCTCCTCATCATTTCCTCCATCTTTCTGCTTAATTTAGGCTACTTTGCGCTCTTCGAGGCCTTCTGGAATGGCCGCACTCCGGGCAAGCGCATTGCGCGAATTCGCGTGATTCAACGCTCCGGCAGGGCGATTAGCCTCTTCGAGTCGATGGCCCGCAATCTGGTCCGCTATGTGGATATGCAACCCATCCCGATCTATGCCGTGGGAGTGATCACGATGTTCGTTACCCGCCAGCACCAGCGGCTGGGCGATCTAGTGGCGGGGACGCTGGTGGTGCGGGATCGTGAGCAGGATGCGCCGCTGTGGGGCGATTCAGGGGCGCGGACATTCACGGCGCAGATATTCGCTCCCAGAGAACCTGTTCCCGAGCCGCATATGGCCTTCTCGCTGCCGGCCATCGGGATCGCGAAGTTATCTTCGACGGATCTGGAGGTTCTGGAGGGGTTTTTCGCGCGCAGGCTCGACATGCCGCTGGCAACCCGGGCTGCGCTGGCGGAGCGGATCGCCGTCGCCATTCAGGCAAAATCCGGAATCGAGCGGCCCGACGGCGCCAGCGTGGAAACCTTCCTGGAGGCTGCGGCCCGTCAACTGCGGGATCAGGCGCGGATGCAATAGAACCGGGAAGACGAATCAGGCAGTAGTCATTTGATGGGTCCGGGACTCGGCTTCCTTTTTCAGTTCCATCAGCTCCGCCAGCGCCCTCTCGGGACAGATGTGGCGGACCTCCTGCCGATCCAACTCCTCGTCCGATTCCACAGAGGAGGCGATGGTCATGAAGCAAAAGAGGCAGCGGGTGTTGTAGGTCCCGTTCTCGTTTTGGGTGCGGCTGTACATCGTTCCTCGATATTCTGCAAAGGATTCAACGATGTTAGACGGCGTCGAGCTTTTTCTTGCGTGATCTGCATCACCGGTTCATGGTCGCCGGTCTTCCGGCAAAGTTTGTCTGATGAGGAAAGCCTTCACAGCGTCATTCCCTGGTTTGGGTTGCGGCGCAGTTGCCAGCAGGGGCTTTGTCCCGCTTGAGGAAACAAAGAGACGGAACAGGGCACATCGCTGGAGCCGAGAAAGTCAAACTCCTGCTTGTTGCCCTTGAGTGGAATCGTGACAAAGCGGTTGACGGTGACCTTCGATTGGGGTGAGCCGCGAAGCTTGAAGACAGCCCAATCGCCCGCGTAGACAGCCACAAACACTGCCAGCAGAACCACCACGGCGCGTTGCAACCAACGAAGCAGCAATCGCGTCATGCCGATTCAGCCTTGTGTCCAACTGGATTATCAGGCGAGACCGGAGAAGGTGAAGTGGGCTCTGGTTGGGTCCGATTCTGATCGACGATGAAGATGTGAAAGCAACCTCTCCCCGCCGCCTTGGCCCGGTAAAGGGCATTATCGGCGCACCTCAACAATGCCTCCTCATCGAGTCCTCCCGCGTCTGAGGTGCAGACTCCGACGCTGACCGACACCGCGACTTCTCGTCCTGCAAAGAGAATTGGGGCTGCCAGCGATTGCACGATCTTTGCGGCGATTCCCTCCGCCATCTTCGCGTCTTCCAGATCGGAGAGAAGCACGATAAACTCGTCTCCTCCCATTCGCGCAACCGTATCGGTCTTGCGCACCGCCTGCATGAGTCGGTCGGCGGTGACGCGCAAGACTTCATCGCCGCAGTGATGGCCAAATGTATCGTTGATCTCCTTGAATTTGTCGAGATCGATCATGAGAAGCGCCAGACCCGTTTGATGGCGAATCGCGGCTTCCACAGCGGCAGAGAGCCGATCATCCAGCAGCAGGCGGGTTGCCAGTCCGGTCAGGGAATCGTGCAGAGCCATGTGCCGAAACCGGCTCTCACTTTCGCGGAGCAGTTTCGCCTGTTCCTTGACTCGCCTTTGCAGCACCATAACCCATGCGAGCACGCAGAGGGCAGCGGCCAACGCCAACGCCAGCAGCGCGAGGATATGGCCGGGCGACCACCAGGAGGGGCCCTCAAGAACGGACACGTCCGCGGGCGAGCGCATCAAAACGCGAAAGGACTTGGTGACCGCAATTCCTTCCCGCACATGGCTTCGCGTATCGATCTGCACAGAACAGATTCCAGTCACTCGCAGCTTGCTTCCAACCTTCCATGGGTTTGCTTGAGCTCCGAGCAAGCTCTTGGGCAGAACGGCAGCGAAGACCGTGTTCCCGGAGGTCAGCAATAAGTTCATATCGGAAGAGGCCATATCGCCGCCGATTAGCTGACCATCGATCTGAATGAGGTCGGAATCGTGATTGCCTTGCAAGGCCTGGTCGACGGAGACGGGCACGGCCTCGATTTGCGCGCCTTTACCGGCACTTTTTGCCACGGCATCCGTGAGGGCTGGCTCGTTGTTATTCGTTCCCGCGAATCCGACAATATCGATAAGGTCTCCCAAGGCGAAAGAGGAATCCTGGGCCGTTTGCACGCAGATTCCGCGATTCGCATCTTGAATGCAGAGCGACGAACCGGGCCACTGAAGGGTCACATTCCCGCGCAGATGCACGCGATGAAAGGACGCGGAGTACTCATCCCAATGCAGCAGCCTGTCAATGGGAGTGAGCTGCTGCTTGAAGGGATCGCCCGGCGCTGGCTCAATGATCTTAACCGCGGAGAGATTGGGCGCCATCAGGTGCACGCCGATCATCTGCGAGGCGCCGTTGATGGTGGGAGCCGCATCGGCATGGATTTCGACTTTGGCATCCACCAGGCTGGAGTAAGTCGCGCCGGCCTCCTTTGGAAGGGTTACACTGACGGTGCCTTCAAACATTGCGAGCTGCAAGGTAACGCTGCGAGGAAGCTCATAGACGGCATGAATTGTGCCCTCGACCTCAACCCATTGGGCGTCCTCGGCTCCAGTTTGCAGGTGCAGAAGACTCACCCTGGGAGGGTTTGGCGGCAGCGGCGCATGGCCGACCACAGTGATGCGCGGATGGGCGACGATGGGGCCAAAACCTCCAATGCTGCTAACGCCCCACACATCAATCACCGTTCCGGCGGGAAGCGGTCCTACCGAAGAGGACGGAGGTTTCACAAAGATGCTGCCCGTGGAATCGTGCAGAAAGATTGCGGCGTATCCGGTACCGTAGTCCGGATCGAAGTAGGTGATGACTCCCCTGATGTGGATGGGATACGCGAGGGCCGCTTCACTGGAGGTGAGGCTGTGCGCCTGATGTGCCGTGGTGAGGGTGGTCAACTGGGCCGCCGGCGGATTCGCCGTTTCCGATCTTGCCGTCATAACGAATCCGAAAAGACTCGCCAGCAGAATGGCAAGAGACGCGTTGAAATGTCGAAGGCAGACGGATCTGGGGCAGAGCGTCACCAGCATTCCCCGGTCGAGCCGAGGCGCTGTCTTCACATGACTTGGCAGCACAACACTGTCTTCAACGGAAAATGAGGTCCCGCGTCTCAAGATTCGGGCCTTTCTTCCCCAGGGGAGTTTCTATTTGGAATCACCTCTACAGGGCCTTATCGGCAACTGTTAGAGCGAACATCACGCTCCTTGCCTATACTACTCTCCGATCTCCAGGAAAACGGGCTACATGGTCGGAGAAGGAGCGGCTTTTGCTGCGTCTCGATGGAGCCGACGCGCATGTGCACGGTGGATGATGCCCGGCATTTCCTGGTTGAGGCTGAAATCGATGTGGATGCCATTGCCCCGCTGATCGATGGCAAGTTCATGAGCGCCTTTATCCGGGCAGAGAAGCCGTCTGTGTGCGCCGGGCTGCTGCAACTGACCAGAATCGAAGGAGCTAATCATGTTGCTACCCGGAATGGGGCCACTGATCACTCGGGCGCAAGAATCATCGATTCGCCTTTCACTGTACGCCCCTGGCCGTCTTGAGCTTGAGAAACTTCTCCCGCCCCTCCATCTGAGTTTCAAACAACTCCGGATGTACTTTGACCGCGGACTCGATGGCCTGAGAGGTCGCGTCGAGATCCATGAAAGAGAGGAAATCCTGGAACTCCCGAACGGACGCCTTTCCTTCGATCGACGCCAGGAATAATTCAAGGACCTCCCAAATCTTCAAATCCAGCCGCGTCTCGTCTGAGACCAGGGGCCGGGGAGAGATCTCCGTTGCCATCTCGGGTGTAACCGGCGGCGAAAACTTGCCGAGCACTCCGTGAATCTTGACGATGAGCGCGGACACCCTTTCCCGTTCAACACGCAAATCACAGTAGCGGAAGTAGGCGTCGGAGTGTTTCTTCATCTCTTTGCGAATTTCTGTCAGGTGACGGCACTCGCGGAGGAAGCGATCATGGAGCGTGCAAGCCACATCATTAGCTTTTGCGTTCATAAGGACTTGTATATCATCTGAACCAACACCTTGGGACAAGTCTTTGAAGCCGAGTTGTTTGTGTACATCGCACGTAAGGAAAAGGTTCACCGGGTCCGCAATGAAGCCCCCCAACGCGGTGTTAATCTATCCACATCATGCGTCTGCTCACCATAGTTGCCTTCTCTCTCGTGGCCATGCCGCCTGGATTCGCTCAGACGGCCGGGAGCGCCGGACCGGGTCTGCCGAAGGATCCGCGCGCGATATTTGCCCTTGCCGATCCATCCTATGACTTCAATTCACCGGAGTTGAGGCCCTGGCACCTGAAGGCGAATTACCAGCTTTACGACGAAAAGGGAAAACCGTCAGAGCAGGGAACCTATGAATACTGGTGGGCTTCGCCCAAGGTCTACCGGAGCACGTGGACCCGCCCGAACGCAACGCACTCTGACTGGCATACGGCCGACGACAAGCATGCCTATCTGGCTACCGGCGAGAGGCTCGGTCTCTTCGAATACAAGTTACAGAACGATCTTCTATCACCCATACCGAGGATCGCCGACCTGGACCCTTCCAAGTTCCGTCTGGAGCGGGAATCTGTTTCGTCGGGCGGAGTCAAGTTCCCTTGCATCATGGTGATTCCGGTGCTGCCCATGCATGGGCAGTTGCAGACGGAGCCGCTCGGCTTGTACCCCACCTATTGTTTCGATCCGAAGTTGCCGGTTCTGCGCACCAGCTACTCGTTTGGCACGGTGACCACGGAGTTCAATAACGTCGTCGAGGTGCAAAAGAAGTATCTGCCTCGCGAGATTCTCTACTTTGACGGGAAGCGCGAGATATTTTCCGCCACCATAGACGCAGTGACGCCCCTGAAGCCATCCGACCCGGCGTTTACACCTGCGGAGTCGGCCACCGTAGCCAAAGCGGATCAGGCCGAGGTGAGCGCAGGCGTTGCCGCGGGCATGCTGCTGAAGAAACAGGCCCCCGATTATCCCCTGGACGCCAAGAATGCAAGCTTCTCGGGCAACGTGACTCTGGAAGCCATCATTGGAACGGATGGAGGCGTTCACGATCTGCGCGTACTTGCCTCGCCCATGCCTTCGTTGGCCGATTCGGCTCTGTGGGCGGTCTCTCATTGGGAGTACAAACCGTACCTTCAGGATGGCGAGCCAGTCGAGATGAAGACGACGGTGGATGTGTTCTTTTCATTTACCCGATAGAGGTCGCATATTTGCGCGATGCGAAAGAGGGCCAGCCGAATTCGGCTGGCCCTCTTTGTACCTTTGGATGACTTGCAGGTTAGAACTTGACCGAGGCGGCGCGGGGCGAGGTGCCGCTTAACTCGGCGGCGCGGGCTTCGGCGTAGGCGGCTGCGCCGAGCAGCGCGGCGCGGCTGTCGAGAATCACGCGCACCGGCATGTTGATGAGCAACTGGCTCATCCGGCCCTTGTCGCTGAAGGCCTTCATGAAGGTGCCGTCCTTGAGCTTTTCAAGAATGCGGGGCGCGATGCCGCCACCAATGTAGACGCCGCCCACCGAGAGCAGCTTGAGGGCGATGTTGCCGGCCTCGGCGCCATAGGCTGAGACGAACATGTCGAGCGCCTTTTCGCAGATCTCGCTCTTGGCTGCCAGGGCCAGTTCGGTGATCACCGTGTTGGGATCGGAGGCGGCGGCGATCCGCTCGGCCACCTTGGGCGACTCTTCCATGCCGCGAACCTCGCGGAGGAATTCGTAGATGCCGGTAAGGCCCATGCCGCTGACGACTCGCTCATAGCTGATGCGGCCGTTGTACTTCTGCTTGAGAAAGCGGAGCAGGTCGATCTCGTCTTCGTTGCGGGGCGCGTAGTCGGCGTGGCCGCCTTCTGAGGGGTAAGGCGTGTGGGTGCGGCCGTTCCAGATGAGCAGGGCCTCGCCCAGTCCTGTTCCGGCGGCGATGAGGGCGCGATTGCCGATCTGGCTAACGTCGCCCTCGCTGAGCGTATAGATCTGATCGGCGGAGAGCTCGGCCACCCCGTAGCCGTTGGCCTCCAAATCGTTAATCAAGAAGACGTGGGTGATCCCCAGGCTGACGGAAAGTTCATGGCTGTCGAGGGTCCAGGGGAGGTTGGTCAGGCGCAGACGGCCGTTGCGCACCGGGCCGGGCACGCCGAAGCAGGCAGCGGTCACATTTTGCGGGCCGAGAAACTCCTTGACGATCTCTTCCAGGCCGGAGTATTCCTTGGCCGCAAAGCGCTGGTCGCGAGAGTATTCGAGCTTTCCATCGATAAAGTCATACAGCGCCAGGTGAACCTTGGTGCCGCCTACGTCGCCCGCCAGAATCATCTTTCCCTCTCCAAAACTCCACAGCCTTCCTCGTCTGTCGGGGGCAAAAGCGCGGCTGCGGCTTTATCCAGGATCAGTGTAAGTATACCGCTTGAGGGCCAAATCAGCTGACTCGGCAGCCGCTCCGGGTCGTGCGGCCCGGTGAGAACCTCCTTCAAAACAGAGGCCTTCTCCTGGCCGGAGACAAGGAAAAAGACTGAACGGGCGCGGTTGATCATCGGCCAGGTGAGCGTGACACGCGACGCCCCGGTTTGCGGCACGCGGTTGGCGACAACCAGGCGGTTCGTTTCATGGATGGCCTGCGAGTGGGGAAAGAGCGAGGCGGTGTGTCCGTCGCTGCCGAGGCCCAGGGCCACGAGGTCGAAACGCGGGCTGCCGGCGCCGTCGAGGTGGAAGCTGGAGCGCAACTCCTCTTCGTAACGGACTGCGGCTGCCTCCGGCTCCAACTCGCCCTCGATGCGGTGAATCTGGTCGGGCTTGAGCGGCACATGATCCAACAGGGCCTCGCGGGTCATACGGTAGTTGCTCTCGGCATCGTCGGGGGGCACACAGCGTTCGTCGACCCAGTAGAGGTCGAGCATCTCCCATGGCATGCGCTGGCGCCACGGCTGGTTCGGATCGGCGAGCAGCTCGAAGGCGGCTTTAGGAGTGGAGCCGCCGCTGATGGCAATGTGCGCGCGGCCCTGCGCTTCGACGGCTTCCCCAGCCATCTCGACAAAATACTCGACCGCCCGGCGGGCCAGCGCGGCTGAGTCCGGCTCCACGTAATACTTGATCTGAAGCTTCTTGCCCACGCGCACGCTGCTCCTCGTTTCTTTAGGTTACGCCCCGGAAGCGGCGTTTGGTTCGTGAAGAAAGATTCACGGAAGGGATGAAAGAGCTATTTGAACCATTTTTGAATTACTTGCCGAGATAGTCCCGGTACTGCAATTCGATGATGCCGGCGGCGCGAGCCAGAGCCAGCTTGGACAGGTTGTACTGGTAGAGGCTTTCGACCAGGTTGCTCTGCGCCGCGGCCAGCGAGGCCTGGGCTGTGACCAGCGGCAGATTGTCGTCCACGCCCGCGTTGACGCGAGCAGATTCGTCACTGAGCGCGCGGGTGGCGAGATCGACGTTGGAGCGGGCGACTTCGACCAGTTTCGCTGTGGCAGTCACGTCGAGCAGTGCCGAGCGGAGCTGCTGGTCGATGTGGACGCGGAGGTCGTCGAACTGGGCGTTGACGGCGTCCAGATTGGCCTGGGCGGCATCGGTGTCGCCGCGCAGTCTGGCCTCGCGGAAGAGCGGGAGGCGGAGCGTGCCTATCGCGGCGAAGTTGCCATGCGCGCCGGCGCCGTTGACCTGGCTCACGCCGTAGTAGCTCGAGAAGCTGAGGCTGGGCAAGCGCTGGCTGCGATAGGCGGTGTGAACGGCCCTGAACTCGACCACTTGATTCTGGAGGTTCTGGTAATCCTGACGGCTCTTATAGGCCGTGGCGCGGAGCTCTTCGAGGGTTTGAGAGGCCAGGTCGTTGTAGGGAGCCGGGTCCGTGAGGATGAGCTTCTGGCCGGGGTCGATTCCGGTCTCACGCTTGAGCAGAATGAGGTCTTTTTCTTGGGCGTTCTGGGCTGCGATAAGCGATTGCTGCTGGGCCTGAAGCTCGACGCGCGCCCGGAGTTCGTCGAGATTGGAAGCTACGCCTGCCAGATGAGAGTCGTGGGTGTGGCTGACTAGGAGCTGGTCGGCTGCTTCGAGGGCCTTGGCGTTGTCCACTTCGCTGGCGGCGGCGATGGAGTGCAGATAGGCCGAGGCCACCTGCTGCACGACCTCGCCGCGGGCTGACATCCTGGCAAAGTGAGCCGCGCGCTGGGCCGCTCCGACACCCCTCCAGGCGGCAATCACCGGGCCGGAGAAGAGCATTTGATTGAAGTGAAGCTGGCCCTCAGTCAGGTCGTCGCGGGTGATCTCAGAGAGCTTGGCGCCCGGAGGAAGAAGGCTGCTGAACTGTTTTGCGACTCCAGGCCCAAAGCCCAGCGCCACCAGATCCTGCTGATGAACGCCAAGGTCGCCGCTAAATGTGATGGTGGGCAAAAACTCCTGAAGGGCCTCGTTCTTCTGGCCCTGGAGCGACTTTTCACCGTTTTCGGCTTCCTTGAGGCCCAGGTTGTTTTTGAGGCCCAGGGCGATCGCGTCGTCGAGCGAGAGCCTGAGAGCTTCATCGGTCGCTGGCCGCGCGGTCACGCTGCCAAAGAACGAATTGGTGGCAGAGGTGGGGTTGGGCGCCTGGGCGGAGACGCGCGCCGCCCAGGCCGCAAAGAGCACGAGGGTGGCAAGAGCCGTCGCGGCGACCTGCCCCAAGACGATTTGGTGCCTTCGATCCACTGACCTCATTCTCTCAGATCAAGCAGGGGGCTGGAGCATTCCTCCGGATGCGCTTCAGCTTCGCAGGGATGTCGGGAGAAGCATATAAGCGGCGGGATTTGCAGTGGGACGGCCGGTCAGGTATCCCTGCACCTCGTTCGCGCCGAAGGCCTTGATGAGCGCCAGTTGCTCCTGCGTTTCCACGCCTTCGACGATCACCCGCATCCCAAAATTGTGGGCCAATGTGATGAGCGTGCGGATCATGGATTCAGTTTCGGGCTGCGTGTCCAGGTTGACCACAAACGATCTGTCGATCTTGAGAGTGTCGAACGCCAAAGATGGCAGATAGCTCAGGTTTGAATACCCTGTACCGAAATCGTCGATGGCCATGCTGATGCCCATCTCCCGGAGACGATAAAGAACATCGGCTGCTTGCTGGATGCCTCCCAGCATCGCCGACTCGGTAATCTCGATTTGCAGCAACTCAGGCCGCAGCCCGGTTCGTTCGAGGACGGCGCTTACCTCTTCCACGAAGCCCTTGCGGCGGAACTGTACGCTCGAGACGTTCACCGCGACCTGCACCGGGTAGGGCGCCATCTTCTGCCATTTGATCGCCTCGGTACAGGCCTGCTCCATCAGGTAAGCGCCCAGAGCCGCAATCATTCCGCTCTCTTCCGCGATGGGGATGAACTTGAGTGGGGGAATCTGACCGAGAGTGGGGTGGGTCCACCGGGCCAATGCTTCGAAGCGGGTCAGCCGGAGCCCGGCCAGTTCAAACTCTGGTTGATAGTGGAGAGTAATCTCGTTTCGCGCCACGGCGCCTCGCAAAAGGTGCTCCAGGGTCAGCCGTTCATGCACCTCAGAGCCGATCTCGGGGGTGAATGCCACGACACGATTCCTGCCCTCGCGCTTGCCAACGAACATGGCGCTGTCGGCTTGCTGGATCAGTTCCTCGGCATCGGTGGCATCCTCTGGAAAGACACTGATGCCAATGCTTGCGCCAATGGCAAGCTGGTGACCCTTCACCTCGAATGGATTTGAGATCGCTTTCAGCAGGGTCCCTGCCAGCAGCACCGCCTGCTCCCTGGTGTGAAGCCCGTGCATCACCACCATGAATTCATCGCCGCCCAGGCGAGCCAGCATATCCCCATCGCGCAACGACGAGCGGAGGCGGCCGGCCAACTGCACCAGCAGCCCATCGCCGACGGCATGACCGAGACTGTCGTTCACCAGCTTGAATCCATCCAGATCGAGATAGAGCAGCGCGATCATTCCCGACTCTCTTCGGGCTAGCGCCAGGAGGGAAGAGAGTGTGTCTGTCAGGAGTTTGCGATTGGGCAGGCCAGTGAGAGGATCGTTGAGCGACTCGTAGACGGCCGCGTCTCTGGCTCGTTGCAGCTCAGCCTGATTTTGCCTGAGCTGCGTCACATCGATGGCCGTTGTCTCGTAAAGCATGCCTTCTGCGGTGTGGACGGGCGTGATGTTCTTCAGCAGATGCACGGTGGTCCCATCGTCGCGGCGCAGGCTCACCTCGCGATTGCTCAGTGCCTCCTCTTGAAGATCGCGGGTCAATTGCTCCCGGTGATCGGGGTCGACATGGAAATCCCAATAGGAGCGTCCGATCAGATCCTCGCGAGCCTCCAAGCCGAGCATTCTGGCAAAGGCGAGATTGCAGTCGACGATGGTGCCGTCGGGCCGCCAACTGAAGACGGCGGCCAGGTTGCGCTCAAAGAGCCGGCTGTACTTTGTCTCGAGGTGCAGCTCGCTCTCAAGGCGCGCACGGATCATCGCGGTCTGCTGGCGCACGGTTCGCCTGAGCGACGTAACCCAGATCAGCGGCACGATCACGCAAAGGGCCATGAGTCCAACGATGGTCAGTCCGCGCCTGAGCGTCAGCCAGCCATTACCTCCGCGCACGACGATGTCTCTCGGCGATTCAATCAGAATCAGGAGCGACTCGGGCCACTCCGGTGAGCCGCTCTGGATCAACGCGACACCCGTCACTTCAAGAACAGAATCGCGAGAGAGGCCGACAATGTCGTGAGTGGCGGCGCTTCGCAGCAGAATGGCGTTGAAGCGCTGCGCCCCTTCTTCAAGCTGGTAGACAAACTCGGTGGCATTGGCGCTCTGGCTGATCAGCCGCGCCTTCAGGCGAACACGCCTTCCGTTGAGAGAGCGCTTGACGACATCCGCTGCCGTCAATTGAAGCGGCGCAATGTTCGCTGCATTCGACTGAACCGCGCTCAGGCTCACGGTAGAATCAGCGAGCTCGAGGCCAAACGGGCCATGGCTCGGGAAGCCAACTGCATCCACGGCGCTCCCGGTTTGGACGGCAGCCGTCTTCCCGGTTCCGACAAACACGGTGCCCGTGTCGTCCTCAATGCTGAAGAGACCGGGTGACTGCCAGGTCACCGTGCCGCGAAGATGAATCCGGCCGGCAAAGCGCTGGTCGGCATCCGAGGCGCGAAGGCTCTGAATCGGCGTAGGCGATGAGGAAAAGGAAACCGGTACGGGGGGAGTTTCGACCTCGATCTCTTTCAAAGTATTGACATAGAGTTGTGCTCCCAATCGCTTGTGTTCTTCGTCTTCGTGGCGGCCGACTATCCCTTTCACGCGCACGATGGCGCCGATCAGGCTCTGCTCGGCCGGGCCTTCTTGCTCGGGGACCATGATCCACAAAGCCTTCTGTCCGTCGCAGATGCGGAAACAGACCCGGTTGAAATCGCGATCACAAGGGTGCAGTATGCCCTCTGTGACCACGCGATGAGCTTCCCCCTCGCCGGCGTCGATCTTGGCTACACTTAGCTGCTCAGGATTGGGAAGGACGCCTGTACCGAGAACAAGGATTTTGGCGAGACCAATCGCCGGACCTACATATCCCACGGATGAGAAGGCGGTGATGCGGATGCGCGAACCCAAAGAAAACTTCGTGATGTTGCCGTGAACATTGATAAAAGTCGTGCCGGTTGCATCCTGGACAAATAAGAGTCCCCACTCCGGATCGGAATAGGTGACCACGGCGTCAAGCTCGATGGGGTACGCCTGAGCCGCCTGGGCCTTGGTGAGTAAGAAGACGTCATGAATGGTTCGCAAGATCGGCAGGCGACTTGAGGTGTCGCCAGCCTGGGAGATGGCTAAGGACGAAAAGAGCAGCAGAACCGGGACGCAGCGCAGGACTGAGGCGCGCAGGCAACCCCGTTCGCTCGCGTAACCGCTTGCAATCGTTCGCATCCCGCTGACTGACTTTCCGCGTCCACCCGCCTATTGACTGAAGGAGCTATTCCACGAATAGGCCTAAGAGATTATCGGCCAGAGTCACACAATCGGTTACTCTTATTTGGAAGAATGGGTTATGTTTGCCCGCAAACGCTTTCGTATCAGTAAGAAATCCATTCTCTCCCGGAGAGTGCGTTGAAAAAAGGCACGGCAGATCAACCGGTCAGCCGGGGGCATGGAAGGAAGAATTCAGGGTTCATGAGGGTCTTTGGCCCCGCCTCTGCCTTAGAAAGGCTTATAGCAAAACGAGGGTAGATGTGTCACGGAGCCATTGCATTCAAGTCGACGCTACCGGCAGACAGCAGACTCCGGATTGCAGAAACCGATCTCCGGAATGAACTTTATTCATGGCGCGATTTCGAGCGAATCAAAATGCCGCAACGATCGGCAAAACATAAGTAGCCATCATTCATAACGAAGCGCCACAACGGGTTCTACCCGCATTGCCGCGCGCGCTGGAATCAGCGTTGCCCCGAGAGCCACCAGGGCCAGCAGCAGCATGGCGGCCGCATACATCGCGGGATCGTGCGAACCCACGTTATAGAGCAGGCTCCTGAGAAGCTCTGCCCCAGCCAGAGCCAGGCACAGGCCCAAAACAACGCCCAGCGCGACCAGCCGCACGCCCTCCCCGGCGATCAGCCGCAAGATCTCAAGCCGCGATGCGCCGAGCGCGATGCGCACGCCAATCTCCTGCGTGCGCTGCGCGGCCAAAAACGAGACGACGCCGTAAAGCCCGATCACCGCCATCAGCAGCCCGCAAAACGCGAAGAAGCCCAGCAGCGCCGTCTCGAAGCGAGGCCGGTCGACCAGCTTGCTCACTGTCTGCGAGAGTGTTTCCGTCTCCACCGGAACCGTAGAGTCGATCGCGGCGATCTGCGAGCGCACCCACGGCGCTATGGTCATCGGCGGCAAGATCGCATCGACGATCATCACCGGCGCCGGGGGGCCCCAGTCGCCGGCCACGTTGCGCCGGAGATAGTAAACCTCCGGTTCGTCTTGCTCCGTGAGGCCGTTGTTCTTCACGTTTTCCGCCACGCCGACGACCTTGAGCCAGATCCCGTTTTCACCTTTCTGGATGCCCTTGCCTATCGGGTCCTCGCTGGGAAACAAGCGCGCAGCCATAAGACGGCTCAGCACGACCAGGTTCTCACTGGAACCGCGATCCTGTTCGGTAAAACCAACGCCCCGCACGATGGGGATGTTCAACGCGCTGAAATAGCCCGGCGTGACCCGGCGGACGACCACAATGCTGCCGCCTCCGGAGTTGGTTTGAGGGCGTCTTCCTTCAGGCGCAAAGCCCTCGATTCGTTCATCGTTATTCCATCCTCCCGGTGGCACCGAATCGCTGAAGCTCACAGCGCGAATCCCTGGAAGACGCCTGATCGCCGCCTCGGCCTGAAGATAGAACGCCATCTTTTTCTGCGTTGTATCGTAGCGGAAGCCGGGCAGCGCAATACGCGCCGTCAGCACGCCTTGCGTTTCGACGCCGAGATTCTGACGCTGCATATTCTCGAAGCTCTTGAGCAGCAGCATCGCGCCGGTGAGCAGTATCATGCTGATGACAATCTGCCCCACGACCAGGCCTCTGCGCAGCAGCGCGCGTTTGCGGAAGGGAACGGCGCGTGCCGCCAGGGCGAGGGCGCGTGGCCTCTGCACGGCAGGCAGGAATCCAAAGAGCATTGCGCAAGCAACCGACACGGGCACGGTGAAGACGGCAATGCGAAAGTCCAGATTAGCTCTTGATAGAAATGGAATTCCCGTGGGAGCAATGGCCAGAAAGATACGCAGCAGGCCCTCGGCCAGCATCAATCCCGCGGCGGCGCCTGCAAGCGCGAGCAGAACGGCCTCGGTGATGGTTTGCCTTGCCAGTCGGCCACGGCTCGCGCCAAGCGCGGAGCGCACCGCCAGTTCCCGCTCCCGCGCCTCGCCCCGCGCCAGCATCAGGCCGGCTACGTTGGCGCAGGCAATCAGCAGCACAGCCAACACCGAGCCTAGCAGGATCCAAGCCGTCAACCGCACATCCTGCGTCTCCCGGTCGCGCAGCGAACGAATACTAAGGTGAAAATCCCTGCGAATCTCCTGCGGAATCCATCCCTGCGTGTGGAGAAAGAGCGGCTCCATCTCCGCCCTTGCCTGCTCAATGCTCACACCTGGCCGGAGCCGCGCAAACGCGCGCATCGGCGTTCCGGGATGACCTTTGCGTTCCGCTCCTTCATTGAGAGCCATCGGGAGCAGGACATCGGGAGCTTGCAGCGTAGGCAATTCAAAGCCCTTGGGCAGCACGCCAATCACGCGGACAGCACTGCCATCGACGTCGATCTGGCGATTCAAAATGCCTGGGTCGCGATTGTAGTGATCCAGCCACAGACCATAGGAGATGAGTGCCACAGCCGGTCCGTTGGGCCGGTCTTCTTCGGGTGAAAAGTTGCGGCCCAGCACAGGCGAAATTCCCAGCAGAGGCAAAAAGCCGGCCTGCGCGTGGATGCAGTTCAGTTGCTCCGGATTGGACTCCACCAGATCGCAGGCGTGAAGCATGGTTCCCTGAGATGCAAAGGCCTCGAATGGCTTTTGATTGTCGCGCCAATCGTAAAAGAAACCGCCCAGCATGAACTCCTGCTTCTCCAGCGACTGCACCAGCCCGAGCGAAACGATCCGGTCGTCGTGCGCATAGGGCAGGCTGCGGAAGAGAATCCGATCCACCACGCTGAAGACCGCCGTGGTCGCGCCGATGGCCAGCGCCAGCGTGGCAATCACGGTAACCGTGAAAGCAGGATTGCGGCGGAATCCGCGCAGCGCATAGCGCACATCCTGCAGCACGGTGCCCATCCACCATCCAGGCCGCTGCCGATGGCACTGTTCCCGAGTTTGCTCAATGCCTCCAAGGTCGATCAGGGCCAGCCTGCGCGCATCCTCGGCCCTCATCCCCGCCGACACCTTCGCCGCAATAGATTCCTCCAGGTGAAAACGAAGCTCCTCTTCCAATTCACTCTGCTTCTTCGGGAAGAGAAGAAAGCGCAGCCGCGTAAGCAACTCCGTCATCATGACGACGCCTCCGCCGCTCGGTCGAGCACCAGTGCGATCGCACCGGACAGGCGCTCCCACGTTTCAAGCTCTCTCTCAAGCCGTCTCTTGCCCGCCGCCGTCAACCGGTAGAACTTCGCCCGTCGATTATTTTCCGAACTTCCCCAGTCCGACCGGATCCATCCCCTGTATTCCAGCCGATGCAGAGCCGGGTAGAGCGACCCCTGCCCAATCTGCAACACATCTTTCGATACCTGCTGAATGCGAAGGGCTACGCCCCATCCATGCATTGGCTCCAAGGCGAGTGTCCGCAAAATGAGCAGGTCGAGCGTTCCCTGGAGAAGATCTGTTGATGGCGGCATCGTTCCCCTCGACATTCGACAGCAGTCTACACGATGTCTCCTGTAGGATGTCAAGGGGGGCTCTATATAACGCGAAGAAAATGGTCCTGCAGGCGCTCGGATGCCGCAATACCATCGCGCGCCCTTGGCAAGTCCGACGGCGCGCTCCTCTATCCGAAACCGAGAAGAGGTACGAACCAATTCGCCGGTCCGTACCTCTTGTTGAATGCGCTTCGTTCGATCGGCTTGCTACTGAATCGTGATCAAAGGATTCAATGGGACTGTTGTTCCGCCGCTGGTGAAAGTGATGGGTATGCTATAGGTTCCCGCAGGCGTCGATTGTGCGGATGACGTGGAAGATGCGTAACCTCCGCCGCACAGGGCCATTCCGATCATGCCTGCCGCGGCAGCGGCCGCTGCTGCAAACAGAAGCAAGCACGCAAGCCGCGGACTGCCGGCGCGAGTGAGCACTGGAAGCCAAGTTACCTGCGGATCGGGCAGAAGAAGATCTTGCAGAACTTTCTTCAGGAAGCTCGTCTTGCCGGCAGTGGCAGCGGCTTCGGTGCCCTTTGAGGAGTCTCGTCCAGTGATTAGCTTCTTGATCCGCTTCTTAATGCCGAAGGGAAGGTCGAGTGCCACAGTGCGGTGAATGCGAACCTCAGTGGGAATCTCCTTGAGCAATGCGTTGTCGGTGCCCACGGCAGATGCGTTGCGGGTCGTCAGCACGTCGAGCCGCTCTTGATGGTGAAGGACGAAGGCGATGCGCTCAGCGTGTAGCCGGCCGCGGCCACCAATTGCGTGAGAACGGCCGAGGTGGACGCCATGAAGTTCGTGTCGCCCGAGTATGTGGCCGTGATGGAGTGGGTGCCGGCGGAGAGTGTAGTGGTGGTATAGGTTGCGGTTGCGCCGGTCAGGGTTTCATTTCCCAGGCTGGTTGTTCCGTCGCAGAACGTCACTGAACCGGTCGGCGTTCCAGACGCCGCCGAAGAGACGGTAGCGACGAAGGTGAGACTCGGCTGAGTTTCCGCCAGGCGTTGCGCGATCTTGTCGGTGACCAGCGTGCCGTTGGCGAAAAGCGTGAGGATGATGCCCAGGCGCGTGAGCGGCGTGTAAATATCAAAGAAGTCCGGGCGCAAGAAAACTTCGCCTCCGGTGAGCAGCAAAAAGACCATGCCGTTGTCCACCGCATCCTGCGTAGGCCTGAGCCACTCCGAGGCAGACAGTTCCTTTTGGCGTCTCGCAACATCGCGGGCGGAGTGGCGGACGTAGCACATTCGACAAGACAGGTTGCAGCGTTCGGTCAACTCAAACGCGCCGTTCACCGGCTGGCGGATGGCGGCGGCGCGGCGCGGCAACTCACGGACGAGTGGACCATAGCCGGCAGGCAGTGTGGTCATTGTTCAAGCAATCCCATCTGCGCCATCTCGACCACAAACGATTGCACATCCGCGTGCGCTCGCAACTCATCCACGTCAAACCGTTCCGCGATGGTGGCGGCCAGTTCGTCCACCGAGCGCTCCTGCGCCAGAAGTTCCCACATGCAGCGCCCCGTGCTGTTGAGGAGGACCATGCCATGCATCTCCAGAACGCGCGCGCCCGTCGGGACGAGCAAGCTGTCACCGCCGATGCTTCGCATGACAAGATCGTCTTTGCGTTTCATAATGGTGCTCCTGGATCAAGGCGGAGGTTGCAAGTTCGATTTCAGTACGCGGCTGTGCGCTTGCCGGCACCCGGCAAGCGGTCACCCAATTGCCGGACGCGTGCGGACAATCCTGCGTGCCTTCGCTCTTGTTCGTTGCCTATTCGAATCTTCACAGTTTTTTAATCTTTCAAAGGATCGGCAATCGGTGCATGGTGAACCGGAATGCAATTAAGTTGCGGGGTCGGGTTCACAATCGGCGCATGGGGAGCCGGAACTCGGATCATTTCAAGGATCGGGCTGACAGTCGTCACACGGTGAATTGGAACTCGGGTAATTTCCATTCGCCATAAGTCGGTTCTGCTGCCGGGGGCTTGTAAAGACCGCGGTGGGCCGCTCGTATGCCGGCTTTACGCCGGCGCTTGAATTGTTGAATCCCTCATGATTGCTATTCATGAAAATCCTCCTGAAAGATAAAGAGTCGGTCTTTGAATCCTGCGAATCGACAGACTATCGGATGGCTTTGGGCTCCCACAGGATCTATGGCGCAAGACGCAAGCATGATTCCTTATACGATTGCAGCTCGTCAAGCCAAACTCTCTTCCAAAACAGCCATGCGCCAAGTCGAGGCGGAATCGGATTCGTGTCTCCAATCGCCAGGCAGCGTGCGATCCTTGAGAAAGCTTCTTCGACTAAAACGGCAAGAGGATCTATTTCAAAAAGTGGATGCTACCGCGACTGCTTCAGAAGCTGCGTCCGGACCGGCGCTTCGACTCCTCCATGTATTTTCTCGGCTTTCATCAATTTCGACGGAGCAGAGTGAAACACTTCCACTTCTTCAGGTGAGATTGCCAGCGGAACGGAGGTCGGACAAAGGGCTCAGACGTACAAATCACACAAAAAAAACGCCTCGATCGCGGCACTCTAGGCCAGGGCCTGTCATCGAATTCCGCAAGGGCAGCGTTGCGAGCTAAAATCCAGCCAGAGCGGGGTCCGCGGCGTGCGAACTCTGCGCGCTGGGGTGGAACGCCGCCAACGCGAAAGTTCATAACAGGCTCTAGCAGACACCCGGTCTGCGTCGCTCTTCGCTCCTGGAACTGAGGAGAACTGGTCCCCGGCGTTGCCTCTGGGGAAATCGATGACAGGCCCTAGGGAGCGGCTATTGGGGATCGATGCCCGATGCGGATGCGGAGTCGGTCTCGGTTGTTACCCCGGCTTGCTGCTGCAGACTGTATCCATCCCGCGTGCGCAGGTGATACTTCTCGAGATTCTTTCCTACCAGCTGCACTTTGATCGAACGCCAACCGCGATTTGGGTTGGCCCGAGGGTAGTAACTGAGGGTGTAGAGGTGAGCGAGGTCGTTTGAGATCGAAGAAAAGGCGTCTTTCTCCTGTCGCCAATTGCCTGCAAAATAGGCCTTGCCTCCCGTGGCCTTGCTCATGCGTTCAAAGGCAGCAGAGGAAATTGGCTCCGATTTAGCCTCGCGGGTACTGACAATGTAGATGATGGTTCCCGTCGACTGAGCCAACTCTGCCACATCTTCGGGAGGAATTGAACTGGCGTTGTCAGGGCCGTTGGAAAAGACAACAATCGCCTTTCGTCCGCGAAGAGGCGCCGCGTCCTTGACTGTCAGCAAGAGAGAGTTATAGAGAGCGGCATCGTCGCCGGCGACGGTGCTGCGCACGCCACTGACGACGCGGAAACGGTCCGGAGTGAGCGAGGCGGCGCGGGAGAGATCGCGGCTGTATGAATAAAAAGCAATTCTGTTGGCTTCAGGCATTGTTCGCACAAAATCCGTGATGGCATCCTGAGCGAAGACAAAACTCCGGTACATGTAGTTGCTGGTGTCGAAGAGGATAAAGACGTTGGCGCCGGTTAATCCCGAAATGGCGACTCCGGCGAGGGTATGCACCGGCGCCGGCTTGTCCGGTTCCTGGGTATCGGCGGCGCCTGGCGGCTCATCGAACTTGGCGGGCGGCGAGGTCTCAATCAGCTCGCGGTGCGCTTCGTTGCCTTCTTCAAAGGAGGCGATTTTCTCTGGGATATTGTCTTCCTTAATAACGAAGTCTTCCGGGCGAAGGCCAGAGACATAATTCCCCTGGTTATCCGTGACGGCAACGTTGAGCTGCACGAGAACGACGTTGACGCGTAAATGGGATGGATCGTTCTGGGCCTCTGGGCGCGGCGCGACGGCCAGGAAGAGCAAGAGACCTGAGCAGAGCTTGAGGCACGCTAAGGATCTGTTTGGGCTAATCATTCGGTTTGTGCTCCTATCCGTTTTTCAGCCGCGGCGTTGGGAAGACTATCGATTTGCCCGGTCATCGCAGCCGCATGCACGGCAATCTTCCCCTGCCGGAACTGATCTCCTGTTTCCCGCATGGCACGCAACAAAGCCGGCCAATCGTCAAAGTCTGTGGCGAAGATGTTCGCGACCATATGCCTGGTCAAATCGGGAACCAGAACGTTGAGCATCGCAGGAGAATAGCCCATTTCATCGGCGAGGCGCGCCCAGTAAAGG
>Ga0181535_10002146_pt1 | contig 24543 bp, 17 predicted proteins | sample PEATcosm2014_Bin_44_FD_119774 | JGI IMG/M metagenome (GOLD analysis project Ga0181535, IMG submission 119774) | Peatland microbial communities from MTU Mesocosm Facility, Houghton, MI, USA - PEATcosm2014_Bin17_30_metaG | ecosystem: Environmental > Terrestrial > Soil > Wetlands > Peat | place...
ATGTGGAAGTAGCCGCCGAAAGGGGGCCTCAATAACGTCGGGGCCGCGTTAGCGACCCCGCTCAAGCCGCTTTGAGCGGCTCACACAATCAAGCCCCCGGCTCTGCCGGGGGTATTGACAGCAGCATAGTTGTGTGCTGAGATTACGGTGACCAGTCCACCGAATGTCTCACAGCTTTTAGGAAGAACTCGTGCGAGCGGGAAGCGTTTATCTATCGCAGGGATGATACTCACAAGTGTGATCCAGTAAAGCGCAAATGAGCCGTCGAAAATCCAAATCACACTGATCCGAGCTCCCAAAAATGCCCTGATGGCAAACAACAGAGCGGGCGGGGTAACAAGAGCGAGCAAAAGAAGCCAGCCGGGAAACTGTAGTCGCGGAAGAGTCAATCCAAGATGCTCCTGAAGCATCTGCCACCTGGTGCTCCGGTGCTTCAACGGAAGCAAGTCGACGACAGATGTGGCAGGTCGAATCGCTGTCCGAGGAATGTCAAATAGGATCTCAAGCGCTCGTCGTAATTTGTAGAACGCGACTGCGGAGAGGCACTTTTCTTCGGTCGGATGATTTGCTTTCCTACTTATGAGCTCGGCAAGCTCTCTTAGCGTAATTCCACAGATCGCGTAGTAATCACCGAGATCGACTCCAAAAGAATCCTCGATCACTTCAAACAACTCCCACGTGTCTTCGCCAAGCACCGGGTCTCGCTTCACGTCTGCATCGATTAGTGTCATGGACTTGCCCCGTCGGCGATGACGCCAATTGCCAGAGTTATAACGGAGATCGGGATCCGCCCGAATCACTGGCAAACCGGAAGTCGTACCTCTACCGAAATCGGAAGTCGGAGGCCGGTTCCGTGTATCGAGACATTCGAAAACAACAATCCGGCGCCCAGCCCCGAACCATATTCGTCTCCGGCGCGAGATTGATTCGCCAACCGCCGACAGGCGAAATCTGATCTCTGACCCCTGACCCCTGATCCCTGACCCCTGTATTACCCCAGAAACATGCAATCCCCATAGCTGAAGAAGCGGTATTTCTCCCGAACCGCATGGCCATAGGCACCCAGCACCCGTTCCCGTCCCGCAAAGGCGCTCACCAGCATCAGCAGGCTCGACTGCGGCAGGTGAAAGTTGGTCAGCAGCGCGCCCACCAGCCGGAACTGGAACCCCGGCGAGATAAAAATCTCCGTCACGCCGGAGTGGCCTTGCAGACGGCAGCCTTTTGCCTGCTGTGCGCAATGCTCCAGCGTTCGCACCACCGTGGTGCCCACGGCCACAATCCTGCGGCCTTCGCTCGCCGCGCGGTTCACCGCCTCAGCGGTCTCCTTCGAGAGCGTGTAGCGCTCGCGATGCAGATGCACCTCATCCACCCGCTCCACGCGCAGCGGTGCAAAGGTGCCCAGCCCCACGTGCAGCGTCACCCGCGCAATCTCGACGCCCTTGGCCGCGAGCGCCTCCAGCACCTGCGGCGTAAAGTGCAGCCCCGCCGTCGGCGCGGCCACCGAACCGCGCTCCCGCGAGAAAACCGTCTGGTAGCGCTCGCGGTCCGCATCGGCATCGTCGCGGCGGATATAGGGCGGCAGCGGCATATGGCCGATGCGCTCCAGCACGGCAAAAAAATCGTCCACAGGTGTGAATTGCAGCAGTCGCTCGCCGAACTGGCCGCGCTCCAGCACCTCGGCTTCGAGTGCGACTTCGCCGCTGGGCGCCGGAAAAACAAGACGCTCGCCGATCGCCACCTTCCTGCCCGGCCTCACCAGCGCGCGCCACTGGTTCTCGCCCGCCGGCTCGGTCAGCATCACCTCGATGCGGCCGGTGGGTTTCTCGTGGTCGCGCAGCAGCGTGCGCCGCGCATAAAGCCGCGCCGGAATCACGCGGCTGTCGTTCAGCACCAGCAAATCGCCGGGCCGCAGCAGCGTGGCAAACTCGGCAAAACGCGCATCCCGTACGGCGCCGGTGGCGCGGTCCACCACCAGCATGAGGTCCATGCCGCGCTCCGCCGGCGGCTCTTGCGCAATCAACTCCGCGGGAAGATCGAAATCGAAATCGGCGACGCGCAGGCCGGCCCCCGCTTCGTGTTTCTCTGCCCGTCCGCTCATGCCCGCGCCTTCTTGAAGTAGTCGAGCGCCCGCAGCCGCGCGCGTTCGATGGCGGCATTCAACTCTACGCGCTTGGGCTCGAACTCCTCGGCGGCCAGACCCGCGGGAACCCGCGTCCATTGCGCCCAACTCACCACGATCCGCGTGAAGGGCTTGGGCACCAGGAAACGATCCCAGGAGCCCAGCGTCCAGGCGTGTTCGGGTTCCAGGTGGAAAGCGCCGATCGGCGCGCCGGTCATCTGCGCCAGCTTGATCGGCCCCATCTTCGTTTGATAGATCGGTCCCAGCGGCCCGTCGGCGGTAAAGATCGCCGTCTTCCCGCTATCGAGGATGTGCTTCAGTCCCAGCAGTCCCTCGCGCCCGCCGCGTGAGCTGGAGCCGCGCACGGCATCGAAGCCGAACATCCTCAGAATCCGCGTAATCAGTTCGCCGTCGAAACTGCGGCTGATGAGAATCACGGCGTGAGATTTGCGGAAGTAAACCGTGCAGGGCAGCACGCACTGGTGCCAGAAGCAGTAAATCTCCGCTCCCGGTTTTTCGCCGAAGAGCACGGGGACGACTCCCTCTTCGGCAATCACCTCAAAACGCCAGGTGCGGCTGACCATCCACAACAGCGCCCACACCACGCGCGGAACCACCGCCAGCACAAGGCGCTGCCCAAAAGTGAATCGTTGCCTGTGTTCGGTGGCCACTCCCATGATTCTAGTGGAAAGAGCAGCGTGAGCGGGGCCAGCGGCGTTTGCGAGGTTGGCGAGGCCTCCGCTTAAGTCGCTGTTTTGCAAGCGCACGGCTCCAGGCGCAACGAAGCCCGTCGGAGATCTCGTGCTTTGAAAGGGCACGGCTTCAACCCTGCCGTAAGAGCCGCAGAATCGACGTGGGCTTCACAGGCTGCGGAAAAACACCGCCTTGTAACAGGGCACGACTTCAGTCGTGCCGCAAGCTGCAAAAAAACGTGGGCTGTCAATACCCCCGGCAGAGCCGGGGGCTTTAGGATGGGTGGCCCCTCCAAGGGGCCTGTGTAGAAGCGCTCCAGTCGGCAGCATCCAGTCGTCCGCGCTGTAAGGCTCTCTTGACCACTTCCCCTACTGGTATTCAGCGCTCCAGTCGGCAGCAGCCCGTCATTCGCGCCGTAGGCGTAGTGGTTGTTAGCCCCGCGCTTCAGCGTGGGGATGGCGAAACCAACCATTCAGCCGGAGTCCCGTAGGGACGGCGCTCAGGCTCCGCGCCTTCCAACCTGGTTGCCGGAAGAAGCTAAAAAAACAAACCGGGGACGACTCCCGCAAATGTCAAACTGCTACTGCCACCCCGGCAGAGCCGGGGGATCTCCTCACTCTTTGGCCTCTGAGGGAAGCCTCTTCTACGCATTCAACCCATGCGCGGGCACCTGTAAATGCCCCTATTTGCGGCGGTCTCGTCGCTCCGCTAACACCGCCAACCCAGCCTTTCAGCTGTACCGCAGCCAGCGCAGCAGCTCCGGCAGCGTGGCGCGCTTGCCATACATCAGGATGCCGATGCGGTAGAGGCGCGACGAGAACCAGAGGATCGCCCAGATGCTCAAGACCAGCAGTCCGATCGAGGCCGCGAATTGCCACAGCGGCGGCGTCTCCAAACCCATCCGCGGAATCATGACAAACGGCGCGGTGGGCGGAAAAAGCGATAAGGCAATACCCCAGGCCGAGCCGGGACTGTTGAGCAGAAAGGGAAGAATGCCAAAGCTGAGCCAGACCGGAACCACCGCCAGCGGCATATACATCTGCAGTTCCTGGGCTGTCTCGCAGGTGGCGGCCAGACCGGAAAAGAACGCGCTGTAGAGGAAGAAGCCCAGCACAAAGTACACCGGAAAGAGCAACCCTTCGGCCCATGAAAAATGCAAGGCGAAGTCTCCGCTCAGCAAGGGCGCGGCCAGCGCGGAGCCCGTGAGCAGCGCCGCCGCCACCACCCAGATGGCCATCTGCGTCAGGCCCACCGCGCCCACGCCCAGCAGTTTGCCGGCGAGCAGATCGTCGGGCCGCGCCACCGCCAGCATCACCTCGAAGATGCGCGAGCTCTTCTCTTCCACAACCGAGCGGGCCATATCCATGCCGTAAAGCAGGATGGGCATGGTAAGCAGAAAAGCCATCGCAAAGGCCTTGTAGAACGCAGCCATTCCGTTGCTCTTGGCCGCTTTGCCCTCCTTGTTCAACTGCAGCGTCTCGATGGTAACTTCTTTTAGCAGCGCATCGGCATCGGCCTGCTTCATGCCCCTTTCGGTCAGGCGCTCCTTCACCAGGCTGCGATTCAAAGCCGTCTCCAGCCTGTCCTTGGTGGCGAAATCCACTGAGGATTGCGCGGTGTAAGTGGCGGCAGGAACTCCTGTGGAAGAGCTTTCGATCGAGAGCAGCCCGTCGATGGATTTGTTCTGGACCAGCTTCAGCAGAGCGTCCCGCTCCTGCTGGCTGGCCGGCGCAACAACATCCACAGTGAACTTCGCATCCTTGTCGTCCAGCATCTGGCGGCGCATATCGTCGGCCAGCGGCGCGCTGTCCGCGGCAATCGCCACATGCTTGCCCGCGTCGACGTTGTGGCCGGTGAAATAGCTGGCGCCCAGCATCACGATAATCAGCAGCGGCACCAGCACCGTGGAAAACTTGAAGGCCCGTCCGCGGATTTGCTCCAGGTATTCGCGCTTGGCAATCAGAAAAATGTTACGCATGAGTCTTGCCTCCCACGGTCTGGATAAAGATCTCTTCGAGCGACGGCTCGACCAGCTCGAAGCGGTAAATCGTGGCCGCCGCCGCCGCTTCGTGCAGCAGCTTCTGCGCGTTGCCGTGCGGATGCAGCTTGATCTCCGCGTGGCCTGAGAAGTTTTTGGCCTCCTCGATCTCTTCGCTGTTCAGGAATTCGGAGCTGCCTTCGAACTCGACGATCACCCGGTTGCGCTCGTAGCCGGCCTTGATCTCGCGCAGATTCCCCGCCAGCACCGCCTCACCATTGTTGATAAGGCAGATCGTGTCGCACAGCTTCTCCACCTGGTCCATGCGATGGGTCGAAAACAGAATCGCCTTGCCTTGCGCCTTCAGTTCCAGCAGCGTCCGCTCCACCAGCACGGCATTCACCGGGTCCAACCCGCTGAAGGGTTCGTCCATGACGATGAGTCCTGGTTCGTGCAGCAGCGTGGCAATAAACTGGATCTTCTGCTGCATCCCCTTGGACAGTTCCTCGATCTTCTTGTGCAGCGCGTCGGCAATCTCCATGCGCCCTGCCCAGTCGATCGCCCGCTTGCGCGCCTCTTCCGCCACGATCCCGTGCAACTGGCCGAAGAAGACCAGTTGGTCCAGGACCTTCATCTTCCTGTAAAGTCCGCGCTCCTCGGGCAGATAGCCCACGCGCTCCAGGCTCTTGCGCTCGAAAGGCTTCTCAAAGAGGCTCACCCGCCCCGAGTCGGGAACGGTGATGCCCATCATCATGCGGATCGAGCTGGTCTTGCCCGCTCCGTTCGGCCCCAGCAGGCCAAACATCTGGCCCGCATCGATGGATAAACTCAGGTTGCTCACGGCAACCTTGCTCTCGTAGGCCTTCGTCACTCCCGCGAGTTCGACAACTGGCATGGATTCTCCCGCCGCTCTCATTTTGCAAATTGAATCGATAGCGCTTCCAGGAAGGATGTACCTCGAAGCCAATTCCCTCAAGTCGACGCAAGCCCAGCGAGCGGCGACCCTGAACAAAGTTAAAAGGGCATAGAACTCCTGGAAACGCCGTGGTTAAACCGGGGGAACGGTCTCAGGAGCAGTGTAGCAAAGGCCCCGCACACACCGCGTCCCGGCTTGGTTACGCAGCGCGTCCTGGAAAAGTTCCAGGCCGGCTCGGCTCTCTCCTCTGCGCTAGGTCAGCCGGTTTCGCCTCTCCGTAACTACACTGGTTCGATTCCTCCTTCCCCGTTGAGTTTGGCTTGAAAACGGCGATAAATGAGCTGACCCCGCTGGAGACACGCGCTATATTGGCAAAAGAGTCATAGGAATATCCCAATGGAAAACTTCCTGAATATGCAAGATATTCTCAAGGTCGAAACCCCTGCCGGACCGGCGCACAAGCCCCAGTCCGTCGCAGACCTTGACGTCCGTCAGACGGTTCTGGAAGACATTGCCCTGAAAACTCTCTATCTCTCCGGTCCCTTCTCGGTTCTTGAGCTTGCTAAACGCACGCGGCTCAGCTTCGAAGTGGCAAACGAACTGTTTACCCGGCTGCGGGCGGAACTGCTCTGCCAGGTCACCGGGATGACCGCCAACGTTCCCGAGATTGCCATCACCTCGCAAGGCAGAACCCGTGCCCTGGAACTGCTTTCCCAGAGTCAGTATGCGGGCGCCGCGCCGGTCTCTCTGGCCAGCTATGTGACGCAAGTGCGCAAACAGAGCGTTCGCAACGTGCAGGTGCACGCACCCGACGTGGAGCGGGCCTTTGCCCATCTTGTCATCGACGACAAGACGTTGTGGCAGTTGGGAACGGCGCTCAACTCCGGCTCTTCGGTCTTTCTCTATGGCCCGCCGGGCGTCGGCAAGACCGCCATTGCCGAGACATTTTCGCGCGTGCTGGCCGAGGATGAGGTCTGGGTGCCGTACGCGGTGGAAGTAGATAGCCAGATCATTACGGTCTACGATCCGGTAATTCACAAGCGTTCCGCAAAACCGGAAATCGCGGACCGGGATGAGCGTTGGGTGCGCTGCGCCCGGCCCGCGGTGCTGGTCGGCGGAGAACTGACGGCCGAGATGCTCGACCTGCAATTCAACCCCGGCACAAAATTCTATGTCAGCCCCGCGCAGATGAAGGCCAACAACGGCGTCCTGATCATCGACGATTTCGGGCGTCAGCGGATACGGCCGGAAGAGCTGCTGAACCGCTGGGTCGTTCCTCTCGATCGCGGCATCGATTTTCTCACCCTGGTTGGCGGAAGAAAAATCGAGATTCCCTTCGAAATGCTGGTCGTCTTTGCCTCCAACATGGATCCTGCCGAGTTGGTCGATCCTGCCTTCTTGCGAAGAATTCAAACCAAGATCAAGATCGGCGCGGTTGCCGACGAAGCGTTCCGCGAGATTTTTCGCCGCGTTGCCGCCGGCCAGGGAATGGTATGCGACCCAGGCGTACTCAACGATCTGATCGATCTGATTCGCAATACTCTCCATCACGAGCTGCGGGCTTGCTATCCGCGGGATCTGGTGAACCAGGTCTGCTGGGCCGCACGCTACGAGGAAAGAAAGCCCGTCCTCGATCGCAATGCTCTGCTCCGGGCAGTGGAAGCTTACTTTCTGCAGAAGTCCTGAGGAAGCGGCCCGCCCAGCGGCTCCTCCATGCGCAGCCCAAGGCTTCTGGGACGCTCTTTTCATCTCACATTCATTGCCTGCGCCTGCTTTTACTGCGCGCCTCTTCCTCGGGATTTCTCCGCCCCAGACTCCCTTTGCGTTTGTCCCCGCGCACAGGCGCCATTTAGCATCCGGAATGTGCCCAGCCTCGACACTCCGGCAATGTATGTGCGCGGCGTCGGTCCCCGCGTCGCGGAAATGATCGCCGCCAAGGCCATCCTGACCGCCGAGGACCTGCTCTACCACCTGCCCTTCCGCTATGAGGACCGCCAGAACCCGCGCAGCCTCGACGAACTCCAGCCGGGCGAGACGGCCAGCGTCATCGCGGAGGTGCGCGGTTCGGCGCTGCTGCGCACCCGCAAGGCGCCCATCTTTGAACTCACCATAGGCCAGGGCCGTCTGGCCATGAAGTGCATCTGGTTCAACGGCACCTATCTGAACGGCAAATTCCACGCCGGCCAAACCGTGGCCGTCTACGGCAAAGTCGAGCCCTCGCGCTCCACCAGCAATTTCAAGATGATCCAGCCGCAGCTCGAGTTGCTGCCCGACGCGACCGACGACGCCGAGACGCAGATGCTCGAAGTGGGCCGCATCACCCCGGTCTATGAGTCCCTGGGCGGCGCGCGGCTGGCCTCTCGTTGGCAGCGCAAGACCATCTTCAATCTCCTCGAGTCCATGCGGGGCGCGGTACCGGAGTGCCTGCCCCGCGAATTGCTCGCCCGGCTCGATCTGCCCGATCGCGAAACCGCGCTGCGCGAGGTGCATTTTCCGCCCGAGGGCACGTCTTTTGTCCAACTGCAAGCCTCGGCGACGCCGGCCCACCGGCGCTTGATCTTCGAGGAGCTCTTCTTCCTGGAACTGGGCCTCGAACTCAAGCGCCGCCGCATGAGGGAGCGCGCCGGCATCGGCTTCGCCACCACCGACAAGGTCCGCGAGGCCATCCGCGAGGTCCTTCCCTTCCACCCCACCAAGGCGCAAAAGCGGGCGCTGGGCGAGATTGTGGCCGACATGCGCCAGCCCAGCCCTATGCGCCGCCTGCTCCAGGGAGATGTGGGCTCGGGAAAAACCATCGTGGCCCTCCAGGCCATGCTGGTAGCCATGGAAAACGGCTATCAGGCCGCCCTCATGGCGCCCACTGAGATTCTCGCCACGCAGCATTTTCTGGCCATGCGCAAACTCCTCGAAAAGTCCTCCCGCAAGCCGCGCATTGTGCTCCTCACTGGCTCGCTCGACGAGGCCGGAAAGCGCCATACCCGCGGCCTCATCAATCGCGGCGAGGCGCAACTGGTCATCGGCACCCACGCCCTGATTGAGGAAAAAGTCGAGTTCGACAGGCTGGGCCTGGTGGTGGTCGACGAGCAGCACCGCTTCGGCGTCATGCAACGCTTCAAGATGATGAAGAAGCCCAACCAGGCCGAGCCGGACGTGCTGGTCATGACCGCCACGCCCATCCCGCGCACGCTGGCGCTCTCCCTCTACGGCGACCTCGACGTGAGCGTCCTCGATGAGTTGCCGCCGGGACGCACGCCCATCGTCACCCGCCGCGTTGCCGGCGAAATGGCCGGCGAGGTGTGGGATTTCGTCCGCAAGCAGGTGGCGAAGGGCCGACAGGCCTACATCGTCTACCCGGTGATCGAAGGGACAAAGGAAGACGAGCCGGAGCTGGACTTCTCCCACGACGATCCCGAGGCCGGCCTTGCACCGATTGCGACGCCGCCTCTTCGCAAATCCGTCCGCAAAGGCAAAACAGCGGAGCTCTTCCCAAAAGCGGCGCAGGAGGCCAATCCCGGTGCGAAATCGGGACTCAAGTCCGCCGTCGAGATGCACGAAAAGCTCCGTGCCGGCCCCCTCGCCGGCCTCCGCGTGGGCCTGCTCCACGGCCGCCTCGATGCGGACGAGAAAGAGGTCGTCATGCGCCGCTTCCAGCGCGGAGAAATCGACGTGCTGGTGGCCACCACCGTCATCGAGGTCGGCGTCGACGTGCCCAACGCCACGGTCATGGTGGTCGAGCATGCCGAGCGCTTCGGCCTGGCGCAGTTGCACCAGTTGCGCGGCCGCGTCGGTCGCGGAGCGGCCAAAAGCTACTGCATTCTCATCACCGGCCCCCGCGTCTCTCCGCTGGGCGAGGAACGGCTCAATGCGATGGTCCGCACCCAGGACGGATTCGAATTGGCGGAACTGGACCTGACTCAGCGCGGTCCTGGCGAGTTTTTCGGGACGCGGCAAGCCGGACTGCCCGATTTTCGCGTGGCCAACCTGGTGCGCGACCGGCAGTTGCTCGAAATGGCCAAGATGGAAGCGGCCCGCTTTGCCAACTCTCCGGGCAGCGAAGTCACCGAAGCCGAGCGGGCGCGCGTCTGGGCGCGGCTCAAAGAGGCATGGCAGCGGCGTTATGGGCTGGTAGAGGCGGGCTGAGCAGCCCACTGGCATTCGGTCGGCCAGGTCAATTGCCGCCGAATGCGACAAGCTGTGGCGCTACGGAATCGTTCGATGGGCGCTTCAGGCCACCTCGATGGCGCGCGATCGATGCACCATCTCCACCGGAAAAGTCTGGATCTCCAGGTCGATGCTGGCGATCTCCGTGCCGCAATCCCGCTGCTGGCTGCGCGTGCACTGGCAGAGTTCGGTAAAGCGCACATGCCCGTTATGGCTCAGTTCCAGCCCCGCGGCGATCATCACGCTGTAGATATCCACGCAAACCTGCCGCTCGAATTCAAAAAGTATATTCACCATGCCGGTGTCGTTGGCGCCTCGGCTCAGCACCCAGCCGCCGCACCCGAGAATTGCGCCAGTGAGGGTCTGCACCAACCGCGACGGCTCTTCGATCGAGACAGCCTTCATCTGCATCGCCCACGGTACGCTCATCGCTTGCACTGCGTCGATTTCCGGCATCGTCAGCCTCATTTCCGTCTTATCGGAGCCAGTTGGCGCAGCGTGACCCCTGTTCAGGAGTCGAACGGCCTTGACCGGCTTTGGAACATTCATGTTTCCCAGGAGTCACGGCATACCTTGCGCTGGTAATTGAGAGCCCCTCCTGCACACCTGGCGAACCGGGACTTGCCCCTCAGGAAGCATCGCTGGCGACCAGCCACACGAACCCGACAGAAGCAAATTGGTGTAGCTTGAATAACAGCATGATTATCGGCACCGGGATCGATCTTGTAGAGATCGAGCGCATCCAGAAATCTGTGGATCGCTACGGCAGAAGATTCCTCGACCGGGTCTATACCGGCGCGGAGCAGGCCTACTGCCTGCGCAAGCGAAATTCTGCCGAAAGCCTGGCTGCCCGCTTTGCCGCCAAAGAGGCCGGAGCCAAGGCCCTCGGAACCGGAATCAGCTTTGGCGTCAACTGGCTGGAGATCGAGGTCGTCCGCGAACCCAGCGGAAGACCCACCCTCCGCTTTCTCGGCCGCGCCGCCGAAATTGCCGCCCGCCTGGGCGTAGCCCGCGCCGCCCTCTCCATCACCCACACCCGCGACCTTGCCATGGCCAGCGTCGCGCTCGAGGACGGACGGTAACCCACGCCTATTCTGCTATTCTCAAGGCGACAACCTGCTCATTTCAGCTAGGGGAGTTCCGTGCCAAGCCGCAAAGAGATTCAGTGGTCGCAACTGAGAGTGGGAGCTTTGGTCCTGTCGGCCATGGTCGTGCTGATCGCACTCATCTTTCTCATGTCCGGGTCCTCCGGCGGGTTGTTTGCGCGCAAGCTCTTGCTCCGCTCCTACTTCGAGAATGCCGCCGGCCTCAAGGACGGCGCTCCGGTCACCCTCGAAGGCGTCACCATCGGCAATGTGATTCATGTCCGGGTGGTGCCCGCCCGCAATCCCACCCCGGTCGAAGTCACTATGCAGGTCGGCCGCGAATACGTGCCCGCGCTGCACGCCAATTCCACCACTTCGATCGCCCAGGCCGGCGTTCTAGGCGACAGCTTCGTCGATATCGACTCGGCCCACGCCAGCGGCCCCCCTCCAGCCAACGACGCCGAGCTCAAGGCCACCGGCTCGCCCAGCATCCAGGACGTGATCCGCACCAGCCAGATTTCCATCGAGGAGGTCAACGCGCTGCTGCACAAGATCGAGACCCTGGTGGATACGCTCAACTCGAAAAAGGGCTCGGCCGGCGAACTGATCAACGATCCCGCCCTTTACAAGAAGCTCGGGCGCATCGCCGACAATCTTGAAACCATCACGGACGGTATGGCCCAGGGCAAGGGCTCGTTGGGCAAGCTGATGACCGACGATACCCTCTACACCCGCGCCAACTCGGCCGTCGACCGGCTCGACAAAATCACCACCGCCCTCGACGAGGGCAAGGGCAGTGCGGGCAAGCTGCTGAAAGACGACACCCTCTACAACAACCTGAACGCTGCCGTCGCCAACACCAATCAACTGGTCTCCGAGATCAACGCCGGCAAGGGCAGCCTGGGCAAGCTGGCCAAGGACCCGGTCTTTGCTCAGAAGCTGGACGACACCGTCACCCGCCTCGACGGCATTCTGAAGGGTGTGGACGAAGGCAAGGGTACACTGGGGCAGTTGGTCCAGAACCGCTCCCTCTACGACCACGCCGACCAGACCCTGGATCAGACCCAGCAGTTAGTGAAGAGCATCCGCGAAGACCCCAAGAAGTACCTGGTCATCCGCATGAAGCTTTTCTGAGAGCGAGCTTCGTCGATAACTCTGTAAGTTCACAAGGCTGTCATCCTGAGCGGAGCGCAGCGGAGGCGAAGGACCTGCGTTTGTTTTTCAGCACTACGTCAACACCGTGAAGCGCTGGCCGTGGAACTAGATTCCAGTCATCATTGTCTGTTTGCGTGTACCCCATCCTTTGAATCGCCACAAAGGCTGGGTGCCCCATCCTTCCGCAGTTTCATCGCGGAAGGGTGGGAAACCATGCAAGCTGACGTGCTAACTCGCTGCCTCACCGCCCCGAAACATCTTCCAGAACTCCACAAACCCCTTCAGCCGCACCACCTGGAAGTAGTCGCTGGCCACGAGGTAGAAGACCGTCGCCGCCAGCCACACTCCATGCATCGCCTCCGGGCCGAGTTGGTCGCTGAAAGGCAGCGGCGCGGCCGATAGCACCATGGCCAGCACGATCAGCGCCAGCTTCACGATGCCCATCACCAGATTGATCTCGGCCAGCTTGCCGGTAAATGCCTTTCCCAGCCTGAGACTTTGCCCAAGAGACGAAAGCGCGGAGCGCTCCTCCAGCAACATCAGCAGCGGCGCGATCGCCAGCGTCCAGCTCACCAGAGCAAACGCCGTGAAAAATCCCAGTGAAAGAAAGATCGCCCAGAAGGCGTAGCCCACCAGGTCCGGCTCGCCGGAAGTGGGGATGTGCGTGGCCGCAACCCATTCAATTGAGCGGAACCATCCCCAGCAGGTGGCAGCGAGCAGAGCCAGCCAGGCGGCCTGCAAAGCGATCGCCGCCGCGGGCCGGAAGCCCAGCCGAGGCTCCATCCGCTTCAGGACCAGACTGCGCCCCAATCCTGAGACCACCACCCAGCCCAGCGCGGCCGCGGGCAGCAGCCAGCCCAGAACGGCGGCCGCATGCGGCTGGTAGAGCGCCCACACGTTGCTGAGCTGCACCACGGCGATCCACGGATTTTGTGGGTCGATCGCGTTCAGCCCCGAGGACTCCAGCGGAAGCACAGCAAGGATCCGCTGCGCCTGCACCCAGCAAACCGCCAGAAGCGGGATGCCAAAGATCCACCGCCACGCCACCTCGATGGCGGTCAGCGAGGGCCGCGCGAAGACCCAGCCCATCTGGCCCACCAGCGACTGGGTCCCGCGCAACGGCGCAGCCATCCTATTTCGCCACCAGATTCATCTCACCACCAGATTCACCAGCTTGCGCGGCACCAGGATCACCTTCACCACCGTCTTGCCCGCGGTACGCGACTGCACCTTTTCGTCGGCCAGCGCCGCCGCCTCGATGATCTTGGGCCCGGCGTCGGCAGCCACCCGCACCACCGTCACCAGCTTGCCGTTGATCTGCACCGGAATTTCCAGTTCGTCTTCCTTGGCCAGATCCGGATCGCTCCTGGGCCACGGGGCGCGCAAAACTGCGCCTTCTTCGCCCAGCTCTTCCCACAGTTCTGCGGCCAGGTACGGCGCGAACGGCGCCAGCAGCAGCACCAGCGAGTGCAGCACTTCCCGCACCACTGGCGCAGGCGCCTCGCCCGCGGCCAGTTGCGCGTCCGCCGCCTGAATCTCGTTCACCAGTTCCATGATGGCCGCCACGCAGGTATTGAAGTGCCAGCGTCCGGCAAAGTCCAGCGTGACCTTCGCGATGGTCTGATGCAGCTTGCGCAGCAGCTTCAGCGAGACGCCCGCAGGCGCAACCGCCTGTTCACCGCCGCCGGCGCGCGTAGCCGGCGCGTACTTCGTCACCAGCCTCCAGACGCGCGCCAAAAAGCGGCTCACACCGGCCACGCCGTCTTCCTGCCAGTCCAGATCGCGGTCCGGCGGCGCGGCAAACAGCGCGTACATCCTCGTCGCGTCGGCGCCGTAGCGGGCGATCATCTCGTCGGGCGAAATCACGTTGCCCTTCGACTTGGACATCTTCGCCCCGTCCTTGATGACCATCCCCTGCGTAAACAGCCGCCGCGCCGGCTCGTCGTTCACGATCAGCCCCAGGTCGCGCATCACCTTGGTCCAAAAGCGCGAATAGATCAGGTGCAGAATCGCGTGCTCCACGCCGCCGATGTATTGGTCGATAGGGAACCAGTACTGCGCCACCGCCGGATCGAACGGCGCGTTCGCGTTCTTCGCGTCCGTATAGCGGTAGAAGTACCAGCTCGAATCGACAAACGTGTCCATCGTGTCGGTCTCGCGCCGCGCCGGCCCGCCGCACTTCGGACACGTCGTGTGCAGGAACTCCGGCACCCGGCTCAGGGGCGATCCGCCCTGCTGCGTAATCTCGATCTGCGCCGGCAGCACCACCGGCAACTGCTCGTCCGGCACCGGCACCAGCCCGTCCTTTTCGCAGTGAATCATCGGGATCGGCGTGCCCCAGTACCGCTGCCGGCTCACCCCCCAATCCTTCAGACGGAAGGTGACCGTCGCCTCGCCAAATCCCTCGGCCGCGGCAATCTCTTGCAGCTTCTTCTCCGCGTCCACGCAACTCATCCCGTCGTACTCGCCGGAGTTCACCAGCACGCCGTCTTCCGAGACAAACGGCAAGACCACGCCCAAAGCCCCGTCTGTTGGCTCGATCACCTGCACAATCGGCAGATCGTATTTGGTCGCGAACTCGAAATCCCGCTCGTCGTGGCCAGGAACGCTCATGATGGCGCCCGTCCCGTAGTCGGCCAGGATGTAGTTGGCCACCCAGATCGGTACCCGTTCGCCGTTATACGGGTTAATCGCGAAGCGCCCCGTCGGAACTCCGTGCTTCTCGATCGCGCCCAGGTCGCCGGCCTCGCGCGCCTTCTTCTGCTGCTCCAGCAGCTCGTCGACCTGCGCCTTCAACTCTGCATCGGCTGCGGTGAACTCGGCCACCAGCGCGTGCTGCGGCGCCAGTTGCACGCTGGTCGCCCCAAAGATCGTAACCACGCGCGTAGTAAACACGCGAATCCTAACAGCATTGTCATCCTGAGCAATCGGTTTAGATCTGTCATCCTGAGCGCATCCCTTAGAGATGTCATCCTGAGCGGAGCAGGCCGCGTTCTTTGCGGTCTGCGCAGTCGAAGGACCTGCGTCTATCCCCTGATCCCTGACCCCTGATCCCTGCCCTTCCAGGAAGAAATCGACCTCCGTCCCTTCGCTGCGCCCGATCCAGTTGCGCTGCATGGTGCGCACTTTTTCGGGCCAGCCTTCCAGCTTGTCCAGCCCATCCAGCAGTTCCTGGGCATAGGCGGTGATGCGGAAGAACCACTGCACCAGGTCCCTCTGCTCCACCAGCGTGGTCTCGTGCCGCCAGCAGCATCCGTCCACTACCTGCTCGTTGGCCAGCACCGTGGCGCACTCCGGACACCAGTTCACCTTGCTCTTCTTGCGATACACCAGCCCTTTTTCATACATGCGCAGGAAGAACCACTGGTTCCAGCGGTAGTACTCGGGCAGGCAGGTGGTCACTTCGGTGGCCCAGTCGTAGCCCAGGCCCAGCCGCTCCATCTGCCGCTTCATCGCGGCGATATTCGCCTGCGTCCACTCCCGCGGAGGGGTATGGTTCTTGAGCGCGGCGTTCTCCGCCGGCAGCCCGAAGGCGTCCCACCCCATGGGGTGCAGCACGTTGTAGCCCCGCATCCACATGTGCCGGGCCAGCGCGTCGCCAATCGAGTAGTTGCGCACGTGTCCCATGTGCAACTGGCCGCTGGGATAAGGCAGCATCTCCAGCACGTAATACTTGGGTTTGCCGCAGGAAACGGGCTCAGCCGCGTACATCGTGGGGTCCGCCGCCCACCGCTGCTGCCACTTGGGTTCAATCGCCGCCGGGTCGTAACGCAGTTCGTTCTCTTCCGCCATATCTTATTCAGTGTAAACGGAAGACGCGTCGGGTTCTGAACTACTCCACCAGGCTCAACAGCACCCGCACATTCCGCTCCTCGTCCCCCGGCTCGTCCACCGGGGTCTCGGCAATGAACGCCGCGTGCGCGAAGCGCTCGTCGTTCAGCAGCCGCCGGAACGGCTCCAGGCCCATCGTCCCCTTCCCGATATGCTCGTGCCGGTCCAGCTTGGACCCGCGCGCGGCCTTGGCGTCGTTCATGTGCCAGACCCGCACCGCCTCCAGCCCGACGGTCGCCGCCGCCTGGGCGATGGTCTCCTCATAGCCCTCCGCGCTCACCAGGTCGTAGCCGGCCACGTGCGTGTGGCAGGTATCCAAACACACGCCCATCGGCGCGGAAACCTTCAGCCGCTCTACCAGTTCGGCCACCTGCTCAAAGCTCCCGCCCAGCGAAAACTCGGCCCCGGCGGTATTTTCAATGAGAATGTGGAACGGCGTTCCCTGCCACGGCAATCCGTCGATGGCGCGGCTGATCGAGTCCGCCGCCAGTTTCAGCCCCTCGTCCCGCGTCAGCCCCTTCCACGAGCCGGGATGCAGCACCAGGTACTCGGCCCCCAGCGCCAGCGCCCGCTCAATCTCCCCGCGAAACGCCCCCACGCTCTTCTCCCGTACCTCGTCTGTCTGGCTGCACACGTTCACCAGGTAGCTTGTGTGAATGACCAAGGGGCCTACGTCGAGAGCCGCACGAAGTGCTCTCATGCGCTCGGCCTGCTTGGGGTCCACCTTGGGCGCGCGCCACATGCGCGGGCTGGACGAAAAAATCTGAAAGGTGTTGGCGCCAATCTCCCGCGCCCGCTCGACGGCGTTCGATGCGCCGCCCGTTGTGCCCAGATGAATCCCAATCCGCTTTGTCATGCGGATAGTGTAACCGGCAAATGAGCGGAACGCTTGAGGCTTTCGGTTTCCCACCAGCGCAATCGCATGAGCGTCGATTGTTGCCGAAACTGGCTCGTCCTCCCGCCGAAACGGAAAACCTTTGGCCGTGCTCCCGTAGGGAGCGTCTGAAAATAGCCCACGGTGGAGCGTAGCGCAACCGTGGGAAGGCGTCCGATTGCGAATCCTCCGCCCCGGAGGGCCGGAATGAAAATCACCACCCACACTCAGATGCCGGGTACCCCAGGTCCCGCTTTTTGGACCTGGGAAAGCATGAACCTCAAAGGGGCGTGTGCCAGCGTGCTCCGTGCCGGCAGCAGCCAGTCGCCCCGCGCAGTAGGCGCAATGGTTATTAGCCCCGCGCTTCAGCGTGGGGTTGGCGTAACCAACAATATATCCGGAGTCCCGTGGGGACGGCGCATTCTTTATGCAAAAGTACGCACCGATCTGACAAATCACTAATCGTCGTCATCCTTCGCCGCCTTCTTCCGCCGCTCCATCAGCATCGCCGGCACCGCCTTGTCCCCCATCGCATCCTTCCACAGAATCACGTTCAGCTTCTGCGCATCGGCATGGTCGGCGTGCCGGAAATCCATCTTCATGCTCTCCTTCGCTCCCGGAGCGGTCTTGGCGTTCGCCGTATAGATGAGTCCATTCTCGCGATTCGAGTAGTCGGCCGCAAAGGCGGCCTGATCGCCCGGCCCTGTAAACAGTGTCGAAATCAGCGAACTGAAAGCGTCGTTGTTGTTCATCGGAGGCAGCCCCAGTAGCGTCTCCATGGTTCGGATCACGCTGACCGTCGAGTAAAACCGGCTATCCACAAACGGCCGGCCCTCCGCTCCATGCGGGGCATATTTGCTGACCACCACCCCCAGGCTGCGGTGCGCGTCCACATGGTCGCCGCCATCCTGCGCGTCGTCTTCCAAAATGAAAAACGCCGTCGAATCCCAGAAGGGCGAGTGGCTGATGGCCTCCACAGCGCGGCCCACCGCCAGGTCGTTATCGGCCACCGAAGACTTCGGCGTCGGTCCGCCGGGTCGCGTCCCCGCGGTGTGGTCGTTGGGCAGCCGCAGCAGGATGAGGTTCGGCATCGTATCTTTGCCCTGTTCCTTGTCCTTAACCCATCCCTGCAAATGCCGCAGGAAAATCTCCACTCGCACCTGGTCGGGAACGGCCAGGTTGAAGTCCGGCGATTCCGGAGCAAAATGGCCCACCAGTTCCGGCTTGGTGGCAATATTCGAGGCCATCAGCGGAATCGCCCAAGGCCACTTGTTCACGCCGCCGCCCCACTCCGCGGGCAGCGCCTCGCCCGGCGCAATGGCCTTGCGCTCCCCGCAGTTGGAACCCGCGAGCATGGGCCCTTGCTGCGGATTTGCGGTCTTCACCTCGTCGCAAAACACCGTCGAAATGAATTCGGCAAAGTGATAATAGCTTTTGCCGTGCGCGGCCAGATTGCCCCATAGATACCCGCTGGCCGGCTCGTTCACATCGGGAATCTTTTGCAGCAGCGGATAGCCCTCGGCCACCATGCCTTCGTAGTCGTAGGTTCTCTGCTCGCCGCGATAGTTCTGCTGCCAGCTCTTCTCCAGATAGTCCGTGCCGATGGCCGCCGTGGACCACACATGTCCGTCGCCCGACACCTCGCCCGAGTCGAAGAAGTTATCCAGCACGCCAAATTGCAGCGACAGCTTGTGCAGGTTGGGCGTGATCGCCGCGCCGTACATCGTCAGGCTCTCATCGCCGTTGCCCACCGGCTTCCCGTCCTTGCTCAGATCGCCAAAGATCTGATCGTAAGTCCGGTTCTCCTTGATGATGTAAATCACGTGCTGGATCGGGTTCTGCCCTCCGGCAAAGCCAATCTTCTCCTCGCCCGCCTTCATCCGGTTCGATTCCAGAACCACCGCGGTCGACTGCGCCAGCTCCTTCTCGATCTCCGCCGCATCCAGCGTGGCCAGCGACCCGTAAAGCAGCGTCCCAATGTAAGTCGTTGGCCTGTGCAGCTTCCGCGGCTTCGACTCTTCCGTCTCTCGCTGTGCAAAGTTATTCGGCCCGGTTCCCTTCCCTTTCGCTGTCGCCACATACAGCTTTCCGCCAGTCGTCGAGGGCAGAAACGCCATCGAGATCGGCATCCACTCCGTCGGCACAAAGCCGATCGGTTCCACCATCCCCTCGCGGCTCGCCTTCGCCGTCAGCTTCTTTGTGTCGCTCACGGCAACCGCGTCGCTGGCCGCGTTGGCCACATACAGCCGGCTGCCGTCCGCGTTCACCGCCAGCGCCACAGGCTCCGCGCCAAAGTAACTCTGTCCGGGCAGCCGCGTATCGAAGTAGCCCTTCACGGAAAACTGTCCCGCGCCCACATGCACCACCGCAACGGCATCGCGGTTCGCCAGCGTGACATATAGAATCTTTCCATCCGGCGATAACTCCAATGCACAAGGATGCGTCCCCGGAGCAATCGCGCTGGGCGGCTTGAGCAGCGCCAGCTTGCGTCCCACCGTCCCTCGCGCCAAATCGAGTTCCACAATCTCCGAGGCGTTCCACAACGCGACAAAGGCCCGCCCGCCCTCCTTTGCTACCGCCAGAGCAATCGGATAAGTCGACGGCACTGCGTCGTTCTCCGCAAGATCGAAGCGCTCCTCGATAACTCCGCTGGCTGCATCCAGCAGCAGAACATCGTCCGACAAATTTTCAGCCACCAGCAGCTTCTCCGTGCCCGCCGGACCCACCACCGCAATCGCCGCCGGGAACGGCACGCCCTTATCTCCCTCCACATCGCCAAGCAGCTTCGTCTTCCGCCCCGGCGCAAGCGGCTCCAGCGGCAGACGCACGAACCGCTCCGGCGCAATCTTTCCCGCCGTGAAGCTGTACACCACAATCCCGTTGCCGGTGTCGTTCTTTTGCGTCTCTTTCTTGCCGTCTCCCAGCGGATCGGAAGTGGACCCCATGCTGGCGTAAAGATGGCTTCCGTCGCGGCTGAAGGCCAGCCCGGAGTAGAGCGTCTGCCCCGCCCCAATCGGCGTGCGCGCGTCGGGAAAGTCCGCCACCGCGCCGGTCTGCGTGTCCAGCACCGCCAGCGACTGCTCATACTTCGACTCGAAGGTCCCGTAGCCGGCATTCACCGTCACCACATAGCGCCCGCCGGGAGAAACGGCCATCGTCACCGGCAGGCTGTTCAACCGTTGCGGATGCCCCGGAGCCTCGCCGATCAACTGCTTGCTGGTGGGCAAATCCACCGTCTGCGCCGCAAGAGCGAGCGGCCCCAGAGCCAGCACCGCGCCGAAAACCGTTCCTTGAACCGTCGTATGCATGGCAGAACCTTAACAAAATCAACACGGCTCGCGCTTTACAGTCCGGTAACACGCCCGGCCTTCGCCCGCCAGCTGCGTCCGCGCCCATTACCAAAGCCACACCAATCGTAATCACTCCTTTGCTCTGGTTTGCGCTGGAAACCCACTTTTGTGCTTAAAATCTGCTTATGGACGAGCCCCTTGCCACCCTCACCCGGCTGCTCTCCGATGTCATCCTGCCCAACCTCAGGGCGGTGCAGAGGAGTCAGGCCGAGCAGATCGCCGCCAACGACCGGCTGGAAAAGGCCATCGAGGAATTGCGCCAGCACCTTCAGTCGCAGTTCACCCAGCTCTCGGCTCAACTCACGGTCTGCCGCGCCGAACTGGCTGCCATGCAGGCTGCCCTCAAAGCCGCGCAGATGCAGATTGGCCTGCGCCAGCGCGAAGGCAGCACGCTCATCAACTGACCCGCGACTCCATTCGCGCGCCAACCCGCCCTCAGCCCATATCGGCCGATAAAGCCGCTGTTACCGATTGAAAAGCAAGAAGTGTCATCCTGAGCGGAACCTCTCGCAGCTTCATCGCGAGAGGCGTAGCCGAAGGACCTGCGGTTTGCGTCTTAGGCCAATCACTCGCCTTGTTTTCAGTTGCATCCCGTCCAAGCGCCCCAGCTCCCGCTTTGAAACCTGGGACCGAACGGCGCTCAAGATCGAAGTACAAAATCCCGCGCGCGGAGCCCAAAACATGCAAACCCCGCGCGGCCCCTGCAATAATCCCCAGTATGCGCACGGTGCTTACCGCGGAAAGCCTCTACAACGGGACCAGCCTGCTCGATCACCCCATGCTCGTCATCGAGGACGGCCGAATCGAATCCATCGCGACGCGCCCGGCGGGCGAATTGCCCACCCAGGCCCGCATTCTCCACTATCCCGGCGCCACGCTCGCTCCGGCATTCTTTGACGTGCATATCCACGGCGCCGCCGGTCACGACGCGATGGAAGCCACGCCCCAGGCTCTCGCCGCCATCGGCCGCTTCCTGGCCTCGCGCGGCACGGCCTGCTTCCTCGCCACCACGGTCACCGCCCCGCTCGACGCGACCCTCCGCGCGCTCTCGGGATTGGCAAAGCTCATCGCCGCGCCGCCCGTCGCCGGCATCGCCCATCCCCTCGGCATCCACCTCGAAGGCCCGTTCCTGTCGCACCTCAAGCGCGGCGTTCACCCGCCCGAATCCCTCCTCGCGCCCGATATTGCCCTCTTCGACCGGTTCCAGGACGCCGCCGAAGGCCACGTCCGTCTGATGACGCTCGCCCCAGAGCTCCCCGGCGCGGCCGAGCTCGCAGCCCACGCCACCGCGCGCGGCGTCCGCGTCTCCCTGGGCCATTCGAACGCCACCGCCGCCGAAACCCGCGCCGCCATCGCCGCCGGAGCCGTCAGCGCCACCCACACCTTCAACGCCATGCGCCCCCTCGACCATCGCGAGCCGGGCATCCTGGGCACGGTTCTCACCTGCGATTCCCTCTTTGCCGAGTTGATCTGCGACGGCGTCCACACCGCCCCGGAGATGGTCACACTCTGGTGGAGAGCCAAGGGGCCCCAGCGCGCCATCCTCATGACCGACGCCATGAGCGCCACCGGCATGCCCGACGGTACGTATCAGCTCGGCGGATTCCCCGTCCAGGTCGCCAACGGCCGCGCCATCTCCGGCGGAGTCCTGGCCGGCAGCGTCCTCACCCTCGACCGCGCCCTGGCCAACTTCATCCAATTCACCGGCGCGCCCCTCGAACAGGCCTTGCGCCTGCTCACCGCCAACCCCGCCGCAATGACCGGCCTCGCCACGCAAGCCGGCGCCCTCGCCGTCGGCCGCCCCGCCAACCTCGTCGTCACCGACCCCGCCGGCAAGCTCCTCGCCTCCATCCACCACGGCCAGCCCCTCGCGCTTTGAGGCCCGTTCCCGCGGCTTCGTCCCCGCTTGAAGAACCCGCATAGAATCGCGCAGTTTTGAAAAGGCAAGGCTTCAGCCGCCGGGGGAATGCAAATGATTGAAAAACATTCCCTAGCGGACCAAACACGTTCCGGAAAAACGCTGCCTTGTAACAGGGCACGACTTCAGTCGTGCCGAAAAATAGCCCAAAATAAAATGGGGCTTCAGCCCCTGAGGAATCGCGGCCAACGCCCGATGAGCCCTTCTTAGAAAACGCTGCATACGGGTTCTAAGGCCACTTGCGGCAAATTCGCCCCGCTCTCCGGCCAGCGCCGCACCTTCCGGTCCGCCGGTGCTCGCTCGGAACAATGCCTGCCCCAAAGGAAAAACCTTGTCATAAGGCGACTTCCCGGTATTGATGTGCGATAGTCATGGGCAAGGCACGCTTTTTCGCACAACGTTCAGCAACAAGGAGCTTTGGATGAACCGTCGTCAGTTCGCAGCTTGTTCTCTGGCCGCAACCGCGGGCGTTGCACTCAATCCCTGGCGTAGCTATGCCGCCAACCCAATCTCCATCCATCAGACGCCCGGGGCTGTACCTGAATCGTTCATCAGAGAAGCGCGATTCCCAGAGGGTTTCCTGTGGGGCGTTGCGACAGCGTCCTATCAAAACGAAGGTGCTTGGAACGAAGATGGCAAAGGCGAGTCGATCTGGGACAACTTTACCCATACGCCAGGGAAAGTGAGAGGAGGCGTGACAGGCGACGTCGCCTGCGATCAGTATCACCTCTACCCGCAAGACATCGCGCTCGCAAAAAGCCTGAATCAGAAGAGTTATCGGTTTTCGATTTCCTGGCCAAGGATTCAGCCAACAGGAATCGGTGCTCCGAACATGAAGGGACTGGATCACTACAGCCGTTTCGTCGATACCCTTCTCGCGGCTGGAATCCGTCCGTGGTGCACCATGTATCACTGGGATCTTCCTCAGGCTCTTGAAGATCGCGGTGGTTGGCCGAACAGGGACTTAGCCAACTATTTCGCCGACTATGCCGGTATCCTTGCCAGGCATCTCGGCGATCGCATCACGGTTTGGGCGCCCTTTAACATGCCCTGGGCCATCGCCTTCATGGGCTACGCGGCGGGCGCTTTTCCCCCTTGCCGAACAAGCTTCAGCGCTTTTTTGAAGGCGGCTCACACCCTTGCACTTGCTCAGGGTGAGGCTCACCGCGCAGTGAAAGCCGCCTCTGCTAAAGCGACGATAGGAAGCGCTTACGAGATGGCTCCCGCCTACCCAAAGACAGACTCAGACGACGACCGCGCCGCCGCCGCCCGCTACCACGCGATGAACAATGTCTTCTTTCTGGAGGCGGCCATGAGCGGCCATTATCCCAATGCTTTTGTTGGGGAACCGCCCTATGACGGGATGGGCTTCAAGGCAGGCGACGAAAAACTTCTCTATGCGCCGCTGGACTGGGTCGGTTTTCACTATTACACACGCCGCATCGTCTCCGACGCGAGCAAGGAAAAGTTTGAGAACGGAGGCAATTTCAGCGGCACCGAGATCGAAAGCAATTCCCCGGGTGGTCGCGATCCGTACACGCGCTTCCGTGCTGCGATGCCCACAGAAGGTCCGCTTACCGAGGCGGGTCTGGAAGTGTGGCCACGGGGGATTTACGATCTCGTGACTCAAATTTCAAGGGAGTACAACCACCCCATCATTGAAATCACCGAGAGCGGCTGCGGCTATCTCGACGGTCCAAATGAAGAAGCACAGGGCAGCATTCCAGATGTGCGCCGCATCCAGTGGTACCGCGAAACGCTTGCGGAACTTGCTCGCGCAATCGCCGACGGAGCCCGAGTCCGCGCCTTCCATGCCTGGACATTACTCGACAACTTCCAATGGGCAGAGGGCTACACGGAGCGATATGGATTGATCTACACAGACTTCCGAAACCAGAAGCGCACGATCAAGGACTCTGGACATTGGTACGGCCGGGTCGCTGCTTCGAATCGACTCAATGTGTGAGGCCACTTGCGGCAAACTCGCCCCGCTCTCCGGCCAGCGCCGCACCTTCCGGTTTGCCAGCGATCGGTCCGAAGCACTGCCGCGCCCCAGCGGAAACTGTTCGATATGGCGACTTCAGGGTACTGATCAGTCTTTGGTGAGTCATTTTTCGTTTTGTACGATTGGAGAAGAAATGGGACGCAACATCCAAATTCCCAGCAAGTCTGCAACCTGGGTCCTACCTTTCGATGATTCACACATCTCGTTAAAAGCTACCAGAATGTCCTATTGCCCGCGTTGATCGCAGAAGAGTGAAAGACGCTTCTCGTGAGATCAACTAGCCATCGATGGTTTCTCGCTGCGCTCAACGCCGTCGAAACGAGCAAGCGGCATTCTGGCTCTTGACGAGAATCTGTAAGAGTCAGCTTTCTACGCGGCTTTCTGGAAGGCGACGAGTTGGGTTTTTGTGGCGGCCAGCCGCTGCGCTTTCAGCAGCAGGTAGTTGAGGTTGCGGTAGC
>Ga0181535_10002148_pt1 | contig 24506 bp, 24 predicted proteins | sample PEATcosm2014_Bin_44_FD_119774 | JGI IMG/M metagenome (GOLD analysis project Ga0181535, IMG submission 119774) | Peatland microbial communities from MTU Mesocosm Facility, Houghton, MI, USA - PEATcosm2014_Bin17_30_metaG | ecosystem: Environmental > Terrestrial > Soil > Wetlands > Peat | place...
CAGCACGAGATAGATTCCATAAAAGGCGAGATAAAAAAACTTGAGGACAACATCATCGTTTTTATGGAAGAGGAGGACGCGGCGTCGGCCCTCTTTAAATCCCAGGAGAAAGCCGACAAGGAAGAGGAGGCCCTGATCCTCGGCAAGGTCCGGGAGCTTGAAGGCCAGGAAAAAACAAGGGATTCCGCGATAGCCGAGCTGATGGTAAAAAGGGGAACGGTCATGACGGGCGTCGATAAAATGTGGTACGAAAGATATGAACGCATAAGGAAAAACAAGGGGCTTGCGCTTGCGCCCATACTTGAAAATGCGGACGGTTCCGGCGCATGCGGCGGATGCAAGTTTACCGTGAGGCCGCAGACCGTCATCGAACTGAGGAAAAACCTTGCCATAAAGATGTGCGAAAACTGCGCCAGAATATGGTACCTTGAACCCAAAGAGGCAAAGGTAAAATGAACATCAAAAAAGAACTGAAAAAGGTTTTCCAGATAGAACTCGACGCGCTCGCGCTCGCGAAATCGCGGGTGGATTCGGATTTTGAGAAAGCGGTGAAGATACTTATGGAATGCAGGGGGAAGGTCGTAATATCGGGCATAGGAAAATCCGGGCTCATCGGGCAGAAGATAGCCGCGACAATGTCCTCGACGGGTACGCCGTCGATATTCCTTCATTCGACAGAGGCCGCCCACGGCGACCTCGGCATAGTTGGAAAAGAGGATGTGGCCATAGTCATATCCCAGAGCGGGGAGACGGGAGAGGTGATAGGCGTCCTGCCTGCGGTAAAGCGCTTCGGCATTCCGCTTATAGCCATAACAGGGAAAAAGACCTCAACGCTGGCCAGGAACGCGGATTGCGTCCTTGATTCGTCCGTCGAAGAAGAGGCTTGCCCGATGGGGCTCGCGCCCACGGCGTCGACGACGGTCCAGCTGGCAATAGGGGACGCGCTTGCGGTGGCACTGGTAAAATTAAAAGGCTTTAAAAAAGAGGACTTTGCCGTTCTGCACCCCGGAGGGGCGCTCGGCAAGAAACTTATATTAAAAGTAAAGGACATCATGCACACCGGGCAGCTGGTGCCCTGCGTCGGGGAGAACGAGACTCTCCAGCAGGGGCTCCTTGAAATGACAAAAAAACGGTTCGGATGCACGGCCGTGGTGGACACAAAAGGCCGCATGAAGGGAATATTTACCGACGGAGACCTGCGCAGGCTCCTTGAAAAGAACGAGAACCCCTATTCCATCCTTATGAAAGACGTGATGACAAAGGACCCGAAGACCGTCGGGGGCGAGGAACTCGCCGTAAGGGCGCTTTCAATAATGGAAAAGAATTCGATAACCGTGCTCATGGTACCCGACGGCAAGGGAAAACCGGTCGGCATCATGCATTTGCACGACATATTAAAATCGGGCGTGGTCTGATGGCGGCGTCGCTGAAATCCGCGGTAAAAAAGATAAAGTTCGTCATGCTTGACGTCGACGGGGTGCTTACCGACGGCAACATTATCATAGGCTCAGACGGCACGGAATATAAGAATTTCTCCGTAAAAGACGGCACCGGCATGACCCTTGGAAGGTATGCGGGGCTTAAATTCGGCATAATCAGCGGAAGATATTCCAGGGTGATAGAACTGCGCGCAAGGGAACTTAAGTGCGACGCACTATACCAGGATGTCCTTGTCAAGATCGAGGCGTACGAGGATTTCAGGAAGAAAACTGGTTTCAAGGACGAAGAGATATGTTTTATCGGGGACGAGATAATCGACATACCTGTCATGGAAAAGTGCGGCTTTTCAGCGGCTCCATGCGACGCTGTCGCCCCGGCCAAAAAGGCGGCGGATTATGTGTGCTCCATGCCGGGCGGAAGGGGCGCGGTGCGCGAGGTCATCGATCTCATCCTGGACGCGCAGGGGCTTACGCAAAAGGCCATGGACAGGTACCTAAGGCATGAAAAATAGTTTTTTAAAGAAAACCAGGAATTATCTTTTTTATATCCTTGTACAGGCCGTAAGGCTGCTGATATTTTTCATCCCGTGGAGGGCGTCGCGGCAGGCAGGAGCGGTCCTTGGTTCCGTAATATTCCTTGTGTTGCCCGATGAGAGAAAAAAAATATACAGGAACCTCGATATCGTTTACGGCCCCGGCCATTTCACACCCGCGCAAAAGAGGGATTTTGCGCTGAAGAACCTTTGCAATTACGCGGTGGGCTTCTTTGAGTTCGCAAAATTTACGGTATGGCCACTTGAAAAGACGGCTTCCCTTGTGAAGGAGACCGAGGGGCTCGAATACCTGGAGGGTTTCTTAAGGGAAAAAAAACCGTGCATATGCGTAACGGCCCATTATTCCAACTGGGAGCTTCTTCTGGCCTACACAGCGAGCCTGGGGTTCAGGACGGGCGCAATAGGGAAAAAGATATTCGACGAGAACCTCGACAGGGTCATAAGCGCAACACGCCGCAAATCCGGGACGCAGCTTTTTGACAAGGACCACATATCAAAGGATATGATCAGGGGCTTAAGGTCAGACATGTTCCTGGGGTTCCTTGTGGACCAGGACACAAGGGTGGAAAGCATCGAGTCGGTATTCCTCGGGCTGCCCGCGAAAACCCCTTCTGCGCCGGCGGTCCTGGCAAAAAAATTCAGGGTCAATATAGGGACGTTTTTCCTGATACGGCGGAAAGACGGTTATTATAAATTAAAGGTCAACAAGCCATATGTGCCTGGTGAGAACGACACGGTCGGGGCCATAGTAAGGAAATACAACGACGAAATAAGTTCGGTTATAATGCAGGACCCTTACCAGTGGGCGTGGGTCCATGAAAGGTTCAAGAGTACCATAAAATGAGCAATGGGAAGGGAAGATCAGTGAAGAAAAAAGCGATACTCACCGCAGTGCTGGCGCTGTTGTCGGTTGTCATGTGCGCATGTTCCGACGACGACAGGATAAAGCCAAAATTGCCGGTGGGCGACAAAATAGAGGACATTCCAAACTACGTCATGGAAGGGTTCGTCCTGAGGAACACATTGAAGGGCAGGACGGACTGGGAAATAAACGGAAAAGGCGCGCAGGTTTTCGAGATGAAAAAAAAGATATATGTCCAGGATTTCGTCATGAAAACCTACGAACCCGGGGGAAAATACTCCACAATGACCGGTAAAAAAGGCGTGATTTCCACGGACACCAACAACCTTGAGATAAGCGACGACGTCAGGTATACCGCGGTAAACGGCATGGTCCTGAAGACGCAGAAACTTTTCTGGGACGACAAACTGAAGAAATTATACACGGACGCCGAGGTCATCATAATAAAGGACTCGAACATATTAAAGGGCGTGGGATTTGAATCGGACGCTTCCATGAAGAACATGGTGATAAAAAAACAGGTGCGGCTGACAGCAAGGGACATCGAAGAGGCGGCGAAAAAATGAGGAGAATACTTCCGCTTTTCCTCGTGATTTGCGCGGCCTGCGCCGGGTGTTTTCATGTGGATTCGACAAAAAAGGACAGGGTTAAATTTCCGGACGAAATTGCGCCTGTAATCGCGGCGGCCGGGACGACGGCGGAAAATATCACAACTACGGCCAGGGTTGCTCCGGCACACGTCTCCTCCACGGCAAAGTCGGCGGGGTCGAAGCAGGCGCCGAAGGACGAAAAATTCAAGGTGCACGACCTTCTTATTAATTCGGATACAATGACGTTTGACAAGGAAACCTCGGAGGCAGTGTTTTCGGGTTCCGTGACCGCAAAGGCGTCGGATGTCGTCATATATTCGTCGAAACTTGTCTCAAAGAATTACAGGGAAAACGCAGTGGCAACCGGAGATGTGCGGGCGATTTACCGCAAATTCGGCGTTAACATAACCTGCGGACGCCTGGAATACTCCGGGGGCTTGAACGACGTCAAAGCGTATGAGGATGTGGTGGCGCATAAGGCCCTTCCGGACGGCAACACCGTGACCATGTACTGCCAGGAACTTTATTTTAACGCGTCTGAAAATATAATGTCGGCGAAAAAGAGCGGCGACAAGAGGGTACGGGTCGTAATGAAAGATATTGTGGCGTTTTCCGACGAAGTGAGCTACAATGACGGTACGCGGCAGCTTTATTTTACGGGCAGGCCAATAATAAAAAAATCAAAGTCTATTTTTTTATCGGACAATATTTGGCTTGGCACCGACGACAAGTCCATAAAGATGAAGGACAATATCTGGACAAGGCTTTTTTACAGGGATTTTGAGAAGACGAGCGCGGAGGTTCAAGTTGAGGCGGATAAGAACGCAGCATCTGGTAAAACTTTACAATAAAAAACGCGTCGTAAATGACGTGAACATAGATGTCAAGGAAGGCGAAATAGTCGGGCTTTTGGGCCCCAACGGCGCGGGGAAGACCACCACATTTTACATGATACTCGGCATAATCCAGCCGGATATGGGCAATATTTATCTCGAAGAAGGTTCCGGAAAAACAGCCAAAGCCGTCGATATTTCATTCATGCCCATGTATAAACGGGCCAGGCTTGGGATATCCTACCTGGCGCAGGAACCATCTATTTTCAGGAGGCTGACGGTCGAGGAGAACATAAAGTCGGTCCTTGAATTCCTTGACATATCAAAAGAGGAAAAGAAGAAAAAACTGGAGCACCTGCTGGAGGAGTTCAAGATAGCCCATTTGCGATCGCAACGGGCCTATACTCTGTCTGGCGGGGAGCGCCGCAGGACCGAGATAGCCAGGTCGCTTGTCCTTTCGCCGAAATTCATCCTTCTCGACGAGCCCTTCGTAGGCATTGACCCCATAGCGGTGTCGGATATACAGAACATCATAAGGGACTTAAAGAACAAAGGCATCGGCATACTGATAACCGACCATAACGTCAGGGAAACCCTTTCCATAACGGACAGGTCCTATATCCTTTATGAAGGCAAGATACTCCTGCAGGGCACCGCAAAAAAACTGTCAACCGATAAAAAAGCCAAGGAAATTTACCTCGGAGAGCAATTCACGCTATGAGGAAGTTTTTTTATGCATTCCTGGCGGCGCTTTTAGCCGTAATACCGGAAATTTCCGCGTCACCCCGTGACGATTATTATTCCGACGACGCCTCGAGGGCCCTTGGCTCATATTCGTCCGAAGCCCAGAAAAGCGGTTTCGACCGCATGGCTTACTTCAACCTCGCATCCATACAGAAAGAATTCGGGATGAACAACGACGCGCTGGCCTCCTACCGCAAGATAATCACCATGGCCGACAACGAATACCGCGCCCATTTTGAGCTGGCAAAGGAGTATTATTTCCAGGGGGCCTATAATTTCGCCGAGGATGAGATAAAAAACCTTGTCTTCAAGAACATAGTCAACTGGGAGGTCTATTACTGGTGGGGATGCGTCCTGCTCGAGGAAAACAAGCTCGATGAGGCCCTTGAAAAGTTCAACATGGCCGTGGCCGCCGACAAATACAAGAACCTGACCTATATCAAGATGTCGTATCTTTACGAAAAAAAAGGGGACATCGACAACGCCATTGACAAATGCAAGCTTGCCATCAAATACGACAGGACATATACGGAGCTCAACAGGCGCATAGCCGCGCTTTACGAGAAAAAGAACGACAGGGTGAATGCGTTCAACTACTGGCGCAAGGTAAACGACGTGGACTCAAAGGACCTGACCGCAATGGAAAAAATGAAGCAATTCATGAGCAACATGCCTTTCCTGCAGAAAAAAGCCAGGGAATACTCCCAGTACGTGAAGGACGAGCGGGAGAAAATATCGCCACCGGAGAGAAAAAGCGTCCAGAACACCGGCGAGATAACGGACGTCAAGGTGGGGCTCATGGAGAACGCCGCGTCGATAAGCTTTAAGTGCGGCTCCAATTTTGATTTCGTAAACGACAGGTTCGAGTCCATCTTCAGGGGGGCAAAGCTCAAGGAGTTCTCGTTCGGCATTGACAGGAAGAAAAAAGCGGCTTATTTCACCGACGGCGTCGACAGGGTATATTTTGATAAAAAAATGTACATAATGAGGGACAACCCCGAGTCCACGACTACGGTTTACAACATCAAATACGCCGAGGGATTTTACTGGGCCGAGACAAAAGACACCACCTACAGGGGTGATTTCCTGATAATTTACGAGAATTCGGCATTGACCCTGGTGAACATTATAAACATGGAGGAATACCTTTACGGCGTCGTGCCATCGGAGATCCCGCCGACCTGGCCCATAGAGGCCTTAAAAGCGCAGGCCGTGGCAGCGCGCACCTATACTTTCATGCACATGGAAAGACATGAAAAAGAGGGGTTTGACGTATGCAATACCCAGCATTGCGCGGTTTATTCGGGCGTGGACGGCGAGACGAAGGCGACCAACGAAGCGGTGAATTCCACGCGCGGCCAGGTGCTATACGGCTCCAATTACAGGATGCTCAACACATTTTATTCCGAGGACTGCGGCGGTCATACGCAGGACGTCAACGAGGTATGGGGCCTAAAAAAAGTGGCCTCGCTTGGCGGTGTTTATGACGGCAAAAGGTCGGACTGGAACTTTCCGCTGCAGCCGTTCGACCTCGAGGAATATGTCCGGACAAGGCCGGACGTGTATTGCAAGACCTACGGGGCCGGAGAGACGAGCTTCCGCTGGATAAGGTATTTGAACGCCGACGACCTTGCATATTATGTGGACAAGAACGCCGACCTTGGCAGGATAAAGGAGATAAGGCCCGTCCGCAGGGCGCAGGGCGGCGCGCTGGTGAAAGTATATATCGAGGGTGACAAGGGGTCAAAGACATACGGTTTCGATTCCATGAGAAATGTGCTGGGAAAAATAAGGTCCAATGTGATAAAATGGGAATACTTAAAGGACGAAAAAGGGTATATAAAGGAGATATATATTTACGGAGCTGGCTGGGGCCACGGCGTGGGCATGTGCCAGCGCGGGATAAAAGGCATGGCGGACGACAGGGAAGGTTATGAATCGATACTATATCATTATTTCCCGGGAAGCTACATAAAGACAAGGTACTAAAACCCTTAAAGGGAAAGAATATTAATCCAATTTTCATATATAAAAGGAGCGAGCAATGGCTTTCAAACCATACCCCATAGTGGTGGGGCCCATACTTAAGGAAAAAGTCTGGGGAGGCAAAAGTCTGGAAAAGTACACCGGCATGACCGGCAAAAATATCGGCGAGGCGTGGATGCTCGCGGACCAGAGCGAGAACAGGTCGGTCATAAATAACGGCGCTTACCGCGGCATGACAATCAGCGATCTGATAAACAGGTTCCCGGCGGGCGTCCTGGGGAAAAAGCTGGTGGACAAGTACGGAAAAAAATTCCCCCTTCTTTTTAAGTACCTTGATACGAACGAAAGGATATCGATACAGGTGCATCCGGACGACGCTTACGCCAAAAAACGGGGTTATCCGGCGGGCAAGACCGAGATGTGGTACGTGTTATCGAACAAATTCAGGTCGTCCCTTCTCGTGGGTTTCAAGTCAAGGCAGGATAAAAAATCGCTGGAACGAATGGTGGCCAACGGAACGCTGGCGTCTAACCTGAAAAAATACAGGCCGAAAAAGGGCGATTGCTTTTTCATACCGGCTGGAACGGTGCATACCATAGGAAAGGGAAACGTGATATTCGAGGTCCAGCAGAATTCCGACGTTACATACAGGATATACGACTGGGGCCGGCATAACCTGGCCGAAGACAGGCACCTTAACATACAGGACGCCGTGGCTTCCGTGGATTTTAATTCCCCGGGAGGCAAGATCGAGGCCAGGGCAAAAAAATACGCGCCGGGATTCAGGGTCCGGCCGCTTGCGCATTGCGGCTATTTTTTATGCGACGAGGTGACCGTGGAAAAGGAGCTTAAATACTGGTATAATAAAAACCTGCCCCTGGTGCTTACGGTGGCCGAAGGCGAGGTTTCCATTGCGCTTTCCGACGGGACGGAAACGAGATATAAAAAAGGCGGGATTGTTTTCATCCCTTACGGCCTGAAAGATATTCTTTTTAAAATAAAGGATAAAACGCGTATAATTGTGACACAGGCGAGGTGAAACATGCTGGATCCGGAAAAATTGACGGTTAAGGCCCAGGAAGCCCTGCAAATCGCGCAAAAAACAGCCTCCGAATACGCAAATCAGGAGCTGACAGGCGAACACCTTTTATTTGCCATGCTTTCCGACCCGGAAGGCGTCGCGCATTCATTGCTCGCAAAAATAGGGGCAAACCCGGAACAGTTAAAGGCCGCGGCTCTTGCGGCCATAGAAAAACTGCCCAAGGTGGAAGGGTATACCGGGATGTATTTTTCGCCGGACCTGAATTCTATTTTTGAACTCTCGGAAAAAAAGGCCGAAGAATTGAAGGACGAATTCGTCAACAACGAGCATTTCCTGCTTGCAATGTCCGAAAAAAAATCATCACCCGTGAACGCTCTGCTTGCGGCGGCGGGCGTCACTTACGACAATATTCTGCTGGCCATGAAGGACGTCCGCGGAGGCTCCAGGGTGACCGACCGCAACCCCGAGGATAAATACAACGCGCTTTCCCGTTACGGCCGCGACCTGGTCGCGCTGGCAAGGCAGGGAAAACTCGACCCTGTCATAGGCCGCGACGTGGAAATAAGGCGCGTAATGCAGGTGCTATCGCGCAGGACAAAGAACAACCCCGTCCTCATAGGGGAGGCGGGGGTCGGTAAGACGGCCATAGCCGAAGGCGTTGCCATAAGGATAGTCAAAGGAGACGTGCCCGAGAGCCTCAAGAATAAAAAGGTGGTCGCACTCGATCTCAGCGCGCTTATAGCCGGCGCGAAATTCCGCGGGGAATTCGAGGACAGGCTCAAGGCGGTCGTAAAGGAAGTTTCCGAATCAAGCGGAGGAATAATACTTTTTATCGACGAGATGCACACGCTGGTCGGCGCCGGCAGCGCCGAAGGCGCGGTGGACGCCGCGAACATACTAAAACCAGCCCTTGCAAGGGGCGAATTAAAGGCCATCGGCGCCACTACGCTGAACGAATATAAGAAATACATAGAAAAAGACCCGGCATTGGAACGCAGGTTCCAGCCGGTGCAGGTCGACGAACCCTCGGTGGAGGACACCATATCGATACTCAGGGGATTGAAGGAAAAATACGAGGTGCATCACGGCGTCCGGATAAAGGATTCCGCCATCATAGCGGCAGCCACGTTATCCGACCGTTATATCCAGGGCAGGTTCCTGCCGGACAAGGCCATAGACCTTATCGACGAGGCGGCATCGTCGGTGAAAATGGAGATAGACTCGATGCCGCAGGAGATAGACGAGCTTGAACGCAGGCTGAGGCGGCTGGAAATAGAGCGCGAGGCCATAAAAAAAGAAACGGGCGAACCGGGCGCGGCGGAAAAGCTCGACGAGATAAACGCCGGCATAGCGTCCGCAAAAGAGGAACGAGACGCCTTTAGGAGCCGGTGGTCGATGGAGAAGGCCGCCATAGACAACATCAGGAAAATAAAAGCGGACATAGACGCGCTTAAACTTAACGAGGAACTTTATGAGCGCCAGGGGGACCTTGAAAAAGTCGCCAGGATACGCTACGGCGACATGGTCGAGCAGAACAAAAAATTGAAGGCCGCCGAGGATGAACTTAATTCACGCAGCGGACAGGGGATGCTCCTCAAAGAGGAGGTCGATGAGGAGAATATCGCCCAGATTGTTGCAAAATGGACGGGCATACCGGTCTCCAAGATGCTGGAAAGCGAATCAAAGAAGCTTATAAATATGGAAGAGAATCTAAAGCAGCGTGTGGTCGGGCAGGATGACGCTGTCGAGGCGGTATCAAACGTCATAAGGCGTTCCCGCGCGGGCGTATCGGACGCGTTAAGGCCGCAGGGGTCGTTCCTGTTCCTTGGTCCCACAGGCGTGGGAAAGACGGAACTTGCCAAAGGCCTGGCGGAATTTTTGTTCGACGACGAGCAGGCGCTGGTCAGGATAGATATGTCCGAGTACATGGAAAAGCACGAGGTGGCAAGGCTCATAGGCGCGCCTCCGGGTTATGTGGGATATGAGGAGGGCGGACAGCTCACGGAAAGGGTGAGAAGGAAGCCGTATTCCGTAATTTTATTCGACGAAATAGAAAAGGCCCATCCTGATGTTTTCAACGTGCTCCTGCAGGTCCTCGATGACGGCAGGCTCACCGACGGGCAGGGCAGGACTGTTGATTTCAGGAACACCATTATAATCATGACGTCAAACATAGCCTCCGGGTTGATAGCACGCGACGCCGAACGCGGATCGGATTTCCAGGAAGACGTCCGCGGCGAACTGAAGAAATATTTCAGGCCTGAATTCCTGAACAGGGTGGACGAGATAATAGTGTTCAACAGGCTCACCAGGCAAAACATGTCGGCCATTGTGGACAGGCAGCTCGCGCTGCTCAACGGCAGGCTGTCCGACAGGAAAATAAACATCACATTCACAAAAAAAGCAAAGGACTTTCTCGCTGAAAAAGGATATGATGAAGTGTTCGGCGCAAGGCCGCTGAAAAGGGTGATACAGAAATATATCGAGAACGAGCTGGCAAAATTGATACTGTCCGGCCGCGCGCTCCAGGGCAGCGGCATCACAATAGACGAAAAGGAAGGGTATCTGGTGTCAAACATAAAATGAAAAAAAACAGGGTCCGTCCAGGTCTCGCGGCGTTATTATCGGCCGTGCTGATTACATTTTTTTCGGGGGTTGAATTGATGGCACAGGAAGGTGTTTACAGGGAAAAGCTCGACAACGGTCTTACCGTGATAATAAAGGAGAACCACGCCGCGCCCATAGTGGCGTGTAATTTCTGGGTCAAAACAGGCGCCGCTTTTGAAAATGACAATGAAAAGGGCATGTCGCATTTCATCGAGCACATGATGTTCAAGGGGACGGCCAAACGAAAGGTGGGCGACATAGACCGGGAGATAAAATCCCTGGGCGGATACAACAACGCGTTCACGTCGTATGACGCGACGAATTTTGTGATAGTCCTGCCTTCGGACCAGGTGGAGCATGCACTTGACATAGAGTATGACGCGCTCACAGCTTCGGCCTTCGACCCGGATGAATTTAACAGGGAACGCGAAGTTATATTATCGGAGTTAAACCGCGGTCTGGACAACCCCGAGGTATTTTTGTGGCAAAAGTTCATGGATCTGTCCTTTGACCGGTATTACAAGGACCCTATAATAGGGTTCGCCGCCGGCTTAAAGGAGATGAAACGCGACAGCCTGGTGGAATATTACAGGAAATATTATACAGCGGACAACATAATAGTGGTTGTAAGCGGCGATGTGAAAACTCAAAAGGTGATGGAATACGTCAAGAAAACGTTCGGCACCATGAAGCCGGGGATCAGCGGGTCAAAGCAGGTCCTATCAATGGAAGCCGGCCCGAAAAAACAGGAGATCAAGTTCGAGGCCATTCCGGGTAAGATTGAAAGCACGTATTTGGCTGTGGGTTTTAGGATACCCGACGCGCTTTCAAAGGACATTCCCGCCCTTGAAATACTCGCCAGGGCGCTTGCCGGCTCCGAATCATCGCCCCTTTACCAGTCCTTAAAAGAGGAAAAACAGCTGGTTGACGAGGTGGACTCCGATATTTTTACCGGAAAATTCGGCGGTATGTTCGTGATTTCCGCCAACGTGCGCGAGGGGAAGTTCACCGAGGCTTTTGCCGAGATATTCAGGCAGCTTGACGTCATAAAGAAAGAAGGCATTAAAAGCGAGCAATTGATGAGGGTGAAAATGGACGTTGCCAGGGAGGACGCAAGGGAGGATATGCAGGTCGAGAACGGGGCCTCGAACCTGGGATATTATGAGACAATGGGCGACTACAACCTTTACTATGCGCACAACGACGCGGTTAAAAGGGTGCTGGATTCGGATGTGTCGGCCGTCATGAATGATTACCTGGTCCCCGACGCGGCGTCGGTCATTATTTATTACCCGGAAAAGATGGAAAAAGAATTCGGTAAATATAAGAGCGTGGACGATATCAGAAAATTTATCCAGACATCCGCCCCGGTTAAAAATTCCGAGGAGGGAAAGGTCACAAAAACCGTGCTTCAAAACGGCATAACGCTCATACACAAAAAGCTCGCCAACGCCGCGATAGTCGACATGAAATTCATGTTCCGCGGCGGCATCGTTTATGAAGGGACAGAAGAGGGCGCATACAAGGGCGTAACGAACCTCATGATGCAGTCCATGATGAAGGGCACGAAAACCATGGATTACAGGCAGCTTTCCGCCGCCCTGGACGACATCGGCGCCGTACTTTCCAAGGATATAAAACGCGACGCGTTCGGGTGGTCGGCCGAGGTGACGCCTGCGAACCTGGAGGAGTTCATGAAGGTTTATTCGGACATTATATTGAACCCTGTATTTCCCGCGGCCGAGGTTAAAAAGGAAAAGACCGACATCCTCAACCAGATAGACCAGATAAAGGACTCGCCGGCTTCCTACGTCACGAAGCTTTTCAACACACTGTTCTTTGACTGGCACCCTTACGGATACCCGACGATAGGCGAATCGGACACGGTAAAAAAACTTACCATAAACAAGCTTAAAAGCTGGCATGACAGTTACGTAACCCCGAACAATCTTATAGTTTCGGTGGTGGGCGACGTGGACGCGGACCGGATAAAGGACCTTTTAAACACCTATTTTAAGGGGTGGAAACCCGGCAAGGAATCAAAACCGAAGCTTCCGGTAAGGATCACGGACGAAAAAAAGGTCCTGCGCGAGACCATAGACAAGAACCAGTCGCACATCATGATAGGGTTCCTCGGGCCCAAGACGAACAGCGAAGACTATTTTCCCATGAGGGTCCTGGACAACATACTCAGCGGCGGGATGTATTCGAGGCTTTTTACCGAAATAAGGGATAAAAGGAACCTCTGCTACACCATTTTTTCCACTTTTGACCGCAATATAGAGAACGGCGCGGTCCGCATTTACACGGCCACTTCCCCGGAAAACGAGCAGAAGGCGGTGACCGAGATATTCAAGGTGCTTTCCGACATGCGCGACGGCGGGGTGACCGACGAAGAAATGAAGAATGCAAAAAGTTATATAATAGGCATGTACAAGGTGGGGCTGCAGGATTACATGGCCCAGGCGGATTCTTACCTGTCCTACGAGCTGTGGGGCATGGGATACAAGAAAGTCGATGATTTTATCGCGTCGATCGAGGCCGTCAAGAAGTCCGAGGTCAACGCGGTGTTCAAGAAGTATTACAGGCTGGAAAACTATACGCAGGTCATAGTGGGGCCGGCGGAAAAAAAGGTGAAAAAAAGTGATCAGGATAAGCAGCCTTAGCGCAAAATCTTTCAAAAAATACGGGACTCTCCTGGAACAGAAGGACAAGAAAAAAATATTCTCGGTGATAGCGGGAGACGCCGACGCGAAAGGCTGGAGGATCGGTTACCTTATTTTCAAACCGGCGCCGGTGGATTCGCTCGAATGCCATCCGGCATCCATGGAGACCTTTGAGCCGGTATCGGGGACCACGGTGATACTGACCGCCCAGCATAAGGCTCCGGAAAAGATCGAGGCGTTCCTCCTGGACAAGCCGGTCTGCGTGGCGAAAAATGTGTGGCACGCGGTCCGTGTGATATCGGAGTCCGCGGAGATAAAGATAACCGAGAATTTTGAAGTCGAATCGGTGATCCACAAGCTGAAAAAGCCGGTTGATATAGCGATAGTATGACGGCAAAACCCGGACACTTAAAAAAGGTCCTATGGCACCTGTTCTTCTTTGCGGCCCTTACAGTTCCTTTTTACATTTTTAACATCGACCTGAAGATCGAGTCATGGTTTTTTAACGCCAACGGAATGAAATGGTTCACATCTGAAAACCCATTTTTTGCGTTCCTTTATAAATACGGCACCATTCCCGGCGCCGTCCTGGCGGCATTGAGCATAGCTGTTTTTTCCGCAAGTTTTATCCATAAAAAAGCGGTCAAATTCAGGAAACCTGCGGCGCTCATAATACTCACTTTTCTGCTCGGCCCCGGCCTTTTAATAAATGTGGTGTGTAAAAATTATACCGGCAGGCCAAGGCCAAGGGAAGTGAAGGAATTCGGCGGCAGGTGGGATTTCAGGCAGCCCTTCGTTTTCGGAGAGCCCGGCAGGGGCTTTTCTTTCCCGTGCGGGCACGCTTCGATGGGGTTCGTATTCTATGCGGTTTATCTGGCATACAGGAAAAAATATCCCCGGACATCGCTTGCTTTTCTTGCTGGCGCGTTCGTCATGGGCGGCGCCCTGGGGCTTGCCAGGATGGCGCAGGGAGCCCATTTTGCGTCCGACGTATTATGGTCGGCGGGGATAACCGTGCTGGCCGCGGAGTCCGTTCATTATTTCTGGGTAAAAACATGGGACGATAAAAACGAACTGTTCGGCGGGGGCAAAAACATGAACATTGTCTTTGCCGCCGTAAGCGCGGCCATGATATTTATCGCCGCGGCCTTTTTTATGTTTGCCACGCCGTTCAACAGGTTCCGCCACTATCCATTCGGCTGCAGGCCGGTGTTCCTTGCGGAGACCGACGACGCCTCTTTCAACATATCCGTTGCCGGCCCCGGCGAGGACGGGTCGCTGGATTTTAGCGCCATGGGCTTCGGTTTGCCGTGGTCGGACCTCGAGGACCGGCTGACGGCGCTTCCCGGCATGGACAATTACGTGCTGGCGAAAAAAGGAGGATTTTCGGAACTGAATTCGTCCGTTGAACTTAAGCTTCCAAGATGCAATTACAAAAAATTTTCCATCAAAACAAAAGAGGGCGATATAAACGCGCATGCGCCGGAAATTAATGCCGAAGATATCGTTATCTCCACAAAAAAAGGCGGCATAACACTGTTGCTGTCCAAAGGCGCGGCTTTTGGACGCGCGGAATTGACCGCGGAAAGAGGGGATATTGTTTTCGGCACCGAGGCTTCCTTTGAATTTCCAGCCGGATGCACGGTCGATATTACCGCCAAAAAAGGGACGGTCAGGCTTGTCAGTACGAACAAATACTTTGCGGACCTCAATAAAAGCGCAAAAAAAGTGGACGGATCCACACAGCTGTTTTTCAGGTCAACCATGAAGGGCGGACCGCAGATAAACATCCAGGCAAAAGACATCGAGATAGGGGGGAAATAATGGAAAAATATTTGAGGGCTGTTTATTATATAGAGACACCCGACGATTTTTACAGGACCGCGGAGCTGATAGCAAGGATGCAGTCCACGGGGACGTGGAAGGAGCTTGACTCGGAGACAAAGCGCATGACGGACAGGTTCGGCGCGAAGGTGGTCTCCGCCGAAATAACGGGTGAAAAATCGGATTATGAGCTTCCCACGAAATTCACGCCCGGGGCGAAAGTCAAATGCGGCAGGGTGGAGATAGATTATCCAGTCGAGAATTTTGGCCCAAAAATTTCCATGCTTCTTACCACGGTGGCCGGGGAGATATACGACATGTCGGAGTTGACCGCGGTAAAGGTCCTTGACATAAAATTCAGCGACGATTACCTGGCCGGTTTTCACGGCCCGAAATTCGGGCTCGACGGCTGCAGGGAAATAGCCGGGGCATACGGGCGCCCGCTCTTCGGGGCGATAACAAAACCCTGCGTGGGGCTTACCCCGGAAGAGATAGCAAAGCTTGCCTTTGAAGTGTCGAAAGCCGGGGCCGATTTCATAAAGGACGACGAACTGCTGGCGGACGCCCCGTATAACAGGGTCATCGACAGGGTCAAGGCGGTCTCGTCCGGGCTCAAGAAAGCCTACGAGGAAACAGGCAAGACGACCATGTACGCCTTTAACGTGACGGACGATCCCGACGAGGTGATGGCCCTGCATGACACGGTCAAGAAATACGGCGGCAGGGCTCTCATGTTCAACGTAATGACGGGCGGCTTCGGCGTCCTGAACAAGCTTTCAAAGCATACGGAACTTCCCATACACTGCCACAGGGATTTCGCGGTGACCACTTTCAGGCCGAGGGAAATGGGGATCACATCCGGCCTTTTCACAAAGCTTACCAGGCTTTGCGGCGGCGACCAGATACAGTGCGGCGGAATAGGCGGTTATCTTTATGAGACGGACGAAGAGGTTGCGGGAAATATAAGGGCCTGCACTGAAAAGCTCGGGTCAATAAAAAAATCCCTGGCCGTATCTTCCGGCGGCCAATGGGCGGGAAAGATACCGGTAAATATGCGCGTTATAGGTAATACCGACTTTATGCTGCTTGCGGGCGGAGGGGTTTTTTCACATCCCGACGGCGGGTTTGCCGGGATGAGATCTATAATCGAGGGATATGATGCTTTTAAAAAAGGAATAAAACTGGAAGAGTCGGGGAACAGGGAATTAAAGAGGGCAATAGAGCATTTTGGGAATATTTCATATTAATGTTATATTTGTATTTATATGGGGCGTGTGAGCCTTTTTTCGGCTGCTGCATCTAAATTTGATAATTGTATGCAGCTCGCCTTCGGTTTAAACTATGACGGACATGGGGCTCGAAAAAAGTCTCACACGCCCATATTTTTCCCATGTTTTCAATCCTTGTTTTATCAATTATGATATTTGATTATTGGTTTTGATAATTCCTGCCTGTCCAAAAAATATAAAACCTTATAATACTGTCTATAATCCATGGCACGGCTATTGCTTTATACTATTACGTTATCGGCGCTCTTAAAAATTAAAGCCGGCCTTTTAAAAGGCCGTGACTTTACCAGAATTGTAGGCGGGTTGTGCTCCCCCAACCCTCCAAACTTTTTCCCTCCCGTAACACCCTAACTTTTCCCTGGCCCGCCTACACTAAATAAAAAACCCTCCGGTCATTATGGCCGGGGGGTTTTTGTTTTATGCCTTAAAGGGTTTTAGCGGTTTTTTTTCTTCTTTTTTACGGCTTCCTTCAATTCCTTTACCTTGTCCATGCAATCCTGGCAGAGCGTCCCTTTTTTGACCTCTTTTCCGCACATGCGGCATTTGTAAGCCTCCGGCGGGGCGGTTATGCGAAGGCTGCCCGCCTTCACAAACCTGAATATCTGGGTCGCGGGCACGCCGGTGCGCTCGCTGACCTCCATGATATTGGCAAGAGGGTAGTCGCGGAGATATTCCGTGACTTTCCGAAGGTCCTCGTTTTCCTTCTGGACGCAGTCGGGGCATACGTTCGTTATCTTTTCGGGAGAAAATACCTTCCCGCACCTTACGCAGTTCGTTAATGCCATAAAAACTCCTTGGTGGTTATATGAATGTATTATACATCAGTTTGGCGGCACTATAAATGGAAAAAAAATATAAAATGACATTTTGGTTGTGAAACTGTGATGGGGAGCCGCTCCTGCATAGGGAAAACCGGCATTCATAAAAAACCCCAATGATTGAAATTATGCAAAATGCTGTGGTATAATCAGTCGATTATTAAGGGTTGCTTGCAATTAAAACCGGAGTTGAATACATCGAATTATTTGCCGTATAATTTGTGTGATAACTAAAATTCAGGAAAACGGGCAGGCAAAAGCCGGAGAAAGGCGATGAAATGAGGAAAATAATTATTTTATTACTGGCTGCAGTTATATTAACGTTACCTGCATGTAAAAATTCCGGCCAGGGAGTTAAATGGACGGAAGCCACAAAGGCTGCGGCATTCGGCGCCAGGGAAATTATCGGCGTTCCGATTATATTCAGGGATCGTATGTGGGTGATAGCCGGAACCAACGCCGCTGATATTTTTAATGATGTATGGAACTCGAGCGACGGGATAATCTGGAAGCGGGTTACAGGTAAAGCCGGATTTGGCAAACGGTCCGGTTCCGGAACCCTTGTGTATAAAAATAAGATGTGGGTCATCTCTGGATGGAACGGGAGCAGAGAACTGACGGATGTATGGAATTCAAGCGATGGAACAGCCTGGACACAGGTGACAGGCACCGCGGAATTTATCCCGAGGGACGGCTTCGGATGTTACGTGTATGAGGACAGGATGTGGATGATAGGCGGATATTGCAACGGCGAATGTTTAAACGACGCCTGGAATTCAAACGACGGGATAACATGGACAAAAGTGGCGGCGGCAACCGGATTCAGCCCCAGAATGGGGTTTGGAAACATGGTATATAAAAATAAGATGTGGGTAATAGGCGGGGCCAATTACAACAAGAGCAATTTTTTTAACGATGTCTGGAATTCTGACGATGGAATAACATGGACAAAGGTGACGGGTACGGCGGATTTCTGCGACAGGGTTGAGTTTACAAGCCTTGTATATAAGGATAAAATGTGGGTCATAGGCGGTGTCAGCAGTACAGGAGGATATCTGAATGATGTGTGGAGTTCCGGCGATGGAAAGGTATGGACAGAAACGACAAATTCCGCCGGGTTTAGCCCCAGATGGGCATTTGCGGGTTTTGTATATAATGATAAGATATGGGTCGTGGCGGGATTTGACGGAACCAACCTTTTAAATGATGTGTGGCGTTCGCCGTAGATATTATTGATTACATAAATTATTATATCGGTTCGGCCAGCCATAAATGGTAAAAAAATATAAAATGACATCCCGGACGCGTCACGTTAAATACTTGCGATAAACATTACATTGATTGCACCGGAGACAATCCGAATTAGTTTATCTTTGACCGTCCGGTCGACATTTTTCTTGACGCCGGCAAAAAATTAAGGTATATATTGACTAGTAGGTCAATATATTGACCTTAAGGTCAAAAGGAGAATGAATGAAAGAAATGAAGGGACCGGGCGGCCCGTTCGAAAAGCTCGGCGTATATAAGCAGCAGAAGATAATGCTGGCGTCAATAAACGAATTCGCATCAAAGGGTTTTACGGCGGCTTCAACCGATGCCATTGCGGGAAGGGCCGGCGTTTCAAAGGGCGCCATATTCCATTATTTCGGGACAAAAGAAAAATTATATATAGTAACCGCCGAATACATTCTGGACGGTTATGTGGATCATATGGAAAAATATCTCGAAAAGGCCCCGAACGATATTTTTGAAATGTTCCAGAGTATGGTTTTTGCCGGGCTGGATTATTTATTGGGAAAAAACCTGTCGATTTACAAGCTTCACGGCCTGATATCCACGCTGGAATTGGGCGAAGAGGCGCATAAAAATATGCGCGAAAAGATCGAGTCGAGGACCGGCCGGCTCATTGAAGATTATTTTAAGAAGGTGAAGAAAAGCCGTCTTAAAATCGATGCGCCAGAAGTGATCAGGGCAATAATGTGGATAAGCGATTCTTTGGACAGGGAAGTGCTTGGATTGTTGACATCAAAAACCACCGTTGACGACATAAAAAATATGTATAAAAAACGTATGCCGCTTGTGGCGCAGATGTTGAGAAACGGCATATATAAATACGGAAAATAACATTAGTGCGCGGAAAAGCAAGCATGAAAACAAAATAAAACCCTGGGGGGAATTATGAAAAATGAAGGCAAGCCTGATTATGGAATAGACGGATCGCCGGCCAAGTATGTTGAGATGATTGCCGCCGAAATGATACTTTTTGGAACGGGCGGTTATCTGATGACTTTTCAGGGCCTCATGATAAAAATTTTGGCTTCTTCTCTTTTTTTATCCGGGATTCTGCTTGGTTTTTGCATTGTGCCGTTTATAATCTATGAGATGGGCGGCAAACTTCGCTACGGGGACAGGCTGCTTTCCATGATTGATTGGAAGGGAAACGAATCGGTCCTTGATGTGGGCACCGGGCGCGGGCTTTTGATGATAGGCGCGGCTAAAAAGCTGGATACAGGCACAGCCGTCGGCGTGGATATATGGCGGCAGGAGGATATGATGGACAATGCCTGTAAAAATACGATGAAAAACGGCGAACTTGAAGGGGTTCTTGGAAAAATTGAAGTTAAAAACGAGGATGCGCAAAAATTGTCTTTCCAAAGCGGCTGTTTTGACGTGGTTCTTTCCAATCTTTGCCTTCACAATATTCCTTCAAAAGAAGGAAGGAATATGGCCTGCCGGGAGATCGCCAGGGTATTAAAGCCGGGTGGCACCGCAATAATATCGGACATACTTCACGCGAAAGAATACTCCGGGATCTTTAAGGCGGAAGGGCTCTCCGTGGAGGTTTTTAATCTGAGTTTCTTCGGTGAATTCCCGTTCTGGTATGAAATTGTAAAAGCGGTAAAAAATAGGTAAAAATTTCAGCCATTACGTTTCGCTGTATGAGTCCCGGTGGGCATGGTATTAGTCCGCCCATACAAAAAAACACAATTACCGGCATGAAAGCGGCTGTCTTTTAGGCTTGACAAATCACTTTGTTTTTAATAATATGGCCCTGCCGAACTAATAAGGGAAATACTGGCTCGTTTCACCCACCACTAAATCCAAAATGTTTTTTTTATTTATTTTATTTTGGGGGTAATTCCATGCTCAAAAAAACAGTTGCCATGTCCAAAAACAGCCCGGGACAGGTGTTTGTGGAATACATTATTTTGATATGCCTTGCGGCCATAGTGTGCCTGGAAGGCGCGGCGATCCTTGGAAAAATGATAAAACAAAATTATAAAAATACGGCGGCCGTTTACACGGCGCCGATTCCATAGATGGAGGGGAGCTATGAAAAAAGTTCTGGCCGGGAAGAGGGGGCAGGGAATGACGGAATACATCCTGATAATCGCCCTGATCGCGATACTGGTGCTGGGTGCGGTGAAGATTTTGGGGGGCAAGATAAAGGACGCTTTTACAAAGGCGAGTTCCAAAGTTGACAACGTGACTCAGGGGATGGACCAGTAGCGGATACTGCATGCCGGGGCCAAAAGGAAAAGGTTCAAAGGGGCAGAGCAGCGCGGAATTCGCCCTCATTATCCCGTTTTTTATCCTGGTTTCCCTGGGACTGGCGCAGCTATGCCTTATAACCACTGCTGCGGTTTTACTGAAATACACTGCTTTTATGACTGCAAGGGTAGCAGCGGCTTCGGATCAGCACGGCCGACAGGAGTCTGCGTCAAGCGAGGCGTCCGTAATACTTGATGCCATGGCTTCAAGGTCGCTTTTCAATGCCGGCCTTTTGACGTTATTTACCGGATCCGGAGTGGATATAAAGGAAGAAAAAATGAATTCCGCGGTATCGCCTTACATCCGCGTAACCGTCCGGTATAATTTTCCGTTAAAGGTCCCTTTTGTGAACAGGATATTCGGCATGTCAAAAGGGTTATCGGACCCGGCGGCTTTTGCGGCCGGGATGGCGGGTATGCCATATTTTCCGCTGAAGGCCTCGTGCGTCATGATGGTCCAATGAATATCCGCGTTAAACGCAGGCGCGGGCAGACCCTGATCGCGTCAATATGCGCCGCTGTCGTCATATTGCTCCTCATGCTGGCGTCATTCGAAGCGGGAAATATAATGTATAAGAAGGCGCATGTCCAGAATGTCGCTGACTCCGGGGCGCTTGAAGGCGGGCTCTGGTACGCCAGGGCAATGAACATTCTTGCCCTGTCCAACAAGGTGCTTGCCATGGCCTTTGCCGCGGGTATCGCTGAATCGGCGGCCGGGGACCCTGAAGCCGGGCTCGATACTGTCCATGAAGTCCAGAAAATGCAGGATATGATAGCCGGGATCGGGGATTACGGCCTCTTAAGGCCGTTCCCGAATTTTGCCGCGGCCATGGTAATTAAAAACGGGGCGCTGAACAATTCCATGTCGATACCGGTCTTTAATTCCATGGACTGCGATCCAAGCGCCAACATGCCTTCATTTAACGTGAGAAGGCGTTACGCCGACCAGGAATTGAAAAAGGCCCTTAACATCAGGGACGACGACGCGGATAAATTTTATTACACATCCGGCAGCGGCGAGAGGGTATATGTGGACAAACAATATGTGACGATAGACACCAGGATAAAAAACAGGGGTGACGTTTCGGAACAGATAATGACAAAAAACAACCCTTTATACGGAACGAAATTTTTAAAGCGCGAAATGGCCCCGGACAAGGGCGCGGTCCCGCTTGATATCGTGGAAGTTTCCCCGGAACATTCGGTGCTTGTTTTTACCAGTTCGAAGGATACGGGGCAGCTGCTGAAAACGTCGTTCCTTAAGGATGACGGCGGAAATGAGATAAAGCCGGCGCTGCTTACGGCATTTTCCTATGTGGCGGTAAGCGGAGGCAAACTTGACATCCTGGATATTGACGGCGCCGCTTACAGCCCGAAAATATCGCGCGTAAAACTTCCGTGCCTTGATTCCATTGCCGGAGGCGGCACCGCGGGCCTGCAAAAAATGATCGGAGCCATAGGGAACGACCTGATACTTCATTGACGCATTAATTCGCGGCGGAAGAAAACACGGAGAGTAATATTATGAAAAGAACAAGGGGACAGGCAACGACGGAATTTGTCATCATGCTGCCGTTATTTTTGGTGATTTTTGCGGGGTTGATGCAATTCTGCACTTTGATGATGCGTTACATGGAGCTTGCCTGTGTGGAGCGCGGAGTAATGAGATACATGACGGCCCAGGGGGAAGAGACAGGCGGGGACGGGGTAAAGTCGTTTGCCAATGAAATGGCCGGGAAATGCGGCTTAAAAAGCGGGAATTTAAGCTGTTCAGTAACGCCGGCCGGCGTCGGATCACCGCAAAACCTTGATCCATTCGGTTTACTTAGCGGCCTGGCCGGTGTAAAGATAGAGCTTGCCTACAAGGAAGAACTTTTCCCCGCTTTTGCGGCGATTACCGGAAAACGGAGCGTGGAGTTGAGAACTGAAATATATTCCGCGTCCGGCCCGGCGCTTCAGTTCAGGATAAAAGAGAAGGCAGGCCAATTATGGGATATGCTGACAAAAAAATAAAATACTTCCTTGCGGTGCTTTTCGTGGTCCCGTCCGCGGCGGCCTTCGGGCACGTTAGCGGCAATGCAGTTTTTGGCGATGAAAATTATTTAACCCCCTTATGTCATTTTGAGGGAAGCATAGATTCGGAAAGTATGGCCTTAAGCGCATATTCGTCGGCCGTAAGCGCCGAAGAGATAATAGGATACCGCTCCGGACTTGCCGCCAAAGACGGGGAAAGGCCGGTGAATTCCGCGTTGATACGCGCGGCCGCGGCAAATATACTGGCCATTACATGCGGGGATTGGGACGGCAGGTGGTATTATTTTGCGTCAATGGACACCGTGGAAAAAATGACTCTCAACGCCGCGGCTGATAATGGCGGAAAATGCTTCTATATAAGGGCTGTATTTCAGGCCGGCAATCGTGCGGCATGTGAAAAAAACAAGTTTGATTTTGAGCAATATCCCGGGGCCAGGGAAGGCCGGGAAATAAGGATCAGGGGAAACGCCGGAAAAACATACGGTTTATCAATTTTTGTCGCCTACAACGCGGCGCCGGAAATCGTGGGGTCGTTTTACAGGGAGAGCCTTCTAAGGTCGGGCTGGAAGTTAAAAGAGCGGGCAGGTGGCCCCGGGACGTTGTTTTTCGCGGAAAAGGGAGGCCGTGTCGTTGCCGTGGGTTTCTCCGCCGGGGATGAAAGTTCAACGATAATAACCATTATTGGCTGAAAAAAACAGGGGGATATTGTGGGTATAATTGAAAAATTCAGGGCGATGAAAAGGGAAAATAAAATGCTGATTTTTTCCGCCGTGTGCGGATTGCTTGCGGTTATCGCGGGCTACGCCGCCATATCGATGAAAGAAAACCAGATCAGGGAGATGAGCAGGCCGGTCAAGGTCATACTTGCGGCAAAATACATCGCAGCAAGGGCGCAGGTGACACGGGATATGGTAAAAGAGGGAGAAATGCCGGCCAGATTCGCCACAGAGGCCGTTGCCCGTGATTTTAAGGACATAAAAGGTTACATAGCGCTTGCGCCTTTCGTCGAGGATGAGCCTATCCTTATCAACAAACTTTCCCGCAAGGCGGAGCAGTTATCCTCGAACGTGCCGACGGGATTGCGCGCGATTGCCATACCCGTGGACGAGACGTCAAGCTGCGGTTACATGATAAAACCCGGGGACGATGTCGACGTGCTTTTGACATATGATAAGGCCATGGATAAACGGTCGTATATGGTTACATCGACGATGCTTCAATGCGCCCGTGTTATAGCCGTGGGCGAGGGGCTGGAAGATGGCGGGGGAGAAAGTTCAAGGAAATATTCCTCGGTCTCACTTGCGGTGTCGCCGCAGGAGGCGCAACTGCTGGCTTTCGCATCGGAAAAGGGCCGTTTTACACTTCTTCTCAGGCCGGCGGGGGAGAAGGACAGGGCGAAGACGTCGGACATGACGTTCGAGGAGATGGTAAAATTTTCCGCGGCATCCGAAAGAGCGGACGTAGTTCCAGAAAGCACGCCGGTTTACGATCAGGCCGGAGACGGCATAAAGAGACGAGGGGTTGAATAACGTTGACATTACAACATGCATGTTGTATAATGAGCGGGATAAAAGAAATATCATTCGTGAGATTGTTTTATGCAAATTTATGAAATCGGATATTATGCCAGAGCGGACGGCAACAGACCGGTATTGGAATATATTAAA